>Ga0114954_1000170_pt1 | contig 24467 bp, 24 predicted proteins | sample Porto_4metaG_FD_87299 | JGI IMG/M metagenome (GOLD analysis project Ga0114954, IMG submission 87299) | Marine algal microbial communities from Porto, Portugal - Porto_4 metaG | ecosystem: Host-associated > Algae > Red algae > Unclassified | place: Portugal: Porto | collected 2015-02-02
CATTGAAGCAGCACAGCTCGTCACGGTAGCGCTCGAGCAACGGCATCGCATTGGCCTGGGCGAAATCCTCGAACTGCAGCAGAACGCGCGGCCAGCGACGCTTTACGGCAGCGATGAAGGTCGCCATGAACGCGTCGTATTCTTCCTGACCAACCCGCGGATGGCGCCAGCCCATATAACGCGGGTCGTCGAGCAGCGTCGGGTTGTTGGTTCCCACATCGAGGGTGATCGGCAGGGTATTGGCCGGACTGATACCGCCACAGGCGGTGTACAGCGACAGCTTGCCGATGGGAATCCCCATGCCGCCGATGCCTTGGTCGCCGAGACCGAGGATACGTTCACCGTCGGTAACCACGATGACTTTGACGTTGTCCTTGGTCGCACTACGCAGGATGTCATCCATGTGCTCGCGATCGGCATAGGAGATGAACAACCCGCGGTGGTTGCGATAGATGTTGGAAAACTCCTCGCAGGCCTGGCCGACCGTCGGGGTATAGATGATCGGCAGCATTTCTTCGAGATGCTCGGACACGAGACGGAAGAACAGCGTCTCGTTGTCGTCCTGGATGGCACGCAGATAGATGTGGCGATCCAGGTCGCTGTGACATTGCTGATACTGATGATAAGCGCGCTCGACCTGCTCATCGATGGTCTCGACGTTCTGGGGCAGCAGACCAATCAGGTTGAACTGAAGACGCTCGCGCTCGGTGAAGGCGCTACCCTTGTTCAGCAGCGGCATTTCCAGCAGCGCGGGGCCAGCGTAGGGAATATAGAGGGGACGCTTGATTTCAGTGGTCATCTCTCGTCTCATTCGGTGACTGGGTCCGGGCCGTGGGCGCTCTCGCGACGCCTTTCAGGCCACTCTAGCACGCCGCCGCTCTCGCATAGGGAATCGCAGCGACATCCTGTGCAGAATGCTCAATTTGGGTCAAACGAAACGGCCGAGCCCCGCCGCTACGCGAACGCGGTCCATCAACGGAGCGGCTTCTTCACGGGCGCGCTCGGCACCGCGCTGGAGCACCGCTTCAATGTGCCCGGGATCCTCGAGCAATGCCTGATACCGCTCGCGTGGTTCACGCAGCTGCTCGTTGAGATACTCGAAGACGCGGTTCTTGGCATCCCCCCAGCCGATGCCGGCCAGATAGTCGTCACGCATCGCCTGGGCCTCATCGGCGCTCGCGAAGGCCGAATAGATCTGGAACAAGGTACAGGTGTCCGGATCCTTGGGCTCGCCCGGTTCCAGCGAGTTGGTCTTGATCTTGCGGACCAGCTTCTGCAGCTTCTTCTCCGACGAGAACAGCGCAATGGTGTTGTTGTAGCTCTTGGACATCTTGCGTCCATCGAGCCCCCCCAGGACCTGTACGCGATCGTCGACTACCGCCTCCGGCAGGGTGAAGAAATCGCCCTTGAACAGATGATTGAAGCGCCCGCCCATGTCCCGAGCCATCTCGATGTGCTGGATCTGGTCACGCCCCACCGGCACCTTGTTGGCATTGAACATCAGAATGTCGGCGGCCATCAGCACCGGATAGCCGAACAGGCCCATGGTGATGCCCTTGTCGGGATCCTGGTTACCCGCCTCGTCATTCTCGGCCACCGCCGCCTTGTAGGCATGGGCACGGTTCATCAGCCCCTTGGCGCAGACGCAAGACAGCATCCAGGTCAGCTCGGGAATCTCGGGGATATCCGACTGACGATAGAAGATGGCATTGTCGGTATCGAGGCCGAGCGCCAGCCAGGTAGCGGCAATTTCACGTCGCGATTCCTCTACCCGCTTCGGGTCCTGGCACTTGATCAGCGCATGCAGGTCGGCGAGGAAGTAGTAGGACTGCACGCTCGGATCGAGGCTGGCGTCGATGGCCGGCTTGATCGCCCCGACGTAGTTGCCAAGGTGCGGCGTACCGGTGGTGGTGATCCCGGTGAGAACTCGGGTGGTCTTTCGTGCGGGGGTACCTGAAGGTGCTGACGGCGTTGCGCTCATGGACGGGACTCTGCTGACTCGTAAATGCCCGCTATACTAACGCGCCGCCCCGATCAAGGCGAACGGGGCGGCGCGAGTCTGCCATCATGACGTGCTGCGACAATGTCTGGCCTAGCCGAGCAGCGACTCGGTGGCAACGTGCGCAAGGCCAAAGGCCTCGGCCACGGCAGCGTAGGTCACCTGGCCATCGTGGACGTTAAGCCCCGCGGCAAAGTGTGAATCTTCCCTCAACGCCCGCTGCCAGCCCTTGTCGGCCAGTGCCACCACGAACGGCTGGGTCGCATTGGTCAGCGCCTGGGTAGACGTGCGGGCCACGGCACCCGGCATATTGGCCACGCAATAGTGCACCACGGCGTCGATCACATAGGTCGGCTCGGCGTGGGTGGTCGCACGGCTGGTCTCGAAGCAACCGCCCTGATCGATGGCCACGTCCACCAGCACGGCTCCTGGCTTCATGTCGGCGAGCATGGCCCGGGTGATCAGCTTGGGGGCGGCGGCACCAGGCACCAGCACCGCCCCGATGATCAGGTCCGACTCGCGCACCGCCTCCTCCAGCGCATCGGCGCAGGAGAACACCGTCTTCATGCGTCCCTGATAGCGGTCATCGAGGGTTTCCAGGCGCGCAATCGACTTGTCCAACACCGAGACATCGGCCCCGAGCCCCAGCGCCATACGGGCGGCATTCTCGCCGACCACGCCGCCACCGATCACGGTAACGCGCGCCGGCGCCACCCCCGGCACCCCAGGCAGCAGCACTCCGGCGCCTCCCTGGGCCTTCTCGAGACTATGAGCGCCGGCCTGGACAGCCATGCGACCGGCCACGGTGCTCATCGGCGCCAACAAGGGCAACCCGCCCTGGGGCGCGGTAATGGTTTCGTAGGCAATGCAGGTCGCCCGGCTCTCGATCAGCCCCCGGGTCAGCGACTCCTCGGCGGCCAGGTGAAGGTAGGTGAATAGCGTCTGGTCGGCCTTGAGTCGAGCGACCTCCTCGGCCTGGGGCTCCTTGACCTTGAGAATCAGCTCGGCGGCTCCCCACAGCGCATCGACATCTGCCTCGATGACGGCACCGGCGGCCACGAAGTCGGCGTCCGGAAAGCCCGCGCCCTCACCCGCGGATGCCTGCACAACAACCTGATGGCCGCGGCTGGTCAACTCCCGCGCGCCACTCGGGGTCAAGGCGACACGATACTCGTGATTCTTGATTTCCTTGGGTACGGCAATGCGCATGGTGTCTTCCCCTGCGTTGAAAAGCGGTGATCCGACGATCTCCACCCAATTACAGCACAGGGATGTTTTACTGCGCAGAGGCCAAGCAAAAAACGGAAAAATCGCGAGAAAGCTGTTTTTATGGCGAAAAATTTCTCTTTTTGCGAGCCTGATGGCAGAAAGAGCTCCTAAGGATGGCTAAAAGCCAACGGCAAAAAAGCCCCCTGGAAGCAGGAGCCTCTCAGAACACAGGCCAGACCGCCGCCCTGGCGCGAGATGGTCCGCAGTGATTGCGCTCGAGGCTGGCCGTCGCTTCCGCGTCCTGCTTCAAGCCTCGACAACCAACGCCCCTCCATAGCCGTCCACGAACTCCTGCGGCAAACGCCGGGGGCGGCCGCTGGACAAGGCGATGCAGGCGTAGCGGGTGCGGGCGCGCAGCAAGGTCACGTTGTCTTCCAGGCGCTTGAGTTCGAAGCGGCGAGTCAGAGTGAGACGGCCGTCGCAGGCGACGATCCAGGTCGCCATGGCCAAGCGCTCGCCCGCGAAGGACGGCGCCAGATAGTCGAGTTCATGACGGTGTACCGCCATGGCCCTGTCCAGTTCGCGATAGCGAGCCAGCGTCAGGCCAAGATGGCCGGAATGCTCCCAGCTGGCGCGCTCCACCCAGCGCAGGTACTCGGCATTGTTGACGTGACCGTAGTGGTCGATGGCGCTCTCGCCTACGAGGATATCGATGACGAAGGGATGCGGCAGATCCCAGCCGCCGGGGCTGGCGAGAAGCCCATCACCTGGGCTGTCACCGCCGCGCTCAGCGGATCTAACAACAGGTCTATCAGCGGGTCCACCAGCGGTGCTCTCACTGGTGTTCTCACTGGTGCTGTCCGTGCCCATCTTGATCTCCCTATCGCGCCGCATCGGAGCCACGGTCGCCTAACGCCCCTGCGGGCCTTGGCCGCGCGCAGTTCCAGCACGTATCGAAAGCGCCATCGAGGTGCTCGCCGCACCCGGCGCAGACCCAGTCGGGCGCGCCCTGTGCCGGATCGAGGGCCGACTGAATCAGCGCTTCGGCACGCTGCTGGTTATGGGCCGCGACCCACACCTGGGGCTCGCACTCCAGCGGCGGCAGCTCGCCGGTCGCACCGCCGAGCGTCATGTTGCGCAACTCGCAGGGCATGCCAGCGGCAGCCAGGACATTGCGTACGTGACTGGCCAACATGGCATTCCCGTGGCTGAACACTCGTACCCATGCCACTTGTTCCATTGTCTCTCCTCGCCGCCCTGGCTAGGCGCCCCCGGCTCGACGTCCTCGGCTAGGCACCTCCGACCAGGCATCGGATGTGGCTTGCCCATAGGCCGCCTTCACGCACCCTCACGCAAGGCCGCCCTATGGCTTAGCGTATCGCGAAAGCCCGAGTCGCGGAAAATTCTCGTAGCAGAAAACCTGGCGCCCGCGCCCTGGCCGCAGCCTTCTAGTCGCGGAAAACTCGCACGCCCAACGCCTTCAGGTAAGAAGTTTCGGGGATCGCAGGGTGCACCGGGTGATCCGGCCCCTGGTGGCCCTGGAACAGGACCTGTCCCTGACGATCCTGGTGGCGCACGGCACCACGCACGACCTCGGTCAGGCGCTCCGGCGCCAGGTGCATCGAACAGGAGGCCGACAGCAGCAGACCGTCACGCCCGAGCAGTCGCATCGCTTCGCGATTGAGCTTGCCATAGGCGCGCTCGCCGTTAGGAATGTCCTTGCGCCGCTTGATGAACGCCGGCGGATCGAGAATGACCACATCGAACTGCTCGTCGTCTGCCTTGAGCGCCGCGAGGACCTCGAAGGCATCGCCCTGGCCGACCGCGACCTGCTCATGCAGCCCATTGAGCGCGGCGTTCTCGGCGACACGCTCAAGGGCCGTGGCCGACGAATCCACGCACAGCACTTCACTGGCACCGTGGGCCGCGGCCTGAACGCCCCAGCCTCCGACATAGCTGAACAGGTCCAGCACGCGCTTGCCGGCCACTCGCTCATTGAGCCAGGCACGGTTGATGCGGTGATCGTAGAACCAGCCAGTCTTCTGCCCGTCGAGCACCGCCGCGGCGAAAGACACGCCGTTTTCCTTGAGCAGCACCTGTTCCGGAAGCTCCCCCTTGACCACCTCGACGATCTCTTCGAGGCCTTCCTGGCGGCGGCCACTGGTGTCGTTTCTGAGCACGATGCAGGACGGCTTGATGACCTTGTCGAGGGCATCCAGCAGCGCCTCCTTCACCGCCTCCATGCCGGCGGTATTGATCTGGACCACGACCACATCGCCGAAACGGTCGATGACCAGGCCCGGCAGCAGGTCGGCCTCGCCGTGAACCAGACGGTAGTACGGCTCGGCGAACAGTTGCTGGCGCAGGGACAGCGCCTGATTCAAGCGATGCACGAGCAGCGAACGATCCAGCTGCATGCTCGGATCACGGGATACCATGCGCGCGCAGATCAGTGAATGCGGATTGACGTAGGCCACGCCCATGGGTCGGCCGTTGGCCGCCTCGACGATGGCCTGGGTGCCCGGGACGATATCCTTGAGCGGCGTCACGCCGATATCGATCTCGTTGGAGTACAGCCACAGGTGGCCGGCCTTGAGGCGGCGATCGGCGTGTTTCTTCAGACGCAAGGTAGGGGTCGTGGTCATATCAAAGCTCGTGGGAAAGGGCGAAAAGTGGTGGGCCAGCGGGTGACGCGATGGCCACGAAAACCGGCCTTGCTCGACTCAATGCTGGCAGTGCGGGCAGAAGACGCTGGCGCGCTGGCCCAGGATGACGCGCCGAAGTTCGGCACCACAGCGCTGGCAGGGCTGGCCATCGCGTCCATAGACATTCAGGCGCTGGGCGAAGTAGCCGGGCTCCCCGGTACCGCTGACGAAATCACGCAGGGTGGTACCGCCCTGGGTGATGGCCGCGGCCAGCACCTCGCGAGCGGCGCGGGCAAGACGCTCATAGCGCTCCAGCGAGATGCGCCCCGCCGCCCGGCGTGGGTCGATGCCGGCCAGAAACAGTGCCTCGCTGGCATAGATGTTCCCGACCCCGACCACCACGGCGTTATCCATCAGAAACGGCTTGACCGCCATGCGCCGACCCCGCGACAGGGTGAACAGGCGCTGGCCGTCGAAGGCATCGGACAGCGGTTCGGGACCCAGCCGGGAAAGGCGTGAGTCCTGGGCCTCGTCCCCCCGCAGCCAGTCGACGAAGCCGAACCGTCGCGGGTCGTGGTAGCGCAGGATGGCGCCGCCCTCGAGCACCACGTCGACATGGTCGTGCTTCTTCGGCAACTCGCCCAGGCGCGCGATGCGCAGACTGCCCGACATGCCCAGGTGCCACAGCAGCGTCGAGGGCGGCCCGTCGCCGCCTTCGATCGGCACCATCAGGTACTTGGCGCGCCGCCTGAGCGGGGCAATGGTCGCGCCCACCAGGCGATCGACCAGATCCTCCGGCACCGGCACGCGCAACCGCGCCTGGCGCACGATGACCTCGCGAATCTCGCGACCCTCGATGTGCGGCGCGATACCACGGCGGGTCGTCTCGACTTCGGGCAACTCGGGCATGGTCGTCTTATCCTTGCTGGCATTGGTCGCTACACGGAGCGGTAAAGGCACCGATACATCAACCGATCCACCGACCGCACCTCGACCGGCCCCATACGCAAGAACCCGACCTCGAGGCCGGGTTCTGCTGACAGGCGACTCGCCTGCGGCTGAAGCCATCAAGGGTTACTTGATCTTGGCTTCCTTGTACATCACGTGCTTGCGTACGACCGGATCAAACTTCTTCATTTCCAGCTTGTCGGGCGTATTACGCTTGTTCTTGTCGGTGGTGTAGAAGTGGCCGGTACCGGCACTGGACACCATACGAATCTTGTCACGCATGAGAAATCTCCCAGAGTTACGCGCTTGGTGAGCGAGCTATTGAGCTGTCTTAGACGGCTTCGCCACGCTTACGGATATCGCTGAGCACCTCTTCGATGCCCTTCTTGTCGATGATACGCATGCCCTTGGTCGAGACGCGCAGAGACACGAAACGCTTTTCGGACTCCACCCAGAAACGATGGGAATGCAGGTTCGGCAAGAAACGACGACGGGTCTTGCGCTGGGAGTGTGAAACGTTATTACCAGTCACCGGGCGCTTGCCGGTAACCTGACATACTTTGGACATGAGAGCCTCCAACCGCGTGGCGAGTTGTTCAAAACCTGTCGGGCAAACCGGGAAGGGCGAGCGATGCTGCGTGTCTCGGTCCAACCAATGACCAGAGACCGGCGCGGCGTCACGTCGAGCCCATGGCATAAGCCCCGTGCTTTTGACCCAAGGGAATTCAAAGGGTGCACTTTATACCAGAGCCTCGCCCAACGGGCAAGGAAAACGCCAAAATTTGCCGTAAGGCAGTGCGCCATCCCACCATGGCGGAATGACAGAAAGCGGGCGCTACTGGGCAAGTCGAGTCCCATCGACAAAAACGCGTGGCGTTTATCGCTGTTGTCTCGAACGCTGCGCGGCATTATACCCAACCTCGCTCCGCAAAGGACACCACTTCTGCATCCCCGATGACAAAATGATCCAGTACGCGGATGTCGAACAGCCCCAGAGCCTCCCGCAGGCGCTCGGTGATACGCCGATCGGCATCGCTCGGCTCGGCCACTCCGGAGGGATGATTGTGCGACAGGATCAGGGCGCCGGCGCCGAGCGCCAGGGCCCGCTTGGCGACCTCTCGCGGATAGACCGAGGCGCTGTCCAGGGTGCCGTGAAACAGCACGTCGAAGCGAATTACCCGATGCTGGCTATCGAGAAATAGCGCGGCGAACACCTCGTGGTCCAGATGACGCAGCTGCGCCGTCAGATAGGACCGCACCAGCGCCGGCGAGGTCATCGCCTGGCCTTTTTGCAGGCGACAGGCAAGATGTCGCCGCGATATCTCGAGAGCCGCCTGCAGCTGAACATAGGTGGCACTGCCAAGACCGCGCTGGGCACAGAGCTCCTCGCAGTCGGCCTCGAGCAAGGGCCGCAGCCCACCGAAAGCCCCCAGCACGTCGCGTGCCAGGTCCACCGCCGAGCGACCGGCGATGCCGACCCGCAGCATGATGGCCAGAAGCTCCGCATCCGACAGCACGCCCGGGCCTAGGCTCAATAGCTTCTCCCGGGGGCGCTCGCCCTCGGGCCAGTGTCGTATCGACATCCTTGTCTCCTGTGTCTCCTGCTGCTGGCGCGACGGCTGGTGCCTCGGGCTGATGCCCCAACCGCTATTGCTCCAGACGCTTTTGCTCCAGCCGCTACTGCCCCAACCGCTATTGCTCCAGACGTTGATATCCCAGACGTTGGTGCTCCAGCCGGCACCCCTCCGGCCATCGATGCTCCGACTGCCGCTCCAGCGTTGGCTGGCTCACCTGCGGTCGCCCACTGCCCCTCCCCCGTGCCAAAGACCGCCATCGCGTGAGGCCACGGCGCCTGTCGGTAAGCGCCGACATACCCGGTGAGTTTAGTCAGACCTGACATGACCTTCGCCGTCATGCTCGGCTACGCATGCTCTCGGACCGGTGGTAAGGTATGAACTGAATGTCTGTGCGGAATTTTCCATGCCCTCACCCACACCCCCCGCCTTGGCCGTTCGGCCAGGCCAACGCATCCTGCTCGGCATCAGCGCCGGCATTGCGGCTTACAAGAGTGCGCTGCTGGCGCGCCTGCTGGTCCAGGCCGGCTGTGACGTTCAGGTGGTAATGACCGACGGTGCCCAGGCCTTCATTACGCCGCTAACGCTGCAGGCGTTGACCGGCCGCGCCGTGCGCACCTCGCTGCTGGACCCCGACGCAGAGCTCGGCATGGGGCATATCGAGCTTGCGCGCTGGGCCGAGCGCATCGTCATCGCTCCGGCCACCGCCGACGTGATGGCGCGCCTCGTCCACGGCATGGCCAATGACCTGCTCACGACCCTGTGCCTGGCAAGCGATGCCGACAAGGTCATCGCCCCGGCCATGAATCAGGCCATGTGGCGTCACCCGGCCACCCAGCGCAATGCCGCACAGCTACGCCAGGATGGCTGGACGCTGCTGGGCCCCGACCAGGGCGACCAGGCCTGTGGCGACGTCGGCCCCGGGCGCATGATGGAACCCGAGCAGATCGCCAACGCCCTGCTCGGCGCATCGCCCGGTATATCGCCGAGCGCATCGCCCGGGGCATCGCCGAGCGCATCGCCCGGGGCATCGCCCGGGGCATCGCCGAGCGCATCGCCCGGGGCATCGCCGAACGCATCGCCGAACGCATCGCCCGGCACATCGCCCAGCGCTATTTGCAACACTATGCACAACGCTTCACCGGCCTTTACGCCTGCGCCAGGCAGTCGCCATGTGGTCATCACGGCGGGGCCCACCCGGGAGCCACTGGACCCGGTGCGCTACCTGTCCAACCACAGCTCCGGCAAGATGGGCTTCGCCCTCGCCGAGGCGGCCGTGGCGAGCGGCGCCCGGGTCACCCTGATCGCAGGCCCCGTCGCGCTGGCAACGCCCGCCGGCGTCGAGCGAGTCGATGTCGAGACCGCCGAGCAGATGCACGCCGAAGCCCAGCGCCTGGCCGGGGCCTGCGATGTCTTCATCGGCTGCGCCGCCGTGGCGGACTATCGCGCCGAGACCCTGGCCGAGCACAAGATCAAGAAGACAGACGCTGACGAGGGCCTGGTCCTGCGCCTGGTGAAGAACCCCGATATCATCGCCGCCGTGGCCGCTCGCGCCGACCGCCCCCTGGTCGTGGGTTTCGCCGCCGAGACCCAGGACGTATCGCGCTACGCCCACGATAAGCTCGCGCGCAAGGGCCTGGACATGATCGTCGCCAACGATGTTTCCCGTGAAGGACTCGGTTTCGGCAGCGACGACAACGCCGCGACCCTCCTGTGGCGCAGCGTCGATGGCCTGCAGTCGGTGGATGAGCCACCGCAAAGCAAGGCCCGCCTCGCCGCCACCGTGATCGAGCGTGCCCTGGTCTTGATCGGCCAGCGCCCAGCGCTTACCGACACACCGCCCCCTACCTCTTGCTCCTGACGGCAGATACGCCGTCAGTCGCCTCCGTTTGCCTCAAGGATCGTCATGTCCCAGCCCACTCCCCCCCACCGCCCTCGTCTCGCGGTCAAGCTCCTCGATGAGCGCCTGCGCGATCGTATGCCCCGCTACGCCACCGACGGCTCCGCGGGCATGGACCTGCACGCCCTGCTCGACGAGCCGCTGACGCTTGAACCCGGCGACTGCCAACTGGTGCGCACCGGTCTCGCCATTCATATCGCCGACCCAGGCCTTGCCGGCATGATCCTGCCGCGCTCGGGGCTCGGCCATAAGCACGGCATCGTGCTTGGCAACCTGGTCGGGCTGATCGACTCCGACTACCAGGGCGAACTCATGGTCTCGGTCTGGAACCGTGGCCAAACGCGCTTCACTCTGGAGCCCTTCGAACGCATGGCGCAGTATGTGCTAGTGCCCGTCGTCCAGGCCGAGCTCGCTATCGTCGATGACTTCGACGCCAGCCTGCGCGCCGACGGCGGCTTCGGCAGCTCCGGGCGGCACTGACGCCAAATTTTCTTCGCCAATCACAGGACGGCACTCATGACCCAGGTACCCGCAACGATCTTTCGCGCCTATGACATTCGTGGCGTCGTCGACGACACTCTGACCGAAGATGGCGTCGTGGCCATCGGCCAGGCGATCGGCAGTGAAGCCAAGGCTCGCGGCGAGCACCGCGTGGTCGTCGCCCGCGATGGCCGCCTCTCTGGCCCTCGGCTGCTCGCCGCCCTGACCCGCGGCTTGACCGCGAGCGGCTGCGACGTCATCGATATCGGCATGGTGCCGACCCCGGTGCTGTACTTCGCCACCAACGTCATCGAAGGCACCGCCTCCGGCGTCATGCTCACCGGCAGCCACAACCCACCGGATTACAACGGCCTGAAGATGGTCCTCGGCGGCGAGACGCTGTCGGGCGACGCCATCACCGCCCTCTACCAACGCCTTCAGAACAACGATCTCAGCGAAGGCCAGGGCCAGGTCAGCGAACAGGACCTGCGCGAGGCGTACTTGAAGCGCATCCTGGGTGACGTCAAGCTCGACCGCCCGCTCAAGGCGGTGGTGGACTGCGGCAACGGCGTCGCCGGTGAGCTGGGGCCGCGTCTGGTCGAGGCCCTCGGCGCCGACACCATTCCGCTGTTCGCCGAGATCGACGGCACCTTCCCCAACCATCACCCCGACCCCGGCAAGCCCGAGAACCTGAAGGACCTGGTCAAGGCGGTCGCAGAGCACCAGGCCGACATTGGTCTGGCCTTCGACGGCGACGGCGATCGCCTCGGCGTGATCACCCCCAAGGGGCGCCTGATCTACCCCGACCATCTGCTGATGGCCTTCGCCGAGGACATGCTCTCGCGCAACCCCGGCGCTCGGGTGATCTTCGACGTCAAATGCACCGGTAAGCTGATCGACGTCATCGACGGCGCCGGCGGCACCCCGGAAATGTGGCGCACCGGTCACTCCCTGATCAAGGCGCGGATGAAGGAAACCGGCGCCCTGCTCGCCGGCGAGATGAGCGGCCACATCTTCTTCAAGGAGCGCTGGTACGGCTTCGACGACGGCCTCTATGGCGCCGCTCGATTGCTCGAGGTGCTGTCGCACTACGATGGCGATGCCGATGCCTTCTTCGAGCGCTACCCGCAGAACGTCAGCACACCGGAAATCAATATCGAGGTCACCGACGAAACCAAGTTTGACCTGGTCGGACGCCTGGCCAAGGAAGGAGACTTCGGTGACGACGGCATCAAGACGACTCTGGACGGTATCCGCGTCGACTACGCCGATGGCTGGGGCCTGTGCCGCGCCTCCAACACCACACCGATGCTGGTGCTGCGCTTCGAGGGCAACGACGACGCCGCCCTGGACCGCATTCGTACGCGCTTCGCCAAGGCACTGGCCGACATCGCCCCCGAACTGAGCCTGCCCCAGTAACGCCACGACAGACCCGACAGGAGACACAACGCCCATGAGCGAACAGGCCCGCGATCCGCGCCTGGTGGTGGAGGTCCTCTCCGAGGCCCTCCCCTATATCCAGCGCTTCTCCGGCAAGACGGTGGTGGTCAAGTACGGCGGCAACGCCATGACCGAGGATGCCCTGATCGATTCCTTCGCCCGCGACATGGTGCTGATGAAGGAAGTCGGCATCAATCCGGTGGTCGTCCACGGCGGCGGCCCACAGATCGGTGAACTGCTGGCCAAGCTCAAGATCGAGTCACGCTTCGTCGGCGGCATGCGCGTCACCGATGCCGAGACCATGGACGTGGTCGAAATGGTGCTCGGCGGTCTGGTCAACAAGGACATCGTCAACCAGATCAACCAGTGCGGTGGCAAGGCCATCGGCCTGACCGGCAAGGACGGCGCCCAGATTCGCGCGCGTCAGCTCAAGGTCGAGCACCAGAGCCCGGAGATGACCGCCCCGGAGATCATCGATATCGGCCACGTCGGCGAGGTCGAGCATGTCTCCACCGACCTGATCGAAATGCTCGCCGAGCGCGACTTCATCCCGGTGATCGCACCGATTGGCGTCGACGGCGCCGGGCGCAGCTACAATATCAATGCCGACCTCGTCGCCGGCAAGGTCGCCGAGGCACTGGATGCCGAGAAGCTGATGCTGCTGACCAACGTCGCCGGCCTGATGAACCGCGACGGCGAGGTGATGACCGGCCTGACCACGACCCAGGTCGATGAATTGATCGAAGACGGCACCATTCACGGCGGCATGCTGCCGAAGATTCGCTGCGCCCTCGACGCCGTCAAGGGCGGCGTGGTCAGCGCGCATATCGTCGATGGCAGAGTGCCCCACGCCACGCTGCTGGAGATCTTCACCAACGCAGGCGTCGGCACCCTGATCACCAATTCACACCAGGAGACGGACAGCTAAGTAAGCTCGGCCCGGCCCAGCCCGGGTGGCAACAACGCAAGGGAACCCGACCACCGGAACCCACCGGTGGCGTCACCAAACGATAAAGAACAGACATCATGACGCAGGAAACCACGACGCCCAGCCGCCGGGACCAGATTCTGCAGGCCCTGGCCCTGATGCTGGAAGAAGACAGCGGCAAGCGCATCACCATCGCGGCCTTGGCCCGACAGGTCGGTGTGTCCGAAGCCGCGCTCTATCGCCACTTTCCGAGCAAGGCACGGATGTATGAAGGGTTGATCAGCTTTATCGAGGAGACGCTGTTCGAGCGCATCAACCGCATCCTCGACGACCAGCCGGAGGCGCTGGCCCGCTGCCACCAGATCATGACCCTGATCCTGGCCTTCGCGGAAAAGAACCCGGGGCTGTCACGGCTGCTCGGCGGCGATGTGCTGACCGGCGAGACCGCGCGGCTCAGACAGCGTATCCACCAACTGTTTGAACGCCTGGAGACGCAGTTCAAGCAGGTGTTGAGGGAGGCCGAACTGCGCGAGGGACGCCGCCCGTTGCTGCCGGCCCCGGCCGGTGCCAACCTGCTGACCGCCCAGCTCGAAGGACGCATTTCCCAGTACGTCAGAAGCGACTACCGTCGCCGTCCGACCGAGTTCTGGGATGACCAGTGGAGCGCCCTGTCATCGCGGCTGTTGCGCGACGCCGCCATACCGGCCTGACCAGCGGCAGGGGCCCACGGGCCCTGCCCCGCCCCTGACCGACCAGGCGACGCGTCAGATCACGCAGACCAAAAGTTCACGCAGACTCACAAAAACGCCCGGGCCTGAAAAGGCCCGGGCGTTTTTTTGCGCTTTTACGCTCTTCGATGCGACCCACGCTCGCCGGTTCGGCGACCCGTCACGCCACCAGCGCGTCGCCGATGCGTTCGCGGATCTTCTTCATGGCGTTCTTCTCGAGCTGACGAATGCGCTCGGCAGAGACCCCGTAGATATCGGCCAGCTCATGCAGCGTCGACTTGTTCTCGGCCAACCAACGCTGGGTCAGGATGTCCCGCGAGCGATCGTCCAGATCAGACAAGGCGCCCTGCAGGCGACGAGTCGAATCCTGCTCCCAATCGCTGTCTTCGAGCTGTGTGGCCGGATCGAGCGTGGCGTCGTCCAGGTAATGCGCCGGCGCCTGATAGGCGGACTCCTCGTCGTCGTTCGGCCCGGCATCGAAGCCGGCGTCGTGGGACGACAGGCGCCCTTCCATCTCGCGCACGACCTCGGGCTTGACGTCCAGATCCTTGGCGATGGCATTGACCTCGTCGCTGTTCAGCCAGGCCAGGCGCTTCTTGGCGCTGCGCAGATTGAAGAACAGCTTGCGCTGCGCCTTGGTGGTCGCCACCTTGACGATGCGCCAGTTGCGCAGCACGAACTCATGAATCTCGGCCTTGATCCAATGCACGGCGAACGAGACCAGACGCACCCCCTGATTGGGGTCGAAGCGCTTGACCGCCTTCATCAGGCCGACGTTGCCTTCTTGGATGAGGTCGGCCTGGGGCAGGCCATAGCCGGAATAGCTGCGTGCGATGTGCACGACAAACCGCAGGTGTGACATGACGAGGCGACGCGCGGCCTCGAGATCGCCATCATCATAGAGGCGATAGGCCAGCTCACGCTCTTCCTCCACCGTCAGCATCGGGATGCCGTTGACGGCCTGGATATAACCGTTGAGGTCGTGCCCCGGTGAAAGATGACCCACCGGCAGAAGACTAGTGCTCATATGCAGGGTGTCTCCCCTTGAAGACCAACAGGGTGATCGAATGCCCGATTAGAGGGAGTAACGAGATGAAAGTTCCCCTTTCGACGTAGGCCCTCGAACGCCCTGAACGTAATGACGTTAATGACTGTGATGATGCCCTTCCTAGCGGGGACGGATGCCGGCCAGATGACGGCTCACGGCGATCCAGGCTCCTAACCAGCCCAATAGTGTACTACAGGATAGCAACAGTGTAGAGCCGGCGAGCCCCAGCGTCGGCAGACTGTAGGAGGCCCCGTAACTCGCCGCCAACGCCGCCACCGGTGCCGCCAGCCAGTCGCCGCCGAGGGTCAACAGGCCCCAGGCGAGCAAGCCACCTCCCAGGCCATACCAGGCGCCGCTGTAGAGGAACGGGCGACGCACGAAGGCATGCGTGGCCCCGACCAGCGTCACCACCTCGATCTCCTGGCGGCGGTTCTCCACCGCCAGGCGAATGGTGTTGCCCACCACCAGCAGCACGCCCAGACCAAACAGCACGCCGAGCGCCAGGGTCACCCGGCGCCCGAGCTCGGCCAGCTGGCGCAGGCGCTCGATCCAGGCAAGGTCCAGGCGTACCTCATCGATGCCAGGCATGGCGTCCAGGCGCTCGGCCATCTGGCCCATGGTCTCGGGGTCGGGCCGCACCGGGGTGATCACCACCGCGGCAGGCAGCGGATTACCCTCGAGCCGCGCCAGGGCATCGTCCAGACCAAGCGAGCGCTGAAACTCTGCCATGCCCTCGTCGGCGCTGATGAAGCGTGTCGAGGCGATATCGGCCTGGGCCGACAGCGCCTCGAGGATGCGCCCCGATTCGCCCTCGCCGACCCCGGGCTCGAGATAGGCCGTCAGGGTGGCACTGGCATCGAGCTCGGCGTTTACCAGCTTGGCGCTATCGAGCGTCAGCCACAGCGCGCTTGGCAGTACCAGGGCAATGGCGATGGCCAGCATGGTCAGAAGACTTCCCACCGGCTGGCGCAGCAGACGCGCGGCGCTATCGCCACACATCGCCCGGTGGTGGCGCAGCCAGGCTCGCCACTGCCCCTGGGAGGCGCGCCGCTGCCCCACGCCACGTGCCGAGGCCTTGGTGGCGGCTGCCGGGGCGCCGGCGCCTTGCCCCGCGCTCTTGTGGGCCGTTGCCTTGGGCTGAGCGGCGGCGTGTCGGGTCGCCCCCTGACGGCTTGCCCCGTGCCGAGTCGTGTCCTGCGGGGTCGCTCCGCGACGGCTCATACGCCCCCCTCGTCCGCAACCAGGCGACCGTCACTCAGGCGCAGAGTGCGGTGGCGTAGCCGCGCGATCAGCGCCAGATCGTGGCTGGCGATCATCACCGTGGTGCCGATGCGGTTGAAGTCCTCGAACAGCGCCATGATATCGGCAGACAGTTGGGGGTCCAGGTTACCAGTCGGTTCATCGGCGAGCAGCAGGGCCGGCTTGTTGACCACCGCGCGAGCGATGCCGACCCGCTGCTGTTCACCGCCTGAGAGCTCGATGGGCAAGGCCTTCTCACGATGCAAGAGTCCGACCTTGTCGAGCGCGGCCCGCACCCGGCGAGCGGTATCCCGCGGCGGCAGGCCGCGGATCTCCAGCGGCAGGGCGACGTTGTGAAAGATCGAGCGGTCGAACAGCAACTGGTGGTCCTGAAAGACCACCCCGATCTGACGACGGTAGAACGGCAACTGGCTGGCGTGCAGGCGATCGATGTCGTGGCCGGCGACCACTACCCGCCCCCGGCTCGGCCGCTCCAGGCGCATGATCAAGCGCAACAGCGAGCTCTTGCCCGCCCCCGAATGGCCGGTCAGGAACACCATCTCGCCGCGACTGACGCGAAAATCGATGTTGGCCAAGGCCTCGAAACGGCCGCCATAGCGCTTGCCGACATGCTCGAACGCGATCATTGATCGCCGTCACCCGCGCGTCGATCGAACAGCGCATCGACGAACTCCCGAGCCACGAAAGGTCTCAGGTCATCCAGCGTCTCACCGACACCGATGAAGCGGATCGGCGTCTTCAACTGCTTGGCCAGGGCGAAGATGATGCCGCCCTTGGCGGTGCCGTCGAGTTTGGTCAGGGTGATGCCGGTGACCGGCACCGCCTCGTTGAAGGTCGCCGCCTGGGACAGCGCGTTCTGACCGGTGCCGGCGTCGAGGACCAGCATCACCTCGTGAGGAGCCGTGCCATCGAGCTTGCCCATCACCCGATGGACCTTCTTCAGCTCTTCCATCAGGTGACCCTTGTTGTGCAGGCGACCGGCGGTGTCGGCGATCAGGATATCGACGCCCCGGGCCTTGGCCGCGGACACCGCATCGAAGATCACCGAGGCGCTGTCGGCACCAGTGTGCTGGGCGACCACCGGGACGCTGTTACGCTCGCCCCAGACCCTGAGCTGTTCCACCGCCGCGGCGCGGAAGGTGTCCCCCGCGGCCAACATCACGCTGCGCCCTTCGCGCTGGAAGCGCTGGGTGAGCTTGCCGATGGTGGTGGTCTTGCCGACGCCATTGACGCCGACCACGAGGATGACGAAGGGCCCTTCGCCCTTGGGCGGCAGCGCCAGCGGTGTGGCGACGCCCGCGAGCATGGTGGCAAGCTCTTCCTGCAGCGCCCGATACAAGGCGCCGGAGTCGTCCAGTTCATTGCGCGAGACCCGTGCGGTGAGCTTTTCGATGATCTCGGAGGTGGCTTCGATGCCCACGTCCGCCATCAGCAGCTGGGTCTCGAGCTCCTCGATCAGGTCATCATCGATCTGCTTGGTGCCAAGAAACAGATCGGCCAGGCCGTCACTCAAGTTAGCCCGGGTCTTGCCGAGCCCCTCGCGCATCCTGGCGAACCAGCCCTTCTTCTCGGCGCCCTTGTCCGGTGCCCCGGGCGAGCCTTGGGCGGCGGCTACGGGCTTTTGCTGCAGCGCCGGGCCATCGCGACGGCCGCTGGGCTCGATGATGCTGGCCCGCTCACGCTCGGGCTGAGCCGGCTCCGGCTCCGAACGGGACTCGGGCGGCGGCTCGACATCCCCCCCAGGCCCTTGCGTCGCCTGCGGCTCGCCGGGCGTCTTCGTGACGTCCGGTGTCTCGGCGGCCGGGTGATCGGGCTCCAGAGGCTCTTCTACCGGGCTATCTTGTGCCGGACGCTCTTCTACCGGGCTCTCTGCTACCGGACGCTCTGCTGCCGGGCTCTCTGCTGCCGGGCTCTCTGCTACCGGGCTATCTGCTACCGGGCTCTCTGCTACCGGGCTGTGCGGCGCCGGCGGAGCCACGGGCTCCGGCACCTCGGCCTCCGACGCCGACGCGATATCTCGCTCGGCAGGCTCGTCGAGGGCATCGCCCGACGCCACGGCCTCGGCCCGATCGCCAGTGTCACCAGACGCCGTGCGCTCGCCGCCCTCCGGGGTGTCGCCGGGCAGCGCTGATGGCGCCTCGTCGGCGGACTCGACCGGCGCCTGCGGGGTCGGCTCCTCTTCGTGATCCTGGTGTTTCTTCTTGCGCTTTAAAAAACCGAACATGGATGACCAACGCCTCAGCCGGTGAACGAACCGTCACATCCTACCATCGCGCCCCATGACTGTGGACACGACGCCGGGTAGAATCGCCTGCCATGACACCAAGACGCTCCTCTTCTGCCCGCCCGCGGCGCCCTGCCAAGGGCAAAAGTGGCGCCCTGCGCCAGGGTAAACTGCGCATCATCGGCGGTGACCATCGACGCCGGCTACTGCCGGTACTCGACAAGCCCGGCCTGCGCCCCACCCCCGACCGGGTGCGCGAGACGCTGTTCAACTGGCTCACCGGCGAGCTCCACGGCGCCCGCGTGCTTGACCTGTTCGCCGGCACCGGCGCCCTCGGCCTGGAAGCCCTGTCGCGCGGAGCCCTTCGCGCCACCTTCGTCGAGCGCGATAGCGACGTCGCCACGGCCCTGACGGAGAACCTGGCGACCCTCGGCATCGGCGAGGCGACCGTGGTCACCCACGATGCGACCGCCTGGCTCAAGGGCCAGGCCGAAGCGCATGAGCTGGTGTTTCTCGACCCGCCGTTTCGCCTCGGCCTGGCCGATGCCTGCTGCGAGGCACTGGAGGCCGGGGGGTGGCTCGCCGACGGCGCCTGGATCTACCTCGAAACCGAAGCCGAACTGACACCGAAGGTGCCCGCCACCTGGCAGCTGCGGCGTGACGTGCGCGCCGGGGACAGTCACGGTCGACTGTACCGACGCACCACCCAAGCGGCCGATCGCGACGAACCGTGACGTGACGCCCTCTGGCGGGCGAGTCTCATTGCGCCAGCCCGATGCTACCGAGAACGAGCACGCCATGGCCCTACTCGACAAACGCGCCCAATATCTGCACGAGGTCGCTAGCTGTGGTGGCATCCGTGCCGCCGCCGAACATCTTCAGGTCAGTCCGTCGGTGGTCAGCCGCCAGATCCGGCGCCTGGAGGCCTCCCTGGGTATGGCGCTGGTCGAGCGCCAGGGTCGCCGCCTCACCCTTACCGAGGCCGGCGCCCTCGTGGCCGAAGCCCATGTTTCGCAGCAGCGGCTGAATTCCGAGCTCAACGATACGCTGTCACGGCTGCGCAACCTCCAGGCAGGCAAGGTCGTGGTCTCGGTCGGCGACGGTTTCGTCGATAGCTTTGTGCATGGCGTGCTGGCGCCGTTCGCCCAGCGCTATCCGGACGTGCTGGTGGAAATCAAGACCGGCATCTACTACCCCCGCGAACCCCACGAGATGGTCATCGAAGACGAGGTCGACATCGCTATCACCTATGGCCCGGTCTCAGATCCCCGCCTCACCCTGCACTCCTTCGTGCGCGGCGCATTGTGCGCCCTGGTCGCGCCGCACCATCCGCTGGCCAGTCACGCACGGGTCGCGGTCGCCGAGCTGGTACGTCACAAGTTGATCTTCCTGCCCGACGTGTCCGGCTCCCAACAGTGCGTCAATGCGGTCTTCAACGCCGCCGGCATTCCGGCGACACCCGCCTATCGCTGCAACCTGCATTCGGTGTCACGACGCCTAGCCTGCGCCGGCGTTGGCGTCGCCTTCATGACGGAAATCGCCGCGCGAGAGGAGATCCAGCGCGGCACTCTCATGGCCATCCCCATCGACCATCCGGTCGCCGACGCGACCCAAGGCAACCTGGTGAGACGCAGTGGGCGGCGGCTATCCCCTGCCGCCGCCTACCTGTGGAAGCTAATGCTGGCGATGCGCTAGCTCGCCATCATATGGACCCCCGGCCCGATCGGTAGGCCCAGGCTCAACCACAACATGAGAAATGCCGACCAGGCCAGTAGGAAGGCAACCGCCAGGGGCAGCATGGTCGCAACCAAGGTACCGAGCCCCATGTCAGGTCGGTAGCGCTGCATATACACCAGAGCCACCGAGAAGTACGGACTCATCGGCGAAATGATATTCGTGCTCGAGTCGCCGATGCGAAACATCGCCAACACGAAGGCCGGGTCGAAGTCGATCATCATCAGCATCGGCACGAACACCGGGGCCATCAACGCCCATTGGGCAGAGCCGCTAGTCATGAAGACATTGAGTACGGCACTCATGGCGATGAAGGCACCGACCAGCGGCAAGCCGGTGAAGCCCGTGGCCTGCAGGACATTGGAACCTTCGATGGCGATGAACTGACCGAGCTCGGACCACTTGAAATAAGCGATGAACTGCGAGATGGCGAAGAACAACACCAGGGTCGGCGCCAGGTCACGAGCCGCCTCCGCCATGCGATCGGGCACATCCTTGGCGCTGGTGATGCGACCGGTCGTCAGGCCATAGGCCAGGCCGATGGCCACGAAGTAGCCAAACATCAGCGGCACCAGCGACTTCAGAAATGGCGACGGAATCAGACCGCCTTCCGGGTTTCGCAGCGGCGATGCCTCGGGCACAACCGCCAGCGCCACCAGCGCTATGTAGGCAAGCGTCACTAGACCGACGCGCTTTAGCCCCCGCCTTTCCTCGTCAGTGAGGCTCGGCCGAGTGACCTCTACCTCGACGTGCTTGCTCATCGGCAGCGTCCGGTTGAGCCGCGGCTCGACCACACGGTCGATGATCAGGGTGCCAGCTATGGCCAAGACGAACACCGAACAGGCAACGAAGTAGTAGTTATCGACCGGCGACACATAGGCCGTGGGATCGACCAGTTGCGCGGCCTCCGTGGTGATGCCGGCAAACAGCGCATCGCCCACGGTGATGAACAGGCTCGCATCGAAGCCGGCCCCCGCCGCTGCGTACGCCGCGGCGGCACCGGCGATGGGGTGCCGGCCCACCGAATGGTAGACCATGGCTGCCAGCGGAATCAGGATCAGATAATTGGCATCCGAAGCGATACTCCCGCAGATGCCGGCCATGAACACCGCGAAGGTCAGCAGGGCGGGCGGCGCCTTGGCCACGCTGACCTGCATCAGCGTCGACATCAGGCCCACCTTGTCGGCGAGACCAATACCGAACATCACCACCAGGATCAGTCCCAGCGGCGGAAAGTTGACGAAGTTACTCACCACGCTGGTGAGCATGAATTCAAGGCCGGGGCCAGACACCAGGCTCTTGACCGCGACTTCGGCGCCGGTCTTTGGATTGACCGCCGTGATGCCAAAAAACGACAGCAGCGCGGAGACCACGATCACCACCCCCGCGAGGATGATGAACAGCACAAAAGGGTGCGGCAGCTTGTTGCCGACGCGCTCGACTGCAGAAAGGACAGCTTGCATGGTCGTTCTCGAATTGTCTGTTATTGGGTGAAAACGGGAAGTCCGCGTTTCAGCGTTGGCTAAGCAGCCGCTTCGCCAGGGCCACAAAGGTACCGGCGGCCACGGGCAGAATGGCGTCGTTGAAGTCGTAGCGTTCGTTGTGCAGGTAGGCGCCCTCGACCCCATTGCCCACAAAGAAGAAACACCCGGGGACCTCCTTCAAGTAGAAGGCGAAGTCTTCCGCCCCCATGGTCGGCATGTAGTCGATCTGCTCGATACGCTTGCCGACGCCGAGCTCGGATGCCGCCTTGAGTACCTCTTGCGCCCAGCCGGCGTCATTGACCAAAGGCGGAACATGATGCAGCGCCTCGATCTCGTATTTGGCGCCATGGGCCTGGCAGATGCCGGCCACCAGCGCTTCCAGATGCCCGACCAGCGCATCACGGGACTCATCGCTGTCGCTGCGGATGTTGACCAGCAACTCGGCGCTAGCGGGAATCACGTTGGCGGCATCGCCGGCATGAAAGGCGGCCACCGTGATGACGCCGGCCTTCAGCGGTGACTTGTGTCGCCCCACCAGGCCCTGGAGTTGCTGTACCACGCAGGAGCCGACGTAGATCGGATCGATCGCCAGGTGTGGCATGGCGGCATGACCAGACTGGCCCACGATGGTGACGCGATAGGTGTCGTTGCCGCCCATCGCCGATCCCGGCTTGACGAATAGCAGACCTTCCTCGAAGCCCGGACGATTGTGGTAGCCGAAGATGGCCTCGACCCGCGGGGCATCGAGCACTCCGGCCTGCACCATCTTCTCGGCACCATTACCGCCCTCTTCCGCGGGCTGGAAAAACAGCTTCAAGTGACCGCCAAGCTCACGCCGGTGCCTGGCGATCTCCTCCGCCGCCAGAATCAGGGCCGCGGTATGTCCGTCATGACCACAGGCATGCATGCGACCGTCGCTGACGGAACGATGACCGACGTCGTTACCCTCGTGGATGGGCAGGGCATCCATGTCCGCGCGAAACGCAATCACCGGGCCCGGCTCCTCGCCAATGAGCTCTGCCATCACGCCGGTTCCGGCGATTCCCTGGGTCACCTTGTAGCCAAGCTCGCTCAGTCGCTCGGCCACCTTGGCGGCCGTACGGTGCTCTTCGAACTTCAACTCGGGGTGTCGGTGCAGGTCATGGCGAAACGCCACGGCGCGGGCCAACTGGGCTTCATCGAACATCGCTCCTGTTCTCCTTGTCTGTTGTCGAGGGCACGGCAGAACTATGGGAGCCACGACGCAACAAGAAAAGCACGCCGACGTCCCAATTTGTTGACCTGAGAGCAACAATGATCGCTTCTCGCCGCGTCGCCTCACGGCGACGCTTGTCGCCTGGCCCCGGCGGCGTTACGCTCGACTCCACCAGGAGCGCCGTCGGCGCTCGACCTGCATACCACGCCAGGAGACGAGGATGAGCACGGAACTCTTCAACCAGCTCGAACAGAAAGTCACCAGTGCCGTCGAGGCGCTGGAATTGCTGAAAATGGAAGCCGAGGAGCTGCGCGAGGATAACGCTCGCCTGAAGCAGGAGCGCGAGGAATGGGAGCGCCGCCTGAGCGCGCTGCTGGGCAAGTTCGACGACCTGGACGACGGCTCCGACAGCACCCCGGCGCCGTCGCACCAGCAGGCTCACAGCGTCTGAGGCAATCGCCGCCGCGTCAGCGACGATACGAAAACGCTATGTGACAACGAAAACGGCTCCCCTCGGGGAGCCGTTTTTCGTTCTGCGTCTCTTTCAAGACCTTCGAGAGCTTCAAGACCTACGAGACCTTCGGCACCGGCGATGCCTGCGCCGGCGGCCATAATGGCGGGCTCGCGACGGCTCGGCACGGGGTTTATGCCAGCGAAGGCGTCGCTGCTTAGCGGATGCGTCGCTGCTTAGCGAAGACCGAGCGACATCAGGCAGGCGTCTTCACGGGGCTGCCCCGGCTCGGCGGCGGGATAGTAGCCGCGGCGCACCCCATCGAGGGCGAGGCCCGCGGCCTGGTAAAGGCCAATGGCCGCTACGTTGCTGGCGCGCACCTCGAGCAGCAGCCGCTCGGCACCGGCGTCCCGCGCGCTCTCGATCACCGCTCGCAATAGCGCCTTGGCAACGCCCGTGCCCCTGGCCTGGGGCGCGACCAGAATGGCCTCGAGTTCAGCGTCGAAGCTCGCCAGCGCCACCAGGGCATAGCCCAGCAAGACATCGCCCGGCACGACATCGCCCAGCAAGACATCGCCCCGCAAGGGCGCGGCCTTGGCGCCGGGGCACCGCCCATCCGCGGCAAGGACACCATCGCCCGGTGCGCGCTCGCCGGCGCCATTCCCACCCGCAAAGATCCCCAGCACCACGCGATCGCCCCCGCCGAGCGCGCCTTCCAGCTCATCTGGCGAGGACAGCCCGGCACCACCACGCTCCTCAAGCGCCAGCAGCGCCTCGAGGTGGCCTGGGCCAAGACGCTGCGTCGGGGTCATTCCTGTCCCCAGGCCTCGCGCCAGCGCCGCAGCGTCGGCCACAGACGGCGCTTGGCCTCGGCGCCCTCGAGCAGGGTGTCGAGGCTCGGCATCTGCCACAGGGGAAGCGCCAGGGTCTGGCTGGTATCGTCCTGGACATCGAGCACCTCGCCGAGGGCCGCGTCCTCGCCAAACACCAGCACGCGTTCAGGACGCCAGCCGCGACGCCGGCGCCCGGCGATGAAGGCGGCAAGCCCCTGGCGCGCCTCGTCCTGGGGTTGGCGCACCGCCAGGCCCTCGTCGAGCGGCCAACGCAGGGCCTCGAAGCTCGGCCGCTGTTCGGGCGCCACACCGCCGGCCCTCAACAGATTGACCAGCAGGCGCTGGTGAGCGCTCTCCAGGGGCGCGGACTGCGCGACAAGCATCAGC
>Ga0114954_1000179_pt1 | contig 23941 bp, 16 predicted proteins | sample Porto_4metaG_FD_87299 | JGI IMG/M metagenome (GOLD analysis project Ga0114954, IMG submission 87299) | Marine algal microbial communities from Porto, Portugal - Porto_4 metaG | ecosystem: Host-associated > Algae > Red algae > Unclassified | place: Portugal: Porto | collected 2015-02-02
TATGAGAAATCTAAACATGTTTCCTAAATCTATCAAAAAAAATTGTTACTACTCGGGTATATTTTTGATATAGTATCTTGCGAAGATACGACAAAAAAAGTTATACGTGTTAATTAAAAAAGTCAGACCTTGCAGCTTGTAAGCAGTCATTTACTATGCTCAAATTATTACAACAACTTATTTCGCTTATCCACACTTTGTGGAATCGGCTACTTAGTTTACAAGCTGACAATACGATGCTTGAAACTACAGTAGCTTCGCGTGATGAGGAAATAGCTTTACTCAAAGCCTTGTTGTCAAAAGAGCAATCCAAACAAAAAAAGAACAGCAGCAACAGCAGCAAACCTCCATCAAGTGATAAAGGTCGTAAGAAAAATAAAAACAACCGTCCGCCGAGTGATAAGCCGTCCGGTGCCCAAGTGGGCAATGCCGGAGCAACCTTAAAACAAGTGGATAATCCGGATAAAGAAGTACCACATCGTCCAAAATTATGTGACAACTGCGGTGTAGATGTATCAAAGGCAGAGGTCATCAAGGAAGAAAAACGTCAGGTCTTTGATTTGCTTCCTGCCAGCATACAAGTCACTGAATATCAGGCACAAACTGTCTTATGTGATAATTGTCTTTGTGAAGTAAAAGCTGATTTTCCGGCACATGTAAAAGCCCCTGTACAATACGGTCCACACGTTAAAGCAGCGATTGTTGACTTAAACGTCCGACATTTTTTGAGCTATGAACGCATCCAAGTGTTCTTCAAAGATTGGTTGGGACATCGCATCAGTGGCGGATTGATTTATAGCAGTTTACAGACAGCCAAAGCAAATCTTGCCGATTATGAGCAACACGTTCGGACAAAACTTTTAGCCGAAGATGTGGTGAATAGTGATGAAACAGGCGTATATGTCAGCGGAAAAAAGTCTTGGTTGCATGTTTTATGCACGGCTTTACTGACTCTTTATCAAGTTCATGTCAACCGCGGTTCACAAGCCATAGACGACTTGGGAATATTGCCCCAATATAGTGGAGTTGTTGTACATGACGGCTATAAATCTTATCAAACCTATGACAATTGCCAACATGCTTTGTGTCACGCCCACCATCTACGGGAACTGATTTACTTCCATGAAGAAGAACAGGCAGTTTGGGCTTATCAAATGACAATTTGGTTGCGTAGTGTCAAGCGACACCGAGACCAACTCATCGAACAAGGCACTCAAGGTTTTTCCAAACACCAAATCGAACTTTATCGACAGCGATATTTAAAAATTATCCGACAAGGACTTAGTAATGCACCACCCGATCCGCCTAGGAAAAGTAATCGTGGCAGAGCCCCAAAACATCCGCAGCGCAATCTACTCAATAGATTTTACAACCAGCAGCAGTGGATGTTAGCTTTTATCTATGATTTTAACGTTCCTTTTGATAATAATCAAGCTGAACGCGACCTGCGTATGATAAAAACCAAACAGAAAGTCAGTGGAACATTCCGCTCTTCACAAGGAGCCGACGCTTTTGCTACTATCAGGGGATATGTGTCTACAGCCCAAAAAAATGAACAAGACGTCCTAGAGGCTATTGCTAATATCTTTTACGGAGAACCTTTTATGCCTTAATTTACTACCCGAGTTGTAACAAAAAATTAATACTTACTTGAATAATGTGTCGCATTTGAAATCTGAATACAAGAGGTATCGTTGTACAGGATAATAATATTACAATTTTGCCATATCAAGAGAGTTTTCCGAAATTATTTAATTGGAAAAATATGTTACACCATTTTTATCACGTCTCTTAAAACAATGAAAAATGAAATACGGAAGAAGCAAACCTGAATTAATCCCTTTTGAAGGAAATATTTACCATTTAGCTCCTGTGCCAATTGTGTATAAAATATTCGAGGAAAATAAAGAATTAAATAAAGAAATTATAGCATCGGCTAAAAAGAATTTTCAAGAGAAAATTCTCGAAGTTCCCGATGAAAGACATGTGGATGAGCTTGGAACTAAAAGAGATTTTACTGCCCCTACGTGGAAGGAAACGCAAATTCCCGCAGTAGGAATTTGGCATAGTGTAGCCACCAATAACATATTAAACATACAGGAAGATCCCATTATCCAATTGACAGATATTATAAAGCATGAATTTGCAACAGTAATAAAGAAAACAACGGATCTGACTTCAGTAAATTCTTATATATCAGAAAGTTGGATACAATTTTATAAAAACGGTGATAAAAAAGTTCTTCATAATCACGAGAGATACGGGCCTCCATATCCAGAGAACAGATGGGCTGGTGCTTATTATTTAGACGATGGTGAGCCAGATGAAAATATGCCATACAGCGGCGTTTTTTCATTTAGAATAAGACAATCCAACCACTACTTTAAACCTGTGCAAGGAATGTTACTAATGTTCCCTGCTGACATTTTACATGAAGTCCATCCTTTTTACGGTCAACGAGAAAGAATCGTTATTAACTTTAATATTAACACTTTAACCGAAAACTAAGGATTAAAGAATGAAATATAATGGAAAACGAAAAACCTTATGTTGTGGTCACAGCAGCAAATGAAGAATATTCAGACTTTTTATTAGCACAGTTACATTCAATCAGCAAAAACACTAAACTTTCTGTAAAGTACTGTATTTTGACAGATGGTATTAGTGACACGACTAAATCATTGGCTGAAAGATTGGTTGCACCGAACATCACTATTGAGTATTTTGATGTCACCAAACAGACCAAGCCCTTTACTTATTCCCAAATACCCTCCCCCCATTATTGGAGATTATTTGCTCCATTTCTTTTTAGTGAACATAGCAAAATACTGTATTTAGATGTTGATACAATTATTAGAGGAAATTTTTTGACTATGTTCTCGACAGATTTGGAACAGCACACGGTAGGTGCTTGTCAGGATTATTTACAATATGTAAAAGTGGGTATTAACAATTGGAAGAACTTAGGATTGAATCCCGAAAGAGTATATTTCAATTCTGGTGTTTTACTTATTAATACTGAACGATTTATCAGAAATAGAATTGCTGAAAAAGCAATGTTTTATTCTCTATCATATTCTGATAATACTAAAGCATGTGGAAAATGGGAACAGCACGACCAATATGGCTTAAATATAGCCTTAGATAATGATTTTATTAAACTACCTGCTAAGTTCAACTTCGGTTCTGAACTGGAGAGTATAGATGCGATTATTGTTCACTTTATCGGTAATGGAAAACCTTGGTCTGAAACTTGTAACCCAATTTTCAGAGATGAATTTTATTATTATTTGAATCAAGCAAATGGAGAATAAATATTGGGCTAGAACACAGATGGGGTTAGAAAATATATTGTTGGAAGAGATCATCGAAAATCATACTTTAAAAGAATATGAGAAAACCCATAGAAACATAATTTTTTCACTGAATGAAGTAACACAGAACACAGAGTCAGATTTATTAAAACTTCGTGTAGCAGACGATATATACAAATTCATAGGGAGATGCGATAATATTTCAAGAAAGAGGGAAAGTTTAGATATCCTTCAAAATTTCTTCTGTCGAGAGATAGTACCAAAATTAAAAGTTATTGGAAGCCCAATTAGACCGACTGCGTCTTTTCTGGGAAAGCGTAATTTCAGCAGATATGAATTAGAAGAAATTATAAATAGCCAACTAACCTCTAACAGTTCTATTAATATTCTATCCAATAAGAGAAAAGATGCTTGGGTGCAAGGTGAGCGAAGACTGCGTGTTCACATAGAAAATGCTGACGCATTTTTTGGTATTAGCCTTATGGATAAACCTATTCATAGAAGAAAATGGAGGATTAATAGTTATGAAGGGCAACTACACCCATCTGTAGCGGCAGCAATGGTGCGTATTGCCAATTTCTCCCCATTCGATAATATTGTTGATCCTTTCTGTGGTTCAGCGACTGTCCTTATCGAATGTGGACTAACCGACAGAAGCTTGAATTTATATGGATATGACATTAGTAAAGAGGCTATCAAAATTGCCAAACAGAATAGTAAAGCGGCAAAGCTAAAGATAGCACTGCATAGTAATGAGTTTAAGTGTACGGCATTTAATGACAACTATAATATCATATCCAATCCTCCTTGGGGGGAGAAACATGAAATTCAGAGTAAAGAATTAGGACACTTTTACTCTAACTTGTCTTTAATTATGACTTTCGCAAAAAAGTCAATATTATGTGTTCCGCAACATTATACGGAAAAAATAAAATTGCTATTTAATAATACCAAAGTAATTACAACTACCAGAATCAAGGGTAAGATTGTTAATTTAATTGTAATTGAAAATTGAAGATATTAATGATGATTCCTCCACTACTGAAAGATAAAAATATCCTGATTCTTTATGATAGTACTCCTGTTTGGATATGATGGAAGAGTTGAGATTGTAGTGTATGTGGCTTAATTAATTTAGTAAATGTTACAGAGCAATATGTAAATGTTTGTGAATTAGTAATAAAACGAAAAAGATGGTAGAGTTTTCGGTTCTAGTCTGTTGTTCTACAAATGATGTTGATTATTTATTTGATAGATGTATTCATTCAATCATCAAACATGTCAAACAATTAAAATCAATTTATATAGTAACACCATTCAAAGTCGATGTTCAAAATAAATTATCATATGATGATGTTAATCTTATTATTTTAGAAGATAAAGATATTTTGAACGAACAGGAACTTGGACTATGTGGATGGAGTAAACAACAGATTATTAAACTTAAATCAAATGATTTTATATGCGAAAATAATATTTTGGTTGTGGGAGCAGACACAATTCTGTTGAAAGACCTAAATATCAACGATTTATACCAGAAACATCATAATGCTATATACTTTAGACAGCATAAAATTGAAAACAAGCATTATCTCTATGAGATTGAGAGATGTAGAAATATTAATCAATTATTGCAGGTTACTTCAAACGCAAAACATTTATTAGATTACATATTTGATATATTTTTATTTAAAAAATCCATTCTGGAAAAATTAAGATATTATTTAGAGTGTTTATATGGCAAAGATTACTTCTGTTCTATTTTTCCACATCAAGTAGAGAATTATAACGATATGGTCAAAATTGGTGAATGGACTTTGTACAATCTCTTCATCATTAATGTACTCAAAGATAAGTTTCACTTAAAAAATGGTACTGATTTTCTACATCAAATTCATAACCATAGAGATTTGAAACAATACAGCAAGTCACATACAGCCCTTCATTTTGTTAGAAAGGATTTTGATATAAAATCAATAGACATAATTTTAAATAGTAATGATTAAATTGATTCTAATAAGCGATTTAACTGGCGGACCAGGAGGAGTATATACATATCTGAAACAACTGGAGTCCAATCTTAATTCCATTTTTGACGTAACTATTTTATTAGAACACAACACTAAAAACCAGATACAAAATATCTACAAATTCAAAAAAGCTGTTTTCATACCCTTATCTCAAAAGTACAATAATGAAGATTCAATAAACACCAGCCTGCAAACAACTATAAATAACATCAAACCAAATGTAATTCATATCATCAATGGGTCTATCAAGAGTAACCTAATAATAAGAGAGTTTTTATTAGAAGAAAGAATTCCATTTATTGTTACGGAGCAATACATTGATAGAGAACATCTGATTCCAGAGATATTAAGGAAGAGACTATTCGACATTCACTCTCAGACATATATGACAATCTTTGTCTCAAATGAAAACCGAAGCATCGCTACAACTAAATATAACATAAATCCTACAAATTCAATGGTCATTACTAATTCAGTAAATGTATCTGTTTTTAAAAAGGAACAGTTTAACTCCACTCCTTACTCTTTTTTTACAGTAGGCAGGTGTGTAGAACAAAAAGGCATTGATATAATCATAAAATCATTAAGTATCATAAAAGATAAAAAAATAGAATTTCACGTTATTGGTGGTGGTGAGAACGAATATAAATATTTGGAAATGGCAAAATCTCTGTTAAATTATAATATTGATTTCAGAATACTACCTTGGCAAAAAAATATAAATTATGCAGATTTTATAAAAAAATACGACTTATATATTTCAGCAAGCCGTGACGAAGGACTAAGCTACTCTTTGTTAGAAGTCACAACTTATGGCATGCCTATAATCTGTTCTCGTTGCTCTGGAAATGTTGAGTTAATCGAAGAAAATAATCGTGGCAGTTTATTTCCGATAAATGACTATCAGAGTCTAGCAAGAGAAATCGTAAAATTTATAGATTCTCCTACGCAACTCATTAATCTTGCTAAGTTCAATACAATGATTACTGACTCTAAATACAACCTTGATAATCAAATAAAAAAATTAGTAGATATATACAAAAAACTTCTTACAAGATGACATTAATTTCTATCTACTCTATACAACCTGACGAGTTTTTATCTGCCTGCTTGAATTCTTTAGACCATTCTGTCAGATCGAAATTTGTAGTCGATCTGTTCATTGTAAGTGCAACTCCTGTAGGGCTTCAGTGGATTGAGAAATACAGCTTTCCTGTCAATATTTGGACTTTGAGTAGTGTAAAACCTTATGCACAAATTGCGAATTTAAGTTTTCGACGTGCTATGGAGAAAGGATATAAAAATGTTATGTTATTAAACTCTGATACGATAGTCCACCCCGAATGTATTTATAATTTGAACACTATAATGTCATTAAGCGATAAAAATGGGGTTTTAGGTGGATTTCAGGTAAAATATGGGATGGGATGGGATCAACCCAATCAATGGATGGAAAATATGCTTACTACTTCAAAGTATAAAGAAATACTGAAACATAGAAATAAATCTTATACTTTAATAGGGTCTGAATATGCTCAAGGAGCCTGTATGATTATTAATTTGAAATGTCTTAACACAGTAGGATGTTTCAATGAATCTTTTAAGCTCTTCTATGAAGAAACCGAATTTTGTAGAAGAGTCATAAATTCAAACTTAAGAGTAGCAATTCTAAAGGAGGCAAAAGTCCAGCACTTTGAAGGCGGTTCTTGGAAAAAGAGCAAGTATCTCAAGATAAAGCGAGACATATACTATTTATCAAACCAAGTTATCTATGAAGCAACAGACAGTTCTGTCACCGACACAAACATATTATTGAAAATCATTAAAATAATAAAAAAGCAAGTGAAAAATGTTATAAGAAAAAATGACAATATTTATATTAGTTTATTTCTCTATCCATTAGTTTTAGTTAGAATCTTACTTAAAGTGCCACTTTTAATGTCACTCTACAAATTACAACACAAGTCTAAATAAATTAAACAAGCCGATAATGTTTATGAATATTCAGTTTTTAAAGTATAATTAAATCGTGTACTAATCAATTAACTCTATATGTGTGAATCTCTAAATTCAAAAAATGTTGCAAGCATCATTGTGTGCTCAAATAACTACGATAATCTAAAAGAAATTTCGATTCCTTTCCTCAAAAAATTAACAGATATGTTTATAGTCAAAATCTATTTGGATAATAGTACAAGTAAGGAGGGCAATTTGAAACAGCTTTGCTATCAAAACAACATAGAATTAATCAAGCCACATGTCTCTGGTTTGTCAACATTAAGAAATATCGCATTGGAAAATTGTGATAGCAAATTTATTATATTTTTAGATGATGATTTGCAGTCAACTCTAAATTCATTAACCCAAATGATAGGGTTACTAGAGTCAAATTTTCATGCCGTAGGACTGTTTCTTTCATCTCCAGAGTACGTTCATAACTCAAATCACTTTATATCGATAAATCAATATCATTATTTAGGTTTGCACAATGCAAGTACTCGCAATTCTATATGGGGAGCATGCATGGGGTTTAAAATGGAAACGATAGGAAATAATAATCTAAGTTTTAATGAAACCTTGGGAAGAAAAAGTGGCATACTAATAAGTGGAGAAGATACTAGTTTTGTAAACCAAATCAAAGACTTAGGATATCAAACAAAACTCATTTGCGTAAATGACACTTACCACTGGGTAGCTAAAAGTAAGTTAACTTTCAAGTACATGATGAAAAGAGTTTTTGCTCAAGGTGTTACTGAGGTAATGAGGGAGAGTTCTTATTATGGATTTAGAAAGGAATTAAATAGGAACTTCCATCATATTACCTTACACACTCTTTTAGTAAGCCCCTGGTGGATTATCGTTTATAGTTTTGGAGTACTGTACGGCTTAATCAAATTCAAATAACACTAAGAAATATAAGTAGATTCTGATAGTTCAGTTAAAATCGTGAATATAGTTCCTGTTATCTCAAGGTTCTTCGCAAAGAAATCTTATTATAAGATATTTGAGTTGCACTATCTGTTAACTTTTATTTAAAATAATTTTTAAATTCATGATGACTCTTTTTATATGTACGGGTAATTACTATAGGAGCAGATTTGCAGAAATATATTTCAATTTCTTATGCAATAAAGATAAGTGTATTGCGTATTCTAAGGGACTTGACATCAGTAACCCAGACAATATCGGTGAAATTTCTCCTTTTACAATCAAGTATTTAGATGATATCGGAGTTGAGTTACCTATGACCATAAAACCACCTTCATTGTTAAATGAACGGGATTTTAACTTAGCTAATAAAATTATAGCACTAAATAGAAATGAGCACTATCAAGCAATTATGAACAATTTTCCGAACGAAATCCATAAAATTGAGTTTTGGGAAATATCAGATTTATATGAAGAAAGCTACACTACAGCATTAACACAATTAAAGTCTAAAGTAGAGAATCTTGTTGAAAACCTGTGACTTAATAGTTCTTATTAGCTAACTGGACAAAACCTATTCCTAAAACAAAACAAATCTATGATGTTCTACAACTCCAATATTTTGAAACTTTTTTCTTTTAAAATTTGTATCTTTACTAAAATGTGAATCTTATGGTTAAACAACTCATAGATAGTAGAATTGTAAGTACGCCAGATGTTTGTGGCGGACATCCCCGAGTAACTGACACTCGTATTCGGGTGGTGGACATTGCTGCTTTGTATAATGCAGAGAAAAGTGCCGAAGAAATTTCCGATGAATACGACTTGCCGATTTCCGATGTAGAGGCTGCAATGACATATTACTTTGCCAATATTGAGGAAATAAAAGCTCTGTTGGAAAAGGATGAAGCCTTTGTTGAGCAAATGAAACGTCGTCACACCTCTAAACTTCCTAAAGCCTAATTGTGGCGGAAGTCAGGTATTATCTCGACGAAAATATCGCTAAATCAGTTTTGAAAGGATTAAGACGCAAGGGCATTGATACTGTCTCTGTGACTGACGTTGGTATGCGTACCAAAAGCGATATTGAACATATACAAAAAGCCCTGGAGTTGGAGAGAGTCATCGTCACTTTTGATAAGGATTTTGTCATACTTGATAGCGATGGCGTAACACATGCTGGAATTGCCTATTTTAATAGTCAAAAAAACAGCATAGGAGATATGATCAAATATTTGGAACTACTCTATCAGGTGATGGATGCAGAGGATATGTTTAACCATGTTGAGTATTTCTAAGTTTCTTTTGATGAATTTGCTGATTTTTTCAGCTAACAATTTTTGTACGACGACACCCCGTTCTTTTGGAATGGGGTTTTATTTTAGCTGAAAATAATCCATATTAAACAACTTTAGTCATAAGCTCTGTCTCTCAAAACTCGTTATGTACCCCCTCTGACCAGCTTAAAGTAGCCATAAAAAATAGGCAAGACAGCAAAATGCCATCTTACCCTTTCAACAGTGTTTCAGCTGCCAAAGAAGTGAAAATAATAGGCAGATTTGGGCAGCATCCATAATACGGAAGGTGTATTCGGTCTGCAACGTGCTTTCAAATTCGCCGGAGCGGACAATATTTTGGTCAGTCTGTGGCACGTCAATGATAGAAGCACCAAGGAATTGATGATACGATTTTACAAAAATCTCCTAAAGAAAAAACAATCTCCGGCTATAGCACTCCGCAACGCAAAAGCGGACATACGAAAGCAAAATCCCAACCCAAGATTCCGGGCAGGCTTTATTTTGGTGGAGTGAAATAACAAACACGACCAGTCCAACACACATATACACATTTTTCAAAAATAAAAATGAATATGTGCTAGTAGGCACGGGAACTCGCCTTGCATGTCCAAAGATGCAAGGCGAGTTGGTGTGTTGGGGTAATAAAAGTTGGCAGACATATTTGTGCTTTGAAGAATAGTAGTTGATTGTGAATGGGTGGAATGGTGGTTGCTTTCCGAAAACAAACAATGCAACTACTCGTAAATATTGTCTATGCTTTGTGATGATGGTTTAAGTAAATCATCAATGCGGCGACCATTATTACGCTTTTCTATTACGTCAAACTTAAAATTTGGGAATTCTTCTATTCCCTTAAGAAGAAGGTCTGAAAAAGGATTAAAAGTACGTGGAAAATTAAACTCGCCATTTTGCAAATTATTCCCTTGTTTATCTTTGGAAACATCAAGTGCATTTGTAGGGACATCTGAGCAATCACACTTCGTTAGTACATAATCCTGTATAGCTGTATGTATGGCTTGGAATAAAGCTACTCCATCAGTATCTTCACTTGTCTCAAGAAGAAGTCCCTTATCATAGCGTTGTATTTTCTGTCCTTTACTATCCAATTTAAAGTGAAAATACTGTGCCGCATTTCCACTTTGAGTCGAATGATGATCTCCTTCACGCAAAAGAAAATTATGTGAGCTATTTCTGAATTCTTTTAAAGAAGAAAAATGTTTAACAACATAATTTGGGCTTGAACCAAAAGCCGAATCAGTAAATCCGTCTTTAGAAACATAAACCCAGCCCGCCTTTTGACTACCAATAAGTACTGCTGCATGCCCAGTATTCTTTGCGCCGGAAGAATTCCTCAAAATAACCACATCTTTCCCATCAGGATCAATTAAATTGACCGGATTATTTAAAGTGTAATTATAAGGACTCCAACCTGCATACTTCTCCGCCATAGGATCCACACTCAACCACCGACTCTCCATCGGGTCATAGTATCGTGCGCCGTAGTAGTAGAGTCCGGTTTCTTCGTCCAGTTCTTTACCATTGAAGAGGTATCGTGGGTCATCTCCCGGATTTTGGGCTTTTTCATCTACAAAGATTTCACCGAAGGCGGTGTATTCTATGTGTTGATAGACTTCTCCCGCAGCATCGGTCAGGTAGGAGGTATTGCCGAGGTGGTCGGGGTGGTAGTAGTATTGGTTGGCTTCTATGTTGTTGCCGTTGCCGTTATTTCCATTACCGTTACCATTATTATCATTTCCGTTACCGTTATTTCCATTGTTACCGTTACCATTATTTCCGTCTCCATTGCCTACGCCGTTACCATTACCATTATTTTGTCCTTGTCCGTCACCTTGTCCTATGCCGCCGTTGCCATTGCCGTTGTTCCCATTATTTCCATTGCCGTTATCGCCGTTTCCATTACCATTTTCACCATTACCGTTGCCATTATCGTCACCTACGCCGTCTCTACCTTCGCCTATTTTACTGACGATACGTTGAGTTTCGATAAAATAATGTTTGGAATATCCGCCTCCCTTAGCGACTACAAAAGGATTGACATACATGGTGTAATTCCCGATGCCGTTACCATTAGCGGCATTAGCACCATTGACATCCACCTCCATAGTACCATTGCCTTGTCCTTTGAGTACGCGAATACCTCCGGCATCGTAGGTGTAGTTATAGGTTTTACCCTGGTCAGCAATAGAATTGATACGGTTTTCTTCATCCCATTCTATGGTTCTTCTTTGTCCGCTGGTTTCACTATCCCATCCCGTTTGATTGCCATTGGCATCATAGGCGTAGGTCTTGTGACCGCCTATGCGCGTAAGGGCATGTGGCTGTGCAGAGGTGTATTCATAGGCAAAATCGTAGGAGGTTTTATTTTGCTCATTACCTTTTCTGTTGTGTACCTGCGTTTTTTGTGTGATGTCGTGTATGCTGTTGTACGACATATCCAAGGTGTAGTCGTGGTCGTCATTTGCGCCTTCCCACATCCCTTCGGCATTGGTGAGGCGGTAGAGGTCGTCGTACTCAAAGGTGTAAGATGCCGGTCCGCCTTTTTGGTTGTTGTTGGGTATGGGCGCACTATTGGTAATGCTAAGTACATTGGTGACAGCATCGTACTCATAGGCATTATCCATCATCGCACGTCCGGCAGAGGTAGTGGCTACAAGGTTTTGCAAACGCCGTCTATCGGCTTCGTAGGCATAGGTGGTTTCCGTACCATTGCCGTAGGATAGATAGACTCGTTGCTCAAATTCATCGTAGCCCAAGCGCGTGAGGTAGTTGTATGCGGTGCTGTCCTTTTCGCCACTCATGCTGTGCAGCAAGCCGCCTAGGTTATAATCGTAAGTCAGCACTTCGCCATCGGGATAGCGCATACCTTTGACACGATTCCAAGTATCGTATTCCCACTCTGTGGTGTAGGTAAATACGCCTTTGCCCGGCACATTGATTTGGCGGATATTTTTGACCTGTTCACCAAGCGGTCCGTAGAAAAATTCCTGTATGCCCGAAGCATCCTCTTGGGTCACAATACGTCCGGCGCGATTGTCGGATGCGCCAAATTCACCGTAGGTATAAGTAGTATTATTTTTTGTAAAATTAGGATAAGTGATATTTATTAATCGCTCAAATTCGTAAGTATAAGCAATCGCCTGATTGGTTTGGCGTAGATTTGCCGTCACCATTTCGGTCATATTACTTGCCAAATCATAAGTGTAGCTCGTCTCTCCGGCATCAGGGTGAATGACGCTGGTACGTCTGCCAAACCAATCATATTCCGAAATAATTTGATTGTCTTGGTCATCGGTGACTTCGACAAGTTCATTGATCGGATTGTAGGCATAACTCGTCCAAATATCGGGAAGTCCTTGTCCTGTAAGATATTCTTTAAGCGAGGTTGCCCGTCCGCGTACATCCGTAAAATTATCTTTGCGAATATCGTTGGCATCCGTCACAATGGTCATAAATTGTTGGTTGCCAAGTCGGTCTGCGCCAAAGGTGTATTCGGTGGTCGTCATCGCGCTATCGGGAAGCGTTATTGTCAACGTCCTGTCGAGTACATCGTAAGTCGTGGTTGTCGGTTGTATATCATCAAAAGCGAGATTGATTGAGTCCTTTCTACCAAGTGCTTCTGTGATTGGATAGTATGCCGTCGTCGTGCGTCCGAAGGCATCAAACATCACGCGACCTGAGACTATCATTCGCTCCACATCTTCCCCCGTATCGGCATCGTAAATGGCAGCGTCTTTTTTGACTTGTATCGGTCTGGAAAGTCCGTCAATAAAGGTGCTGGTTTCGATAAAATTATCGGGATGCGAGGGGTCGTAATGTTGGGTCAAAGCATAGGGCATATCCGCATCCGGGAAGTAATCAAAATGAATGGTAAATGGAATGTCTTCAGCGATTTCGTAAGGTCCGGTAATGTCTGTCACCCTGCCTACATCATCCAATACATAGCGCATCGGCTGACCGTTCATACTGATATTTTCCAATATCTGCCCGAAACGATAATCATAAGTAGCCGTAGATTCGTAACCATAACTATCGCTGACTTTTTCTGTGTAAATATGTACTTCGGGGTCGTATTCGTAGGTGAAGGCGAGTCGTTCTTGCGCTTGATTTTCGGGTCGGGTAATGGTTCCAAGATTACCGTATTGGTCGTAGGTCATATCGTGCAATGCCTGTGAATCGTCCTCTAAAAATTGGCGGATTTGCAGGATATTTCCGGTAGCGGGGTCAATGGTGGTTTCGCGTTTTCGGTAAGTCATGCCATCAGCCGATACCATGATAGATGACGGAATGCCTACGATGTAATTGTCGGTGTATTCGTGATAGGTGATGACGGAAGTGAAATCATCATTAGGGTCGGTATCGCCTATGTCTGTGTAGTTGGTGACATTACCGTATAAGTCGTAATTGAGGGTCATGCCTGTGGTTTCTCCCGCGACGGCTTGTCCTTCGTAGAAGTTATTGGTCATCGAAGTCAAGGCGGGAAAAGCAACACCGTCAGGGGCTTTGTAGTCGGCGGCGAGGTCGCTGCCGTCTGTGATGTTTTTGAGGGTGTATTCGTTGATATTTTCGGTGAATTTATTGCCATCGGCATCCTGTAATACATCATGAACCATCAAGCCTTTGGTGTAGTAATTGTCATTGAGGAAGGTCTGAATATTGCTGCGATAAACGGCATCGTTATTTTCAGTATCTAATTGATGCGTTTTTATTGTTTTAAAACCATAAAATTCGCGTTCATGTCGCTCGTAAAAACCGTCTTCGTATTCAAAGGTGTTTTTCAAAGTATCTGCACCGTCTCCGGCGAAGCCGTCGTTAATGGTGACGCTGCTGAGTGTCCATATGCTGTTGGGCATATCGTAGGTGTTGCCTACGCGGGTGTAGTCCATCTCGAAGTCTGCACCGAGTGGGCGGGAGACGGATTTTAGGAGATTGGTGCGGTTGATAGTAGATAAACGAACGGAGATATTGTCTTCCTCTTCTGAAATCAAGTAATCAGGATAACCATCACCATTAATATCCATAATATTGGTTAGGGTTTTTGTAGCTCCCTGCCCAACATTACCGCTTGGATTAATACAAGCTTTCACTCCTAAAACAGGAAAGCAAATTGTAAAACCAATATTGGCAGATTCGCCTGTGGAGGCTCCGTTACTAATGGTTTCGAGTCCTTCCCACTCTACTGCTTCATCTGTAAAGCCATTCCCTAAATTAATTCTTACCATTACTTTAGAGCCTACAACTTCTTCATCTTCCAAAATATCCATTTGAATTACTTGGTCAACAAGTCCGTCACCATTGACATCTCTCAATGATATTCGAGTAACATTATTGGAGCGCGTCAGTCCAACTCCGATAGAGGTACTCATATTTTGAAGGTTTATACCAAGTCCTGCACTTTCAGTAGAACTTTCCCCTTTATTTATTTCGTCAAAATCCCATGGCTCTAATGGCAAGAAAGCATAGCCAATACTAAGTGCAACCGAATCATTATTATAGACCTTATCAGGCAATCCGTCACCGTTGACATCCGTCCATGAGTAAGCGGTGTAATCCTTCGCTTTATTTACGTTGATATTTCCGCTAACACCAAGAGATGATGAAGTTGTCCTTTGGGCAGTTGCCGACTGATAGTAAACATTTTGAGGTCTTACAGCTGTCGATGATGTACCACCACCACCAAAAAGGTTTACGGTTCCCGATATTGTTGAGGTAGTTGTAGTTGAAGGAGCATAGGAACCACCAAGATTAAACCCACCGGAATTGCTGATATTCAATGTACTTCCTTCAAGCATGTGTGGGCGTGACATCGGTTCAAGTCCTCCGTTGGCTGTGGTGTAATGTATTCTCTCAATACCAATAATGTCAGGTCTCCTGTCACCATTCATATCCTGATAATCAGTAATGGTTACTGATTCGCCGTCGCTTTCATTGTAGCTTAGACTGATGACGACTCCACCTCCTAATGAAAAGGAGGTATTCCTATTCTCGGTGACACGATCAACATATCTCACATTCGCGCCTTCCGCGAGTGACACTATCGGACTTACATCGTCTAGCCCCATCCGGGAACTACTGACAGTATCCGCTTTAACAAAGGTCAAATTATCATATCCTACCCACGCTTGTTCTTGTGCGGAGGGCAACATTATAATAAAAATACTATTCGAGGGATCAAAGCCGTCTTCTCCATATCCGGCTTCCAACTCTTCTTTACTCTCTGCTGAACCTAAATTTGTATTTACTGGATCTAAAGCCATCAAGCCATCATCCATTTTCAACTCATCAACGATGATAGGAATTTCGTCTCTGCCATCATTACTGTTGTAGGCAAATTGTCCCCAACCGCGATAAAGTGTGCCAAACATATTATCTGAAATAATCGTATATGCACCTGCGGGTAATGAAGCACCATTCACTATGGCTGTAGGCATCTCGCCTATTGCAGCAACAAGCATTGCATCTGAAATGTGATATTCAGCATATACATCTACATCCTCCTCAACCATTCCACTTATAGTTGCCGGAGTGGTAGATACGATGCTTCCATTGTCTATTTGAATGACTTGTTTACCGATTAATACACCTTCACTTTTTATGGAAAGTGTAATTTCACCTGACAAACCCGCTAAATTTCCGGGTAGATTGCTTGCCGCTTGAATATTTTGATTTGCATTGACACTCAAGGGACTTCCATCCGCTAATTGTTCGGCATATATCGTGTATTCAGGTAAGCAAACTAAATTAATGGTAGGTTCTCCGGCATCATCAAAGATGTTTTCATTAGGAAACTGTTCTTCATCAAATGATTCTGTGTAGAAAATAGTCGGATTCCAATTAACGGCAGTCCAATCAACGTTTGTATTTGCTACAACTTTAAAACGATAAGAATTGCCTTTTAGCACATCTGTCTCAAATGTGACTTCCACACTGTCTGCTTCAATATTCCAACCGTATGGCATGCTATCAAGCAATGTTTCTACGGTAGTTTTGTTAAGCGTATCATAAACACCTTCGTATATTTCAAGCTTAATGTCATCCGTTGTAATCGGTTTTGAGAATGTTCCGGCAATCGTTACCTTGCCGTCGAAAGGAACACTGATTGTTTGCTGACCGGATAATTTGAAATCATCATTGGCATTGAACTGATATTTAGGTTTTCCGTTTACATCCAATTCATCAACGGATTCTCCTACGTAGGTAATGACAGGATTCCAACGTACTTTGTCAAAATCACCATCGCGAACAGAACCTAATCTAAAAAATATTCTATCTCCTTCGTTGACCATGACATTCTCCGCAGACATGGGCTGTTCGACATAATTACTCGTACTGTCAATGAAAATTTTAGGAACTACTACCTCTTCTTCTTTTTCAATAGTTGCGCTAATACCGTCGTCAAGGTCGTATGCTTTTCCTCTGTCAGTCAGGTCTTCCAAAAGTTGAATCGGGGCATCTATATTTATCATTCCGGTATAAGGAGCAATCCACATACGCACTACGTCATGTAGTGGATGTTTACTCAACAATTCAGCTTGTTCGCCCTCATCTACCATTACAACCGTCGCATCAATTGAGCCTGATTCATCAATTGGAGAAGGCGTATCTGCACTTGATTGTGTGAAAACAGGATTACCGTCACTTGTGAGGTGATTATACCAAACCTGACCATTAATAATTAAATCGGTAAGTTGGTCACCGTTTACATCCGTAAAGTAAACTTTAGTAACCGAGGTTGTTTTTCCTATATTAATTCCGGCAAAGAAAGTGACAGGCGCAACAGCACCATTTTGTTGAAATCCACCTCCGAAAGTTCGGCTTTTTTCTTTGTAAAATTGGCTGACTCCGATTATGTCTAAAGGTTCTCCAAAAATGTTATTGCCCATATTAGCGCGGTACAGGAGTTCACCACCTTTTTTAAATACTTTGTCGGGCAAATTGTCACCATTAATATCGACAAGCGATACCATTCCTTCACTGTTAGATGATGAAAAGTTGAAATCCCCACCAAGCGAAAGACTTTTGCCCGCATTATTACCATCATCCACGCCAAGTGTAATAGCTGCACCGGCACCAAAACTAAATGATTTCGTGCCATTCAAAGCCGAAGGTTTGTCATCGAATCCGGGTATGAATCCGCTAATAAAATCACCCTTCAAAGTATCGTCTTGAGTATTCCAATCATTAAATTCTTCCTCTAAAGCATCGTACCCTTCATCATTGCCTACCTCATCAAAATACTCAAACTTATGCCCCACAAATACAGCGTCCGCAGCATCATACTCCGTGATACTGTCTAATAACGTTTTATAAAATTCACCTTCTTTATAATGCAATTCGTAACTACGTATATTCACGTCGTCTAACTGTACTTCTATCTTATCTAAAAGATGTGCAGTAACACGCTTAAAAGCAAGTCGTCCACTGATTTGTACATCTTTTCTTCTATCTTCGCCTTCAGCACTATCACGAGTGAAAACAACGCTATATCGCCCTTCCGTATCACCGTGTCCGGTATAAGTTATACTTTCACAATAAAGGTTTTGCCCCATTACATTACTCCCAACAACTCCGGCGTCCTCTTCAATCATGTGATGATACCGAACAAAATTATCATTCAAATCACGCATCTCCACCAATGCCCAATGCCCGATATTTCCGGCAGCATCTTTCAAAACAGCGGCATTATCTACCGCATCCACACCACCATAGAAATAAGTCGTTCCGCTTTTATCAGTCACTTCCCAATAGTAGTTATCCGGTTTGTCTCCATGTCGAATAATTTTATTAAATGCACCTTCCACACGCGGATAAAATTGCTTGGTCATACCTAAACGGTCAACGGGTGTATCACGATGCGCGACGGGCCACAGCATTTGCCCCATCATGGAGTAAGTTTCCGTTTCCTTCATACCGTCGAAGCGCGGTACACCCCAGCGTGTTTCAATCGAAATCGCAGGTACACTCAAATCCCAACCGAGTCCGAGCCAGCCGTTGCCACCACCGCTATTGTATTGAATACCAAGCGAAGGCTGCATACCTTGTCGTCCGGCGGGGATATTGATTGGGTAAGAGAGGTTGGCAGTACCCATATTGTTGGCGGAAGGAGGTTGTATTTCGTTGATAGCTGCGGAGGGATTGGCAGCTTTGATGTCTTTGATTGAGGTAGGCGTGTAGGCATTCGTTTCAGGTGATTCGGGGACTTGAATGATGCCGTTGATGTAATCCGTAAAATGCGTGGTGCGCGAAAAGACGCGCCCTGTTTCAGCATCTACCGAGTCGCGTGGTACAGGCACCCAATTGTGGGTGATTTCATCGAAATAAAAAGTACGAATATCGGCTTCGGTATAGCCACTTGGGATTTTGGATTTATCGTATTTCAAAGTGAGTTCGACAGGTACTTTGAACTGTGTGCCGTGTGGCAACATTCGATACGCATCATGATACGCCGTCACATTTACCATGCCCGGATTCAAGGCGGGTATATCGACGGTACGCAAGGCAGTAATCGAGATGATTTCGGCTTTTTCCAAAGCATCCGCAGGCACATTTAACATCGCACTTTGCAAGTGAATTTGTTGTGCGGTTTTTGGAGAAAATATTTTTTCTGTATAATTTATTTTCTTATTTAAATTTCTATGAAAATCCGCTTTCTCCGCTTGGTCAAAACGGACGGTTTCGTACTTCACTTCACCCGAAGGATAAGCTACCTCTACCTCTACCGACCACTTTTTCTCCGGTTTTTGAAACCACCATTTACGGGGTGTTTCGGGTTTATTGACCAATATTTCAAATTCGCCATCCGCTACTACAACTTCCTCACCGTCAATACATACGCTTACCGTAGCTTCATCTTCCGCCTGAATAATACCTTTCAAATAGGCTTGATTTTTATAATAAACACCATCCGTATTTTGGATGATAAAATCGGGAGCTTGTTCAGTTTCTACTTCCGTCACACGCAAGCCGAGATTGCGTACTTTATAGCTGTACGATGCGCCTTTCGGTACGGCAAATCGAATGACATTATCCCCTCGCTTCAACCAATCGGTGCGGATAAGTTCTCTTTGTGTCGTCCATTTTTCGTTGGTCTGTACCAAATAACCACCTGCGGAAAGTTGGTCATTGATACTACGTGATACCGCCGTATGACTCGATACACCATTCAAGTCATACTCCAACCAAATTTGTTTGCAATCGTCCGGTATTTCATCTAAAGCAACATGAAAAACATTGTCGGCAGGATTGTCAACGGGCTTGTCTTTTGTTGTTCCGATAAGTCCTTCTTTATTGCCCGAAGGATAGAAAAGGGAATTGTCTTTGATAATAGGCGCGGAGATTTCACAGCCATTTTCGTCTAATACAGGGGCATTTGAATATACAACATTAATATGAATGAAGCTCGCAATAAGGCAAGCAAAAAGAGTGCAGAGGATTCTCATAATTCGTTTGTTTTAGTAGATAGGAATACAGGGAATTTACCTGTACTGACGACTTTAGCCGTCAGGTAGATATTATTGTTTTAATTTTTGATTCATTCGACGGCTAAAGTCGTCGGTACGGTATTATTTACTCAATAATAATCAGTTGTTTCACACCTTTAGCATTACTTGTTTTGATTAAAATTTCATACGCACCTGCGACAATTATTTCTTTAAAATTGAATAAAAAGCGCGTATTATTTTCGGCAAATTGCGTAGCGATTTGTTTGCCATTTACATCAAAAATAGTGGCGGTCACATCGTCGGGTTCATCAAGTGTAATGCTGACGTTGAAATCTTCGTTGGTAGGATTCGGATAAACCATAAAATCTATCGTAGGTGTATTTTCGGGTTTTGGTCCGCGAGCAAAGGTGAATACATCCGTACCCGAACCATCGGTATCCCATTGAACATTATCGAAAAAGGCATAGCCTTCGGGTGATACACTGCCTTTCATTTGTACATAGACCACATCATCCGCCGCGAAATTGCCTGTACCGCTACGGTCTATGACGAGCCACGGATATGTGCCTTCCGGAAATTCTATGTGTTGTGTATTTAACCGAATTTCGGTAGGTATGGTGTGCGTGGTATTTTCTGTAATATTCATCAACCAATTACGGTGTAATACAGAGTACGCGACATTATCATCATTTTGAAATGATGTGAATGTAAGCGACTGATTATCATCGCCCCACATCAAAAAACTGCCATCATTGAGCGTAGAAACATTGGTAGCATTAGTCGGTGCAATTTTGCCGATACCTATGGTCACTAAATCGGTATTATCCGATGTGCTATGCGATTGTTTTTGATATAACTGTGCATCATCATCGCGCCCAATACCCGCTATTCGGTGGTAGTAATCGTGATGATGTAAAACACTCCAAACGGTTTGATTTTGCGAATTTTTATAATCTAAAAATTGCAATGTAATCCCGTATTTTATCGCCAAATAAGATTCGACTTGTAGCTTTTCATCGGCACTCAAAGCATGTTCAAAAATGAGATATTCGGGCATCAAACCTTTGAATGAAGGCAGGTCGTCAGTCGCGGCACCGAGTGTGAGGTATGCTTCGCCGGAGGCTTGTACGTCATCTTCCCATTCTTGCGTGATGCTGCATACTACGGGGATATTTTGACCGCGATTATAACCCGTTGCACCGCCCGGTCCGGCGACTTGGTGGGTGGTGAGTCCGATGTCTCGCGTGGTATTTTGAGAAGTCCAGATAGCGGTTTCGTTGGTCGCATCGGTGAGGAATACAGAGAAAAATGTGAGGGCATCAATCGCGTCTGCGTTATAGGAAATTTTGAGTTCGTCATTTTCGCCATCAAAAAGCGGTGCGGGGTGGAAGTTGATAAGTCCGAGTGTGGGCATTTTATCGGCTTCGGAAATGGCATCTATACCTGTGGTACTCGACCAGCGATGCGATACGGTTGAATAATCTTTGAGCCATACCTCTTGGGCATGGAGGGATAAAGTTGTAAAAAGTACGATGAAGAGTAGGTTTGTTTTTTTCATGATACACGGTTTAAATAATGGTATGTAGAAAAGCCCTTGCTTTATCAAAGAAGCAAGAGTATGAAGTAAAAAAGAAATGAGTGGGAGCATTGGGGCAGACAAGTCTGCTTCGGTGTTTAATTTTTAGGACAAGTGTTTTGTTGTTGTATTATTTTAGTGAATTGAAAAATAATGTGTTGAACCTCACAATATTAGGTAAATAAAATTATATTTCCAAATTTTGATATAAAAAATGTATAAATTGTAGATTTGAAGCGATAACAGGTAGATTTTGGTGGATAACTTACGTGTATGTATTTTCACTTAATCACGCTTACAGTCTTATAAATTCTTCATTCTTCGTCCTCACCGAGAATCCATAAACCTCATTCACATACCCAAAAGCCCCTTCCCCTTTAGCTTCCACAAACTCCACATGCCGCGCCAATCGCCGCCGAACAACATCATCAATAAACCCCTCCTTATCAGAAAGCGTTTGAGTAACCGTATCAGCAAGCCCCTCATCAATCTCAAAACCAATCGAATGACGACCCGCCGCCATAGCCGCAAGCGAAGTCGTACCCGTACCGACAAAAGGGTCTAAAACCCTATCTCCCTGCACCGAAAACATATTGATAAGCCGATACGGGACTTCAAACGGAAACGCTCCGCTTCTTTGTCGGGTTTTACTATCGGTGAGTTTTTGAGAAGTACCTTTGATATTCCAAATATCGGTAAACCACTGATTACGTTCCTCCCAAAAGTAGGCACTACGTTTTCGATTCGCTTTTTCAGAAGGTTTGAACGTGCGTTTATTCCCTTTTCTAAAAATCAAAATAAACTCATGCCCAAGCGTCACATACGCATTCGGTGGCAACATACCCGAACCCATAAATTTATTCGGAGCATTGGTTGGCTTCTGCCAGATGATGTGTGGGAGACATTGGAAGCCAGCACTGATAAAACTCTGAATGACTCGCGCATGATTCGGGTAAAGTGCAAAATTTCCGTTGAGAGTTCGCGTAGCATCGCCGATATTGATACAGGCAATGCCACCCTCTTTTAACACCCTATAACAAGCCTTCCAAGTTTTATCTAATTCCTTGTGCATCAATTCAAAAGCGGTCATTCCTTCGCCATTTTGAAGGGCTTTTTTAATTGCCGGGTTTTGCTTTCCCATTATGTCGTCCCACATTTCAATCATTGGATATGGTGGTGAGGTGACGACTAAATCTATTGATTCATCTTTGATGCCTTGTAAGTCCTTTGCTGCCTCATAATGAATTTTATGTGAGGTCATAAGCGGATAAATCAACTTAATTGCTTCTCCACTTCTCGCCAATATTGATACCCTTTCGTGTCTAAAATGACCACTTCATTATCTGTCATTCTGATAATTCCCTTCTGCGCCATCAACTGACGAAAACCACCTGCCATTTCCATTTCTTTTTGAAATTTATGTAGCGTTATTTTTGTAATATTTTCTTTTGTAGAGGGTAAAAAGTTCCCGTTTTGTAGGACGTTTTTTACACCATTTTCGGGTATATTTTGCTCATTCGGGCAGGCGAATGCGTAAAATTTTCTGCCTTTTCCACCGCCGTCCACAGCGAGTCCTTGAGCATCATATACGCACACGAGTTTACGCCCAATGAGCGAAGCAATCGCAGTAGAAACCGCCTTGCGCGACAAGCCGGTTTTATGCTGAAATTGCGACTGACTAATCCAGTCGGACTGTTTCCTTTTTTTCGGAAAACGAGGGTCTATCCAACCGTAAGTTTGGCGGATGATAATGAGCAATATTTTGAGTTCTGCGGGTTTGAGGGTCGGTAAAATACTGTCAAACAGGCAGTTGGGTACGGGAGTGCTGTTGGGCGGCATACGGAAGACGCACCAACTTGAAAATTCCAAAAAACAAATTCCAAAAATACTGCACAAAGACATGCTTAAATTGGAATTTGGAATTTGAGATTTTCGTAAGTTGGTGATTTATCACAACTTGTGTTTGTTAGTTGATTTCAGGAATTTCCTCTTCCCGAGGTTCAAAAATGAAGAAATCGGTATCAGGTTGCTGATAAAGTTGAAGGTACTTTTTGCCATACGGCGTGACCTTGATAACCCCGGCTTTGAGCCAAATATCCTTGCTTTCACCATCGACTTCGACGGTTTTTTTCGTACAGACATCCCAGAAAATTGATGCAGACATACTGTTTAATTCGGTTATTACGACTAATTTTAAAACCTTATTCCGAATCAAAATGAGCCTTATTTTTCAACAAATTATATGTCGCTGTCTATATCTTTTGCGACGTATAATTATTAAAAAAAACAAATGTGATAAGTAGCAGCTTAATCACAGTTCAATAATTTTAAATCA
>Ga0114954_1000180_pt1 | contig 23771 bp, 33 predicted proteins | sample Porto_4metaG_FD_87299 | JGI IMG/M metagenome (GOLD analysis project Ga0114954, IMG submission 87299) | Marine algal microbial communities from Porto, Portugal - Porto_4 metaG | ecosystem: Host-associated > Algae > Red algae > Unclassified | place: Portugal: Porto | collected 2015-02-02
CGTCGGCACCTCCAAGGGTAAGGGCTTCCAGGGCGCTGTTAAGCGCTGGAACTTCCGTACCCAGGACAACACCCACGGTAACTCCTTGTCCCACCGTGCACCGGGCTCCATCGGCATGTGCCAGACCCCGGGTCGCGTATTCAAGGGCAAGAAGATGGCCGGCCAGATGGGCAATGCCCGCTGCACCGTCCAGAGCCTGGAAGTCGTCCGTGTCGATGCCGAGCGCAACCTGCTGCTGATCAAGGGTGCCGTTCCTGGTGCCACCGGCAGTGATGTCATCGTGCGCAGCGCCGTCAAAGCTGGCTGAAGGGGAAAATACCGATGAATCTGAATCTTGCAGGTGCAAGCGAAGGGACCGTTGAGCTCTCTGACGCTACCTTTGGCAAAGAATTCAATGAAGCGCTCGTGCATCAGGTCGTCACCGCCTATCTGGCCGGTGGTCGTCAGGGTACCCGCGCTCAGAAGAACCGTTCCGACGTCCGTGGTGGCGGCAAGAAGCCGTGGCGCCAGAAGGGCACCGGTCGCGCTCGCGCCGGCACCATTCGTTCGCCGATCTGGCGCAGCGGTGGTGTGACCTTCGCGGCCCGTCCGCAGGACCACTCCCAGAAGGTCAACCGCAAGATGTACCGTGCGGCCATGCGCTCGATTCTGTCCGAGCTGGTCCGTCAGGAACGTCTTGTTGCGGTTGAAAACTTCAGCGTCGAGTCACCGAAAACCAAGCAGCTGGCCTCAAAGCTCAGCGAGATGGGTCTGGAGAAGGTGCTGATCGTCACTGAAGAAGTCGACGAGAACCTGTACCTGGCCGCCCGCAACATCCCGAACGTGGATGTCGTGGACGTCGCCGCCGCCGACCCGGTCAGCCTGGTCGCCTTCGACAAGGTCCTGGCTACCGTCTCCGCTCTGCGCAAATTCGAGGAGAAGCTGGCATGAACCAGGAACGTGTATTCAAGGTTCTGCTTGGTCCGCACGTGACCGAGAAGGCCGCCATGGCCGCCGAGCGTAACCAGTACGTGTTCAAGGTGGCAGGCGACGCAACCAAGCCCGAAATCAAGACCGCCGTACAGGAACTGTTCGGCAAGAAGGTCGCAAGCGTTCAAGTGCTGAACGTGAAGGGCAAGACCAAGCGTACTGCGCATGGTGTTGGTATGCGCAAGGGTTATCGCAAGGCGTACGTGACACTGGCCGCCGGCGAGACGCTTGAAGACTTCTCTGGCGCCGAGTAAAGGCAGGAGTACGGATCATGGCAATCGTCAAGACAAAACCCACATCCGCCGGTCGTCGCCACGTCGTCAAGATCGTTGGTGAAGAACTGTACAAGGGCCGCGCGTACGCGCCGTTGCTCGAGAAGCAGTCCAAGTCCGGTGGCCGTAACAACCACGGTCGCATCACTACCCGCCACGTGGGCGGTGGGCACCGTCAGCACTACCGTTTGATCGACTTCAAGCGCACCAAGGATGGCGTTCCGGCCATCGTTGAGCGTCTCGAGCACGATCCGAACCGTAGCGCTCACATCGCTCTGCTGAAGTACCTCGACGGTGAGCGTCGCTACATCATCGCGCCCAAGGGCGTGAGTGCTGGTGACCGTCTTGAGTCTGGCGTCAATGCGCCGATCAAGAAGGGCAACGCCATGCCGTTGCGCAACATCCCGTTGGGTTCCACGGTGCACTGCATCGAGCTGAAGCCTGGTAAGGGCGCTCAGATCGCACGCAGCGCCGGTACCAGCGCCCAGCTGGTGGCTCGTGAAGGCAACTACGCCACCCTGCGCCTGCGCTCCGGCGAGATGCGCAAGGTGCTGGCCGAGTGCCGTGCCACCCTGGGTGAAGTGAGCAATTCTGAGCACAGCCTGCGTCAACTTGGCAAGGCCGGTGCGAAGCGCTGGAGAGGTGTGCGTCCTACCGTTCGCGGTGTCGCCATGAACCCGGTGGACCACCCGCACGGTGGTGGTGAAGGCCGCACCAGTGGTGGTCGTCATCCGGTGTCCCCGTGGGGTATGCCCACCAAGGGCCACAAGACCCGCAAGAACAAGCGCACCGACAAGCTGATCGTCCGCCGCCGTAAGGCTCGCGGTTAAGATCCCACGCCAAGACATTAAGAGGTAACGGCTGTGCCACGTTCACTGAAGAAAGGTCCTTTCATTGACCTTCATCTGCTGAAAAAGGTTGAGACTGCAGCGGAAAAGAACGATCGCAAACCGATCAAGACCTGGTCGCGTCGTTCTATGGTCCTGCCCAATATGGTCGGGCTCACCATTGCAGTCCATAACGGTCGCCAACACGTCCCGGTGCACGTCTCCGAGGAAATGGTTGGCCACAAGCTGGGCGAATTCGCTGCTACCCGCACCTATCGCGGTCATGCGGCGGACAAGAAAGCCAAACGGTAAGCCAGAGAGGATTAAGAGATGGAAGTCACAGCAAAGCTGCGTGGCGCCAGTTTATCCGCCCAGAAGGCCCGTTTGGTGGCTGATCAGGTGCGCGGTAAGCCTGTCGCCGAAGCGCTCGACCTGCTGACCTTCTCCCCGAAGAAGGCGGCGAAGCTGGTCAAAAAGGTGCTTCAGTCCGCCATTGCGAATGCGGAAGAAAATAACGGCATGGACATCGACGAGCTGCGTGTCTCGACCATCTGTGTCGATGAGGGCATGACGCTCAAGCGCATCAAGCCGCGTGCCAAAGGCCGCGCGGATCGCATTTTGAAGCGCACTTGCCACATCACCGTCAAGGTAGCCGAGAAGTAGGAGTCGACCAGATGGGTCAGAAAGTCAATCCAACAGGCATCCGACTGGGTATCGTCAAAGACCATACCTCAGTCTGGTACGCCGAGCGCGGCGCCTATGCCGATAAGCTCAATAACGACCTCGCGGTGCGGAGCTTTCTGGAAGAGCGTCTGAAAAACGCCTCCGTTAGCAAGATCACCATCGAGCGTCCCGCGAACAACGCGCGCATTACCATTCACACCGCCCGTCCGGGCATCGTGATTGGCAAGAAGGGCGAAGACGTCGATCGCCTGCGTCGCGACGTGACCGAGATGATGGGCGTGCCTGTTCACGTCAACATCGAGGAAGTTCGCAAGCCGGAACTGGATGCCATGCTCGTCGCGCAGAACATTGCCGGCCAGCTCGAGCGTCGCGTGATGTTCCGTCGCGCCATGAAGCGTGCCGTTCAGAACGCTATGCGTCTGGGCGCAGGCGGCATCAAGGTGCAGCTCTCCGGTCGCCTCGGCGGCGCGGAAATTGCCCGCACCGAGTGGTACCGCGAAGGTCGTGTTCCGCTGCATACCCTGCGTGCGGACATCGATTACGCCGCCTTTGAGGCAAAGACCACCTACGGCATCATTGGTGTCAAGGTCTGGGTCTTCAAAGGTGAAATCCTCGGGGGCATCGAGGAGGTTCGTGCGAAGGCCAAGCAGCCGGCAGCCGCACCCTCCAAGAAGAAAGGTTCCAGGTAAGGGGAGAGCGAGTCGATGTTACAACCTAAGCGTATGAAGTTCCGCAAGATGCAAAAGGGCCGCAACCGTGGCCTGGCGCATCGCGGAAGCAAGATCAGCTTCGGCGAGTTTGGCCTCAAGGCCACTGGTCGCGGTCGCGTCACCGCCCGTCAGATCGAAGCTGGCCGTCGTGCCATCACTCGTCACGTCAAGCGTGGCGGGAAGATCTGGATCCGTGTCTTCCCGGACAAGCCGATTTCCAAGAAGCCGTTGGAAGTCCGGATGGGTAAGGGTAAGGGCTCCGTCGAGTACTGGGTCGCACAGATCCAGCCCGGCCGTGTCCTGTACGAGATCGAAGGCGTTTCCGAGGAGCTGGCTCGCGAGGCATTCGCCCTGGCTGCCCAGAAGTTCCCGGTCTCCACCACCTTTGTGAAACGGACGGTGATGTGATGAAAGCCCAGGAAATTCGTGAAAAGTCAGCAGAGCAGCTCAAGGAGCGGCTCTTTGAACTCCTCCGCGAGCAGTTCAACCTGCGCATGCAGAAGGCCACCGGCCAGTTGAGCCAGACTCATCTGCTCAAGCAGGTTCGTCGGGATATCGCCCGTGTGAAGACTGTGCTCAACGAGAAGGCAGGTGTTTGAGATGGCCGAAGAGAAAAAAGCCCGTATGCTCACCGGTAAAGTGGTGAGCGACAAGATGGACAAGTCCATCGTGGTAATGATCGAGCGTCGCGAGCGCCACCCGATCTACGGCAAATATGTTAAGCGCTCCACCAAGCTGCACGCCCACGACGAGTCCAACCAGGCGAAGGCCGGCGACACGGTTTCCATTCAGGAATGCCGTCCGCTGTCCAAGAAGAAGGCCTGGACCCTGGTCGAGGTCGTCGAACAGGCCAAGGGTTGATCGGCCTGGTGCCATCAACTCCGAGCAGTCAGATTAGGTTTGGAGAAAACCGATGATTCAGACTCAGACAATGCTGGATGTCGCCGACAACAGCGGAGCGCGCCGGGTGCAATGCATCAAGGTGCTGGGCGGTTCACACCGTCGTTACGCTCGCGTTGGTGATGTCATCAAAGTCACGGTGAAGGAAGCTATTCCGCGCGGCAAGGTCAAGAAAGGCCAGGTGCTGAAGGCGGTAGTTGTCCGTACCCGTAGTGGCGTCCGTCGCAGTGACGGTTCGCTGATTCGCTTCGATGGAAATGCGGCGGTTCTGTTGAACAACACCAACGAACAGCCGATCGGTACCCGTATTTTCGGGCCGGTGACCCGTGAGCTTCGCAACGAGAAGTTCATGAAGATCATTTCCTTGGCGCCTGAAGTGCTGTAAGGAGCGAGGCGGATATGCAAAAGATCAAACGTGACGATGAAGTGATCGTCATCGCCGGGAAGGATAAGGGCAAGCGCGGCACCATCAAGAGCGTCCTCAAGGACGATCGCTATGTGGTGTCCGGTGTGAACATGATCAAGCGTCACACCAAGCCCAATCCCATGGCGGGAAATCAAGGCGGTATCGTCGAGCGCGAGGCTCCGATTCACGCGTCCAACGTGGCCATCTTCAATCAGGAGACCGGCAAGGCGGATCGCGTCGGCTTCCAGGTGAACGAAGACGGTACCAAGGTACGTATCTACAAGTCGACGCAAGCGCAGATCGACGCTTAACGTGAGTCGGGTAGCAAAATGGCGAACTTGAAAGAACGTTATCAAAACGAGGTGGTGGCTCAACTCAAAGAGCAGTTCAGCTACGCCAACGTTATGCAGGTACCCCGGATCACCAAGGTGACTCTGAACATGGGTATCGGCGAAGCGACCAGCGATAAAAAGCTGATCGACGCTGCCGTCGGTGACCTGGAGAAGCTCTCCGGTCAGAAGCCGATGGTGACCAAGGCACGCAAGTCCATCGCGGGCTTCAAGGTGCGTGAAGGCTGGCCGATCGGGGTCAAGGTCACACTGCGCAGTGCGCGTATGTGGGACTTCCTCGACCGCCTGGTGAATATCGCGATCCCCCGCGTTCGTGACTTCCGTGGTCTCAACCCGAAGTCTTTCGACGGTCGTGGCAACTACAGCATGGGGGTGCGTGAGCAGATCATCTTCCCGGAGATCGAGTATGATAAGATCGACCGGATTCGTGGTCTGGATGTCACCATCACCACCACCGCCAACACCGATGACGAAGGTCGGGCGCTCCTGAGCGCACTGAACTTCCCGTTCAAGAAATAAGGGTGGGATCATGGCAAAGAAAAGCATGGTAGAGCGTGAGCTCAAGCGCACGCAGCTGGTGGAGAAGTACGCCGCCAAGCGTGCCGAGCTCAAGGCGATCATCCAGGACGTGAACGCTTCCGATGAGGAGCGCTTCGATGCGCAGCTCAAGTTGCAGGCGCTGCCGCGTGACTCCAGCCCGGTTCGTCAGCGTAACCGCTGCCGTATCACTGGCCGTCCGCACGGCTACTACAACAAGTTCGGCCTCGGCCGTAACAAGCTGCGTGAAGCCGCCATGCGTGGCGACGTGCCCGGACTCAAGAAGTCCAGCTGGTAACGCCACGTAGACTCATCAGGAGCGCAACGTAAATGAGCATGCAAGACACTCTGGCGGATATGTTCACTCGTATCCGCAATGCGCAGCAGGCCACCAAGGAGACGGTCACCATGCCGTCCTCCAAGATCAAGATCGAAGTGGCCCGTGTGCTGAAAGAAGAGGGTTATATCTCTGACTTCGCGGTTAGCGAATCAGCCAAGCCCGAGCTGACTGTCAGCCTCAAGTACTTTGAAGGCAAGCCGGTCATCGAGCACCTGCAGCGGGTTTCCAAGCCTTCCCTTCGTAGTTACAAGGGCAAGGATGCGCTGCCGAAGGTTGCCGACGGTCTGGGCGTCGCTATCGTCACCACCTCCAAGGGTGTGATGACCGATCGCGCGGCCCGTGAGGCTGGTGTCGGCGGCGAAGTCCTCTGCACCGTATTCTAGGAGTTTGGAATGTCCCGCGTAGCCAAATATCCGGTTAAAGTGCCTGCCGGCGTCGATATCAAGATCGACGGCGACAAGCTGACCGCCAAGGGCGGTCAGGGCACCCTTTCCATGTCTGTTCACGGCGATGTCGTGATCGGCCAGGAAGACGGTCAGCTGACCTTCCAGCCTAGCGAGTCTGCTAAGAGCTGGGCGATGGTCGGCACCACCCGTGCCCTGGTCCAGAACCTGGTCACCGGCGTGTCCGAGGGCTTTACGAAGTCACTCGAAATCATCGGCGTCGGTTATCGCGCACAAGCGAAAGGCCAGACGCTCAACCTGACACTGGGCTTCTCACACCCGGTCGACTATCAACTGCCTGATGGCGTGGTGGCGGAAACGCCCAAGAACACCATCATCGTGCTGAAGAGCGCGGACAAGCAGAAGCTCGGCCAGGTCGCTGCGGAAATCCGCGCCTTCCGTCCGCCTGAACCCTACAAGGGTAAGGGTGTCCGGTACGCGGATGAGCAGGTCCGCCGTAAAGAAGCCAAGAAGAAGTAAGGCAGGGTTATGAACGCGAAGAAAGAATCTCGTCTCCGTCGTGCCCGCCGCGCTCGCGCAAAAATGCGCGAGCTGGGCGTGTTTCGCCTGTGCGTCAACCGTACGCCTCGCCACATCTATGCGCAGATCATCTCGCCGGATGGTGCCAAGGTCCTCGCCAGCGCTTCCACGCTGGACAAGGCCCTTCGCGAGGGTTCGACCGGCAACAGCGATGCCGCCTCCAAGGTTGGCGCGCTGATTGCTGAACGCGCCAAGGAAGCGGGCATCACCCAGGTGGCCTTCGATCGTGCTGGCTTCAAGTACCACGGTCGTGTCAAGGCCCTGGCCGACGCCGCTCGTGAAGGCGGCCTGGAATTCTAAAGGGTTTTACGATGGCGAAGAACGAACAGAACAGCGGAGATCTGCAGGAAAAGCTCGTGCAGGTCAACCGCGTCGCCAAGGTGGTCAAGGGTGGCCGTATTTTCGGCTTCACCGCTCTGACTGTCGTTGGTGACGGTAACGGTCGTGTCGGTTTCGGTCGTGGCAAGGCGCGTGAAGTGCCGGTCGCGATCCAGAAAGCGATGGATCAAGCGCGCCGTAACATGGTCAAGGTCAACCTGATCAATGGCACACTGCAGTACCCGGTCAAGGCCCGTCACGGCGCCTCCAAGGTGTACATGCAGCCGGCCTCTGACGGTACCGGCATCATCGCCGGTGGCGCCATGCGCTCCGTGCTGGAGCTGGCTGGCGTGCACAACGTCCTGGCCAAGTGCTACGGCTCCACCAATCCGGTGAACGTGGTGCGTGCGACCGTCAACGGCCTGTCATCCATGCAGTCGCCGGAAGACGTGGCCGCCAAGCGCGGTCTCTCAGTCGAAGCGATCACGGGGTAAGGCACCATGGCAGCAACGATCAAGGTTACCCAGATCCGCAGCACCATCGGCGTGTTGGCCAAGCATAAGGCCACTATGAAAGGCCTCGGCCTGCGTCGCATTGGTCATACGGTTGAACTGGAAGACACCCCTGCCGTTCGCGGCATGATCCACAAGGTTAATTACCTTGTGCGTGTTGAGGGAGAGTAATCCATGAAACTCAATAGCCTGAGCCCGGCACCGGGTTCCAAGCACGCCGAGAAGCGCGTCGGTCGTGGCATCGGTTCCGGTCTTGGTAAGACCGGTGGCCGTGGTCACAAAGGCCTCAAGTCGCGCAGCGGCGGCAGCGTCAAGCCGGGCTTCGAGGGCGGTCAGATGCCTCTGCAGCGTCGTCTGCCGAAGTTTGGCTTTACCTCCGCCAAGTCGCTGGTTTCCGAGGAAGTCCGCCTGGCCGAGCTGGCCAAGGTCGCGGGTGACGAAGTCACCATGGACAGCCTCAAGGAAGCCAACGTGCTGAAGGACGCCACGCAGCATGCCAAGGTGATCCTTTCCGGCGAACTGAACAAGGCGGTTACCGTTCGCGGCGTCAAGGTCACCAAGGGTGCCCGCGCAGCGATCGAAGCCGCCGGTGGCAAGGTAGAGGACTAAATGGCCAAGTCAGGAAACATGCCGGCGATGGGCAGCGGTCTGAGTGAACTGTGGGCGCGTCTGCGCTTCGTGCTCCTCGCCATAGTGGTCTACCGTATCGGTGCCCACATCCCCGTTCCCGGTATCAATCCTGACCAGCTTGCTGCCTTGTTCAGGGAGCAGCAGGGCACCATCCTGGGCATGTTCAACATGTTCTCGGGCGGTGCCCTGGAGCGCATGAGTATCCTCGCCCTGGGCATCATGCCCTATATCTCGGCGTCGATTATCATGCAGCTCCTGACCGCCGTGTCGCCCCACCTCGAGCAGTTGAAGAAGGAAGGGGAGGGCGGTCGCCGCAAGATTAGCCAGTACACGCGCTACGGCACGGTGGTGCTGGCCTTCGTTCAGGCCTCCGGCATGTCCGTGGGCCTGGCGAGCCAAGGCATCGCCTACTCGGCCGACTTCAGTTTCTACTTCACCGCCATCATCACCTTCGTGTGCGGTGCGGTGTTCCTGATGTGGCTGGGTGAGCAGATCACCGAGAAGGGCATCGGCAACGGCATTTCGCTGCTGATCTTCTCGGGTATCGTCGCTGGCCTCCCAGGGGCTGTGGGTCAGGCTTTCGAGCTTGCCCGCAACGAGGGTGCGTGGAACGTGTTGCCGCTGTTGGCGCTTTCCCTTCTGGGGGTCGCCACCGTGGCGTTCGTCGTGTTCATCGAGCGCGGCCAGCGTCGTATTACGGTGAACTACCCGCGTCGCCAGGTCGGCAACAAGATGTATGCAGGGCAGAGCAGCTATCTGCCGCTCAAGGTCAACATGGCGGGTGTTATCCCGGCGATCTTTGCCTCGAGCATCCTGCTGTTCCCCGCGTCGCTCGGCCAATGGGTCGGCGCCGGCGATGGAATGGAGTGGCTGCAGCGTGCTTCTCAGGCCTTGGCGCCTGGACAGCCCTTGTATATCTTGCTTTTCGCGGCGGCGGTGGTATTCTTCTGCTTCTTTTACACAGCGCTGGTCTTCAATCCGAAGGACGTGGCCGACAATCTCAAGAAGTCGGGTGCTTTCCTTCCGGGTATTCGCCCCGGTGAGCAGACCGCTCGCTATGTCGACAAGGTCATGACTCGTCTGACCCTGTTCGGCGCCCTCTACATCACTGCGGTTTCCCTGATGCCCCAGTTCCTGATCGTGGCCTGGAACGTGCCGTTTTTCTTTGGCGGGACGTCGCTTCTGATCGTGGTAGTGGTCATCATGGACTTCATGGCCCAGGTGCAGTCGCACCTCATGTCGCACCAGTATGAATCGGTGATGAAGAAGTCCAACCTGAAAGGCTACGGTGGTGGCGGCATCATGCGCTGAGCGCGCGCCGCTGGCCGGATTTGGAGAAAGAACGATGAAAGTTCGAGCTTCCGTAAAGAAAATGTGCCGCAATTGCAAGATCATTCGTCGCAATGGCGCTGTTCGCGTCATCTGCATCGAGCCGCGGCACAAGCAGCGCCAGGGTTGATCCTGGGCTGAACTGAACCGGGTGCTGGCATGCCCCTTGCCCTTCGGAAGGGAAGGGGGTATGCTATTGCGCCTTTTGTAGTTGATTAACCGAGCAAGCCGCTCAACCTTCGGAGTAAGCTGATGGCCCGTATTGCAGGCGTCAATATCCCGGATAACAAGCATGCGGCGATCTCGCTGACCTACATCTTCGGGATTGGCCGTACCCGCGCGCAGGAAGTCTGTGCCGCGGCCGGCATAGCGCCGACCACCAAGATCCAGGATCTGTCTTCTGAAGAAGTCGACACCCTGCGTAGTGAAGTCGGCAAGTATACCGTTGAAGGCGACCTTCGCCGTGATGTCACGCTTAACATCAAGCGTCTCATGGACCTGGGTTGCTATCGTGGTCTGCGTCATCGTCGTGGTCTTCCGCTGCGTGGTCAGCGTACCAAGACCAACGCGCGTACCCGTAAGGGACCGCGTAAGCCGATCCGCAAATAACACGCACGTTCTGGCGTAAAGACAGGAATAGACATCAACATGGCTAACCCGCGTAGCAACCGTAAAAAGGTTAAAAAGCAGGTAGTGGATGCCGTAGCGCATATCCACGCCTCTTTTAACAACACGATCATTACGATCACAGACCGCCAGGGCAACGCTCTTTCTTGGGCGACTGCCGGTGGTTCGGGTTTTCGTGGTTCTCGCAAGAGCACCCCGTTCGCTGCGCAAGTTGCAAGCGAGCGTGCAGCGACCGCTGCAGCCGAGTATGGTGTGAAAAACGTCGACGTGCTGGTCAAGGGCCCCGGTCCGGGCCGTGAATCCGCCGTGCGCGCACTCAACGCCGCCGGCTTCCGCGTGCAGAGCATCACCGACGCGACGCCCATTCCCCACAATGGCTGCCGTCCGCCGAAGAAACGCCGCGTTTAAGGAGACAGATTCATGGCTCGTTATATTGGACCTAAGTGCAAACTGTCTCGTCGGGAAGGTACTGACCTCTTCCTCAAGAGCGGTGTCACTCCCTTCGAGAAGAAGTGCAAATCCGAGCAGATCCCGGGTGTGCACGGCCAGCGCCGTCAGCGTCTTTCGGACTACGGCTTGCAGCTTCGCGAGAAGCAGAAAGTGCGTCGTATGTATGGCGTACTCGAAAAGCAGTTCCGCAACTACTACAAGGAAGCCGCCCGTCTCAAGGGCGCGACCGGCGAGTTGTTGCTGCAGCTGCTCGAATCCCGACTGGATAACGTCGTCTACCGCATGGGCTTTGGCTCCACGCGCTCCGAGGCACGCCAGCTGGTGAGCCACAAGGCGATCGCCGTCAATGGCAAGACCGTCAACGTGGCCTCCTACCAGGTGAAGCCGGGCGATGTGGTCTCCATTCGCGAGAAGGCCAAGCAGCAGGCGCGCATTCAGAGCGCCCTGTCCATCGCTGCCAACCGTGGCGATGTGGCCTGGATCGAGATTGATGCCAAGAAGATGGAAGGCACTTTCAAGGCTCTGCCTGAACGCGGTGACCTGACTGCCGACATCAACGAAAACCTGATCGTCGAGCTGTACTCGAAGTAAGCGGTCTGTCTGCACCGCTCCCTCCGGGGGGCGGTGGTCACCATCGAGTATCCGTTTGGCAGCCTGAAAGGTGTTCATATGCAGCGTTCAGTGACAGAGTTTCTCCGTCCTCGCGACATCAAGGTCGAAGAGATCAGCGCACACCACGCAAAGATCGTTCTCGAGCCCTTCGAGCGTGGCTTCGGTCACACCCTGGGCAACGCTCTGCGTCGTATCCTGCTCTCGTCCATGCCCGGCTGCGCCGTGGTGGAAGCCGAGATCGCCGGTGTCGATCATGAGTACAGTGCGATCGAGGGTGTCCAGGAAGATGTCATCGAAATCCTCCTGAACCTCAAAGACGTGGCGATCAAGATGCACAGCCGCGACGAGGCGGTGCTCTCGCTGAACAAGCAGGGCCCGGCCGTCGTCACTGCGGGTGACATCGCCGTCGATCACGACGTCGATATCGTCAATCCCGAGCACGTCATCGCCCATATCAATGAAGGCGCTGAGCTGAAGATGCAGCTCAAGATTGCCCGTGGTCGCGGTTACGAGCCTGCGGACGTCCGCAGTGAAGCCGACGACGAATCACGTGCCATCGGTCGCCTGCAGCTGGATGCAACCTTCAGCCCAGTGCGTCGTGTTTCCTACTCTGTCGAAGCGGCCCGCGTGGAACAGCGCACCGATCTCGACAAGCTGATCATCGATCTGGAAACCGACGGCACCCTGGATCCGGAAGAGGCGATCCGTCGTAGCGCAACCATCCTGCAAGAGCAGCTGGCTGCGTTCGTCGACCTGGAAGCCGACAAGGAACAGGAAGTGGTTGAGGAAGAGGATCATATCGATCCGATCCTGCTGCGTCCCGTAGACGATCTCGAGTTGACCGTTCGTAGCGCCAACTGCCTCAAGGCCGAGAACATCTATTACATCGGCGATCTGATTCAGCGCACCGAAGTTGAGCTGTTGAAGACACCGAATCTCGGTAAGAAGTCCTTGAATGAAATCAAGGATGTGTTGGCAGCACGTGGTCTATCCCTCGGCATGCGGCTGGAAAATTGGCCGCCGGCTAGCCTGAAGGACGACAAGGCCACCGCCTGAGCGTCGGCTCGAGTCCCAGTTTGGTAAGGAATTACAACCATGCGTCATCGTAAGAGTGGTCGTCACCTCAATCGTACCAGCTCGCATCGCCAGGCCATGTTCCAGAACATGAGCGTGTCGCTGGTCGAGCACGAGGTCATCAAGACAACCCTGCCCAAGGCCAAGGAGCTGCGTCGTCACATCGAGCCGCTGATCACCCTGGCCAAGCAGGACAGCGTCGCCAACCGTCGTCTGGCCTTCAGCCGCACCCGCTCCAAAGAAGCGGTCGGCAAGCTCTTCAACGAGCTGGGTCCGCGTTACGTCGAGCGTCCGGGCGGTTACGTCCGTATCCTCAAGTGCGGCTTCCGCACCGGCGATAATGCGCCCATGGCCTATGTCGAATTGGTCGATCGCCCCGTCGTGGAAGAGGCTGCCGGCGAGGAGTAATCCTTGCGGCATCGCTCCACGAACCAAACCGGCTCCTTACGGAGCCGGTTTTTTTATGTCTGCAGGATCGTCGCCGGTGACGCAATGGTGTTGGTTTCGCGTGTCAGAGCGGTAGGACTTCCCCTATGCCGTCGGCCATAGGCAGCGGTTTGCCCGTCGGGACGGAGGGCAAGCATGCAGCAGACGTTGGGACGACGAGGTGCCGGGCTACTTGCCGGGCTGCTATCGATCATGGTGCTGTCGCCGGCTATCGTCGTGGCGCAGACGTCGGGCGAGGTGGTCAAGGAAACCGCTCAGGCGTCATCGTCAACCGAGGCGGGAGCTGGTGGCGTGCCCCTGCTCACGGTCGATGCCGCCCAGGTGCGCGACTGCTTTGTACAGATGGGCCAGGGCGCGGTCGTTGACTGCATCGGGCTCGCTGCCAACGCTTGCCAGCTGGCCGAAGGCGGGGCCACCACCTCGGGCATCGTCGAGTGCCTGGCCCAGGAGACACGGATCTGGGATGAGCGGCTCAACGCCCAGTACCAGGAACTGCGTGGCATGATGCGTGAGCAGGACGAGGGAAACCCGGAGAGCGGCATCTCCCGGGTGGACGCGCTAAGAGGCGTTCAGCGCGCCTGGATCACCCCTCGCGACGCTGAGTGCGGCTACGCCTATGCCCGCTACCAGGGCGGCACCATCCGCAGCGTTGTCGCCGCCTCCTGCCAGCTGGAACAGACCGCCGAGCGAGCGTTTACTCTCAAGGGCATCCTGCACGAGAGTAGTCTGTAGGCGAGGAGGGGTTGGCTGCAGGGGCGCAACGACAGGCGCACGGCGTCAAAAAAGGGGAAGGCCATGGCCATCCCCTTCCCCTTCTCTCGCGGTGCTCACAGGCGCTGTCATGTACTCACGCCGAAAGGCCATGTCAGACGGTAGCGGCTTTCTTGTCGCCCTTGTGCGAGGCGGGGGCGGCGCGTTCCAGCAACGGCTTCAGGAAGCGCCCGGTGTGGGAAACCTCCATCTTGGCGACCTGCTCTGGGGTGCCTTCGGCGATGATGCGTCCCCCTCCGGAGCCACCCTCTGGGCCGAGATCGATCAGCCAGTCGGCGGTCTTGATCACGTCCAGGTTGTGTTCGATGACGACGATGGTGTTGCCGTGGTCGCGTAGCCGGTGCAGCACGGTCAAAAGCTGGCGGATGTCCTCGAAGTGCAGGCCGGTAGTCGGCTCGTCGAGGATGTACAGGGTCTGGCCGGTATCGCGCTTGGCCAGTTCCCGGGCCAGCTTGACCCGCTGGGCCTCGCCGCCGGACAGCGTCGTCGCGCTCTGGCCGAGGCGAATGTAGGTCAGCCCGACATCGAGCAGGGTCTGCAGGCGCCGCGCGATGGCGGGCACCGGGCTGAAGAACTCCAAGGCCTCCTCGACGGTCATCTCCAGCACCTGGTCGATGGTCTTGCCCTTGTACTGGATATCCAGTGTCTCTCGGTTGTAGCGCTTGCCCTTGCACACATCGCAGGGTACGTAGATGTCCGGCAGGAAGTGCATCTCGACCTTGATCATGCCTTCGCCCTGGCAGGCTTCGCAGCGCCCTCCCTTGACGTTGAACGAGAAGCGGCCGGGCTTGTAGCCGCGGGAGCGGGCTTCCTGGGTGCCGGCGAAGAGCTCACGGATGGGCGTGAAGATGCCGGTGTAGGTGGCGGGGTTGGAGCGCGGCGTGCGGCCGATCGGACTCTGGTCGATGTCGATGACCTTGTCGAGCTGATCGAGGCCCTCGATGCTCTCGTAGGCCGACGGGGTCAGGCTGGTGGCGCGATTGAGCTCGCGAGCGGCGATCGGCATCAGGGTGGAGTTGATCAGCGTCGACTTGCCCGAGCCCGAGACCCCGGTGACGCAGACCAGCAGGCCAAGCGGTAGCGTAAGGGTCACGTCCTGGAGGTTATTGCCGCTGGCACCGGACAGCTTGAGTACCTTCTCGGGATTGCCGGGAATGCGCCACGGCGGGACCGCGATGGCGCGGCTGCCAGATAGGTACTGGCCGGTGAGCGAATTCGGGTTGGCCATGATATCGGCGGGGGTGCCCTCGGCGACGATCTCGCCGCCGTGCACGCCGGCGCCGGGGCCGATGTCGAGCACGTGGTCGGCGGCCCGAATGGCGTCCTCGTCGTGCTCGACCACGATCACCGTGTTGCCCAGATCGCGCAGGCGCTCCAGGGTCTTGAGCAGGCGGTCGTTGTCGCGCTGGTGCAGGCCGATGGAGGGTTCGTCGAGGATGTACATTACCCCGACCAGGCCGGCGCCGATCTGGCTGGCCAGGCGAATACGCTGGGCCTCGCCCCCGGACAGGGTCTCGGCGCTGCGCTCCAGGTTCAGATAGTCGAGGCCGACGTTGACCAGAAACTCGAGCCGTGCGGAGATCTCGTTGAGGATCTTGACGGCGATTTCACCCTTGCGGCCGGGCATCGACAGCTCGGCGAAGTAGCGCTGGGCCTCGCCGATCGGCAGGCGCACCAGTTGCGGCAGGGTGTTGCCGTCGATAAACACATGGCGCGACTCCTTGCGCAGGCGTGAACCCTCGCAGGTGAGACATGGCTGCACGGCGATATAGCGGGCCAGCTCCTCTCGCACCATGCTCGACTCGGTTTCCCGGTAGCGGCGTTGCATGTTCGGCAGCACGCCCTCGAAGGGGTGCTCCCTGGTGACCTTCTTGCCGCGGTCGTTGACGTAGGTGAAGGCGATGTCGTCATGGCCGCTGCCGTTGAGGATCATCTCGCGCTCATGGCGGGCGAGCTCCTGCCACGGCGTCTCCAGGGTGAAGCGGTAGTGGTCTGCCACGGACTTCAGCTGATTGAAGTAGTAGACGCTGCGTCTGTCCCAACCCTTGATCACGCCTTCGGCCAACGACAGTTCCGGGTGGCTGATCAGCTTCTCCGGGTCGAAAATCTGCTGCACGCCGAGCCCGTCGCAGGTGGGGCAGGCGCCGGCCGGGTTGTTGAACGAGAACATGCGGGGCTCGAGCTCGGCGATGGAGTAGCCGCAGATCGGGCAGGCAAAGCGCGAGGAGAAGGCGATGTCGTCGCGCTCGCCGTCCATGAAGTGGATCATGGCGGTGCCGTCGGCAAGCCCGAGGGCCGTCTCGAAGGATTCGGCCAGACGCTGGGCGAGGTCGTCGCGGACCTTGATGCGATCCACCACTACGCTGATGTCGTGCTTGCGGTTCTTGTCCAGCGGGGCGATGTCGTCGAGCTCCAGCACCTGTCCATCGATCATGGCACGCACGAAGCCCTGGGCCCGCAGCTCGGCGAGTAGCTGCAGGTGCTCCCCTTTGCGGCCGCTGACTACCGGTGCCATCAGCATCAGTTTGCTGCCTTCGGGCAGCGCCAGGACCTGGTCGACCATCTGGGAGATGGTCTGGGCCTCGAGGTCCTCGCCGTGCTGTGGACAGCGTGGCGTTCCGGCGCGCGCAAACAGCAATCGCAAGTAGTCGTAGATCTCGGTGATGGTGCCAACCGTCGAGCGCGGATTGTGCGAGGTGGACTTCTGCTCGATGGAAATCGCCGGTGACAGGCCTTCGATATGATCGACGTCGGGCTTCTCCATCATCGACAGGAACTGACGAGCGTAAGTGGACAGCGATTCCACGTAGCGACGCTGGCCCTCCGCGTAGAGGGTGTCGAAGGCCAGCGATGACTTGCCTGACCCGGAAAGCCCGGTGACCACGATCAGCTTGTCCCGCGGTAGCTCGACATCGATCTGCTTGAGGTTGTGGGTGCGCGCACCCCTGACCAGAATCTTGTCCATTCCCACCTCGCGGACACGGCAAAAGGTCGATTATACGTGTCAGGCCGTGGCCGCGGCAAAGTCGCACAGCCCTCGGCGTTCCCAGCTCGGGTGTGAAACGCTAGAATATGCGGTCCATCTTCGGGCCTCGCGCCTACCTTGAAATCGCCGGAATCTCTATGTCCAAGGCCAGACTGCTATTAGCCACCGAGCGGCGGGCCATCGTCGGCTTGGCCGGGCTCTATGCCACCCGCATGCTCGGTCTGTTCATGGTATTGCCTGTACTGGCGCTCAATGCCGATCATCTCGCCGGTGCCACGCCCCTGCTCGTCGGACTGGCGCTGGGCATCTATGGCCTGACCCAGGCCGTGTTGCAGATTCCGTTCGGCATGCTCTCCGATCGCGTCGGGCGCAAGCCGATCATCGCCGCCGGACTCGGCTTGTTTCTGATCGGCAGCGTGGTTGCCGCCCAGGCCGACACCATCGCCATGATGATTGCCGGGCGCAGCCTTCAGGGCAGTGGCGCCGTGGCAGCGGCCATCATGGCGCTGCTAGCCGATCAGACTCGCGAACAGGTGCGCACCGCGGCCATGGCGACCATCGGCCTGTCGATCGGCGTTGCCTTCGCCGTGGCCATGGTGCTCGGGCCGTTGATTTCCAGCCACTTCGGCCTCGCCGGGGTGTTCTACTTCACCGCCGTGCTGGCCGTGCTGGGGCTGGTGGTGCTGTGGAAGCTGGTCCCGCCGGCGCCGAGGCGGCGCGGCCATCGCGACGTCGGAATCGACCGCGGTCAGCTCAAGAGCATCATCGGGCGCACCGACCTGTGGCGGATGGACGCTTCCATCTTCAGCCTCCACCTGGTGCTGATGGCGATCTTCACCGCGGTGCCGTTTCGTCTGGTGGAGGCGGGCATCGCCGAGCCGCGTCATGGGCTCGTCTACCTCGGTGTCATGGGGTTGTCCTTCGTGGCCATGGTGCCGCTGGTGATCGTCGCCGAGAAGCGCCGCAAGATGAAGCTGATGTGCCTGGGCGCCATTGGCACCATCACGCTGAGCCTGCTGGGGCTCGGCGTTGCCGGCTCGGGGCTGGTCGCGCTGGTGGGCTGGCTGTTCGCCTTTTTCACTGCCTTCAATCTGCTCGAGGCCACCCTGCCATCGATGATCAGCAAGCTGGCGCCGGCCGGTGCCAAGGGCACCGCCATGGGGGTCTACTCGACCAGCCAGTTCCTCGGTGCTTTCCTCGGCGGCGTGCTGGGCGGTTTCTTGTCCCAGCAGTTTGGCCTCTCGGCGGTGTTCCTGGGGGTCGCCCTGCTGGCCGCCGGCTGGTTCGTGCTGATGCTCGGCATGACGGCGCCCAAGCACCTGTCGAGCGAGGTTGTCGTGCTCTCCGATGAACACCAGGGCGATGCCCTGGAGACGCTGATGGCGCGCTTTGCCGATGTCGCCGGCGTCGAGGACGTGATGGTGGTGCCCGAGGAGCGCACGGCCTATCTCAAGGTTGACCGTAGCCGCCTCGATACCGAAGCGCTGTCTCGGTTGACCGGCGTGCGTGATTGAGCCGATCGGTCCTGGCGTATCGATGCGCCCGTCAGGCGTCGGTTGCGCCGCGCGAATTGGCTGTCGACCGGCACCGTTGGCGTTGTTTGCGCCGACCGCCGAATGTCGTGGGTCGGTATCCGACGGCAGCGATTTTCCGGGATCTCGCGTATAGTAGCGGGATCAGTTTTTTCCATGGCGCCGGGGTCCGGCGTCGGGATGCATGTTCATGCGGGCTGCCGGGATGGCTGGCTTTTCACGTCGGTCGTCCGGCCCGCAGCCCTTTGCCCAGATCAAGGAGTCAACCATGGCCCGTGGCGTCAACAAGGTCATCCTCATCGGCAACCTCGGTCAGGATCCCGAGGTGCGTTTTACCCCCTCAGGCACCGCCGTGGCCAACTTGAACGTTGCCACCACCGATACCTGGATGGACCGTCAGAGCGGTCAGCGCCAGGAGCGCACCGAGTGGCACCGGGTAGTGATGTTCAACAAGCTGGCGGAGATTTCCCAGCAGTACCTGAAGAAGGGCTCCAAGCTCTACCTCGAAGGCCGCCTGCAGACCCGCAAGTGGCAGGACCAGAACGGTCAGGACCGCTATTCGACCGAGATCGTCGCTAACGACATGCAGATGCTCGATGGTCGCGGCGAGGGTGGCCAGGGTGGCGGCTATGGTGGCGGTCAGCAGGGCGGCGGTTATGGCGGCCAGCAGGGCGGCGGTCAACAAGGTGGCGGCTTCGGCGGCCAGCAAGGCGCACCGCAGCAAGGTGGCGGTTTCGGCGGCCAGCAGGGCGCACCGCAGCAAGGCGGCGGTTTCGGCGGCCAGCAGGGCGCACCGCAGCAAGGCGGCGGTTTCGGCGGTCAGCAGGGCGGAGCCCCGCAGAACCGTCCGGCTCCTGCGCCCGCTCCTAACCAGGGTGGCCAACAAGGGGGTGGTCAGAAAGGCGGCTTCGGGGCTCCCGATCCGGGTAGCTTCGATGACTTCGACGACGAGATTCCGTTCTAAGGTCGCTGTATCGCGCCCCGCAGGCCCTTGCATGACGCCATGGGCCAGTGACAAGTGCCCCGTGCCTCCAGTAGGAAGCACGGGGCATTTTTTTGCGCGATCGCGTTTTTTGACGATGAGGCCGGAGATATTTGGTGATCTCCTGCGTCGGCAACGGTGTCTGGGTTGCCTGGGTGATGTAAGTTTATCAGGCGGCTAGTGTGTGCCGTCACAGTCGCCGGGGGAAGCAACGTCACTCCTGGTTGATGCGTGAATTCCGCTACACCTGGATAAGGTGGTTTGGCGGACGAAGGGTCAGTGACTATTTTTCATTAAGGACGATGATCATGAATTTCCGTATTACGCTGTCCGCCGTTGCCCTGAGCAGCGTCGCTTTTCTTGGCGGCTGTGAGGGCATGTCGACCGACGCCATGCTGCAGAGTGGGATGGCTGGTTTCGAGGCCGCGACGCTGAGCGATGAAGACGTCAAGAGCATGGCCGATCAGGCCTGTGTCCAGATGGACGCCGAGTCTCGGATCGCCGGGCCCGACTCCAGCTATGGCCGGCGCCTGTCCACCATCGCCGATAACCTTGGTCATCAGGTCGATGGACAGCCGGTCAACTACCAGGTCTACCTGATCGACGAGCCCAATGCCTGGGCCATGGCCAACGGCTGTGTGCGTGTCTACAGTGGCCTGATGGATATGATGAACGACAATGAGATCGAGGGTGTTCTGGGTCATGAGCTCGGGCACGTGGCGCTGGGCCACAGCAAGTCTGCGATGCAGACGGCCTATTTGGCGTCGACCGCTCGTGGTGCCATGGCGGCCTCCGGCAACGCGGCGGCGACCGCGCTGTCCAGTTCCCAGTTGGGCGATTTGGGGGAGCGATTCATCAATGCCCAGTTCTCCCAGAGCCAGGAAAGTGACGCCGATGACTTTTCGTTCGACCTGCTCGGCGAGCGCGACATCTCCCGCCAGGGGCTGGAAACCGCGTTCGAGAAGCTCGCGAGCCTCGATGGCGGTGAAGGCAGCATGATGTCATCCCACCCGGGGTCGGCCGATCGCGCCGAGCACATCCGTGAGCGTCTCCGCGAAAGCCAATAATCCGCCCCCCTAGGCGGCTGATCGCTAGCCCTGCCGCGGCGGCTCCGTGCCGCTGGCGGTAGCAGGAAGGCCTCTGTTCCGATGGACGCCGAGAGCCCCGCGGGCGCAGAGGCTTTCGGCGGCTGTGCGCCGCAGACGCTGGCACGGTCAGGCCACGAAGGGCTAGCCGGCACTGTGCTGTTAAGTTCTACCGGGTCGGTGCGCGAGGCCTGTACTGGCCATGGCGACAGCACTCGGTCGCCTCTTGGCTGTCACTCGGCCGTTTCGCTGCCGTCTCGAGGCCCTGCATGCCGCTGCCGGCGGGAACCGGGGCAAGAGTGCTAAGCCCGCTACTTATTTCCTCCCTGTCCACGTAGAGTGGGCAGGAGTCGGGTGCAGGGGCCCCGACGCTGAACCAGGGGGAAGGGGCTTGGCGGATCTCGAGTGGTATCAATTTGCCCTGATCGGGCTGATCTTCTGCTGGAGCGGCTTCGTCCGCTCCAGCCTCGGTTTCGGCGGTGCGGTGCTGGCCTTGCCGTTCCTGCTGCTGGTGGTCAACGAACCGCTGGTCTTCTTGCCGTTGATCGCGGTGCATCTGCTGATCTTTTCCAGTTGGATCGCTTGGCGTGGCCACCGTCAGGTGCAACTGGCCGGGGGCGCGGCGACGGCGCAGGACAGCAATATCGACTGGCGCTACCTGGGACATGCGCTGTCGATCATGATCGTGCCCAAGCTGATCGGTGTCGTCGGGCTGCTGACCCTGCCGGGAAACATCATGACCACGGTGATCTTCATCATCGTGATCGTCTACGGCGCAAGCTACGCTCTGAACCGGCCCTTCAAGAGCAAGAGCCGTATCGTCGATGTGACCCTACTGGCGCTGGGGGGGTACGTCAGCGGCACGTCGTTGATCGGCGCACCGTTGATCGTGGCGGTGTTCGCCTCCCACGTGGCCAAGCACCAGTTGCGCGATACCTTGTTCGTGCTGTGGTTCATCCTGGTGGTGATCAAGATGGTGTCCTTCGTCATCGCCGGCGTCGACCTTCAGCTTGTCCATCATCTGTGGCTGCTGCCCTGCGCCCTGGTCGGCCATCTCGTCGGGGAGCGTGTCCATCGCTACCTGGTGGGGGCTCGGTCCGAGGTGTTCTTCCGGGTGCTGGGCGTGGTGCTGGTCCTGGTCAGCGTGGTCGGGCTGCTTTCGACGCTCTCCTCGTCGGCCTGAGTGTCCGGGGCAGCTCGGTGCGAGACCTCACAAGGTGGGGCGAGGCGTCTCACCGTAGTCGGCAAGGCGAATCGCGGCACTGACAAGGGCAACCGAGAAGGTGAGCCGTGCGGTCCGGCGGTGTTTGGTACACGAGGGCGGTGCGGCCATCGCCGCTCGACGGCCCGTGTTTTTCGCCGCGTTCGAGAAGGGCGCTGATCGACCCTCCTTGGTGTAGAATATGGCCCTTTGGCGCCTCCTGGGAGGGGCGCTCGCCGTAACGCCCCGGGGCGCTCGGCCAGGACCCGTGCTGGCCAGCCCCTGCAAGGACGAGGAGTCGTCGTGAAGCTGCTGATTCTGGATGCAGGGCATTGCCTGTCGCTGGCGCTGGCGCGCGAGAGCAACCGGCGCAGCGATACGCAGTTGATGATCGAACCCGATACCCGCGTGGACGCAGAGACGCTCAAGGAGCTTTCGCCGGATGCCTTGATCATTCCCCCGCTATCGCGCCCGTTCAGCGTCCCGCCCGCCGCGGTGGTGTGGCATGCCGAGGCGGTCGAAGCCTGCATGGAAGCCTGTCGTGAGGCCGGAGTGCCGTTGGTGTGGTGCGTGTGTGATCAGCTCTACGAGGATGGCCACGAGACGCCCATCGACGAGCATGTGATTCCTGCCCCGCGGGATGAAGGGCTGCGTCGTCTGGTCGCGACCGGCGACCGGGTTCGCGCCGAGTGCCCGGAGCACCTCATTGTGCGCGTGGGGCCGCTCTTCGCGCTGGAAGGCAGTCATGCCTGGCTCGGCGAATTGCTCGATACGCTGGTGGATGGCGGGTCCGTCAGGGCCGAGTCGGATGTCATCCTGTGTCCGACCTCGGCCGACTCGGTGGCCATGGCCCTGATTGGCATGCTGCAACAACAGGCCTGCGGTGCCAATGCCTGGGGCAGCTATCACTTGGCCGGTGTGGAGCCGGTCAGCGCTTACACCTTCGTGTGCATGGTGCGCACCCAACTCGGCACTCGTCTCGAGGGGCGCGGGGAGAGCGTCGCCCTCGGCGAGGTCAAGGCGCTGAGGCACCACCACGACCAGCCGCTGCGCCGGGTGCTCAACTGCCGGCGCGTGCTGGACGTGTTCGGTGTGCACCAGAAACCGTGGCGCCTGGAGGTCGGGCGGATGCTGGATGCCTGGTGTCTTTCCCGAGACGACGACCAGGCTCAAGCCGACATCAGAACGCAGCGCGACGCCAAAGGCCGGGTCGAGACAGACGACGGGGAGGCCACGGCATGAACCTGGTGCGTAGCGTCATCTTCTACATCGGCTATTTTGCCGCCATGCTGGTGTGCGGCGTACTGTTCTTGCCGCCGTCCCCCTTCTTGCCGTTGCGCTCACGCTACCGGCTGCTGAACCTCTATAACCATTTCATCATTGCCTGGTTTCGCCTTGCCTGTGGCGTGCGCTATGAGTTCAGCGGGCTCGATCGCTTGCCCGAGGGACCCGCGGTCATCCTCTCCAATCACCAGAGCGAATGGGAAACGGTCTACCTGCAGCTGGTGAAGCCACCGGTGTGCACGGTACTGAAGAAAGAGCTTTTGAACTTCCCCATCTTCGGTTGGGCGCTGCGCCTGCTGCATCCCATCGCGCTGGACCGCTCACGGCCTTCTCGGGCGATGCGACAGGTGCTGACCCAGGGCGGTGTGCGTCTCAAGGAAGGCCTGTCGGTACTGATCTTTCCGGAGGGAACCCGGGTGGAGCCCGGCAAGCGTCGCCGCTACAACAAGAGCGGCACCGTGATCGCCTGCCGCGCCGGTGTGCCGGTAATACCGGTGGCCCACAACGCCGGTGAGTGCTGGCCGGGCAGGCATTGGGTCAAGCGGCCGGGGCGTATCTCGCTGGTGGTGGGTGACCCCATTCCCACCGCGGGGCGCACGCCGGAAGAGGTGTTGGCCGAGACCGAAGCCTGGATCGAGGCGCGGCTGCAGGAGATCTCTACGGTGCCGCGGCCGGCCGAGGCGCCGCCGCGGGATAACGCCAAGCGTGTCGAGACGCCGGTGGGCTGAGGACGCTCGTGGGGCTTTTCGGCGCGGGCAGTGCCAGTGGAGAGTGGTGGTGGAGCGACGGTAGAGAGACGGTGGAAAGTGGCGATCGATCCAGGTCGCAGCAACCAGGCAGCAAATCAGAACAGGAACGGCGCCCCGAGGGGCGCCGTTCCTGTTTAGTGCAGTCGTGTCGGCCCGCCGGTCAGAATCCGCGTCTCGACGGCCTGGCTGGGCTGTTTCGACAAG
>Ga0114954_1000181_pt1 | contig 23666 bp, 18 predicted proteins | sample Porto_4metaG_FD_87299 | JGI IMG/M metagenome (GOLD analysis project Ga0114954, IMG submission 87299) | Marine algal microbial communities from Porto, Portugal - Porto_4 metaG | ecosystem: Host-associated > Algae > Red algae > Unclassified | place: Portugal: Porto | collected 2015-02-02
CATGCCACCAAGCGCGCCCTCGACGCCGGCCACACCATGGCCAAGACCCTCGACATGGTGCGCGAGCTGCGCCGCCACGACGATGCTACCCCGGTGGTCTTGATGGGCTACTACAACCCGATCTATGCCCGTGGCGTCGAGCGCTTTCTGGATGACGCCAGGTCGGCCGGGGTCGACGGCCTGATCGTGGTCGACCTGCCCCCGGAGCACGACGATGAACTGTGCCTGCCCGCCGCCGAGGCCGGCCTCAACTTCATTCGCCTGGCGACCCCGACCACCGATGCCAAGCGCCTGCCCGGCGTGCTGGCCAACACCTCGGGGTTTCTCTACTACGTCTCAAGCAATGGCGTCACCGGCGGCGCCGCGCCGACGGTCGACCGCGTCAAGGCCGAGGTCGAGCGCATTCGCGAGCACAGCGAGATCCCGGTCGCCGTGGGCTTCGGCATCCGCACGCCGGAACAGGCCGCCGCCATCGGCGCCTTCGCCGACGGCGTGGTGGTGGGCTCTGCGTTGATCGACGCCCAGGCCAACGGTGCCACACCGGCAGAAGGCACCGCCGCCGTGCACCAGCTGACACGAGAACTCGCGGCGGCGCTGAAGGCTGCCAGAGACTGATACAGGCGACCCGCCCTGTCACTGCTGACACCACAGTCGCAGCATAATGCCCTGCTTTACCGCCTCGGCCCGGCTTTTCGGGACCGGGGCGATTTCGTTGAGGGCTATGGGTGATCTGGCTCAGGGCTGTAGTTGAAGTCGCTCAGGGCAGTGATCGATCTGGATCAGGCCCCTGCTAGCCAGAGTCATGGCCCGGCCTCTCGATTGCCAAGTCTCAAGCCAAGTCCCACACTGCCGCCCCTCGAGGATCGAAAGCATCGATTCGTTCATTATACTTGTCACCAAGGACTCAAGGATGAGAAACAGCCGCCTACCGGTCACCATCGCAGTGTTGGCAATTGCCTTGCTGCCCGCTCTCTCCCAGGCCGATACAACAGCTAATGCTGCGACCAATGCACCAGACGCCGCCGCCGTTATCGACGGTCTACAGGCACAGGCCGAGTCAGGGGACTCCGAGGCACAGGTCCAGTTAGGCAATGTCTTCGATTTCGGCGAGGGCGTAGTCGAGGACAATCACAAAGCCATCGAGTGGTACAGGCTCGCCGCCGATCAAGGCAATCCCGCCGGCCAGTTCTATCTGGCAACGATGTACTACTTTGGCGAGGGCGTTCGCGCCGACAACGCCGCGGCGCTCGAGTGGTTCAGGCGCGCCGTCGAGGGCGAGCAACCGGACGTGGATGCGCAGCTCTACCTCGGCATCATGTATGAAAACGGCGAGGGTGTGAGCCAGAACACCGCCAAGGCCGCCGAATGGTATCGGCTGGCAGCCGAAGGCGGCGTGCCCGACGCACAGTTCTATCTAGGCGACCTGTTGTTCAACGGCAACGGCGTCGCTCAAGACAAGACCGAAGCGGCCAGGTGGTATCGCGCGGCGGCCGAACAGGGGCATCCCGACGCCCAACTCTACCTGGGCAACATGCACGAACTCGCCCTCGGCATCCCCCAGGATTACGCCAAGGCCGAGTACTGGTACCGACTCGCCGCCGAGCAGGGCCAACACGATGCCCAGCTGTTTCTCGGCAACCTCTACTACAACGGTACCGGTGTTGAACAGGATGATGGGCTAGCCGCCCAGTGGTACAGCCTGGCTGCCGAACAGGGAAACGCCACCGCACAATACTACCTCGGCGACATGTACCTGATGGGTGGCGGAGTCCCGAGTGATCCGCAAGCAGCCTACGAATGGAAGCGACGTGCCGCCGAGCAAGGGCATGCCGAAGCCCAGTTCGACGTTGGCATCGCCTATCAGGCCGGCGCCTTCGTGCCGAAGGACTACGTCGAAGCCGCCCACTGGTACCGTCTGTCTGCTACCCAGGGGGTAGCCAAGTCGATCGGCCAACTCGGCATCTGGTACAAGACCGGTACCGGCGTAGAGGAGGATCAGGTAGTGGCATACAGTCTGCTGAGGCTGGCCTCACAGCTCGGCAACGCCAACGCAAAAACCCAGCTGGCTGCCGTCACCCAAGCACTCAGCCCCGAGCAGATCGATGAGGCCGAGCGCCTGGCCAATGCTTGGCAGCCAGGGGCAGAGCTGCCGCGGCCCGAGGATTCTCGCAGCTGGCCCTGAGAACGCTGGAATCGTGCCGAGCGGCCAATATCCTTCGGCCGCTCGCCACGGAAAACGTTGGGCCGGTCCGTCGCATCACTCGACAGGGGCCGAGACGCAATAGCGAAATCAACTGCAACATACGCAGGATGATTTGTTATTTTCTGGAAAAATACTGATAGACCACCTGTTTTTACGATCAATACTCGACCTAAGTCGAAGCTCCTCGCCATCTTAGCGATGCTAGAATGCCGCGCTTCGCGGCCCCCGCCGCTCCCGAGCCGCTCCGCCAGAGGGCGGCCCCAAGCACACCGCATCGAGAGAGAATCATGTCCGCCACTCTGAGTGCTCCCGTGAGGGCACTGAATCGCCTGGGACTGATCGCCCAGATCGCCATCGGCATCGTCCTTGGCATCATTGTCGCCACCCTGTCGCCGACCGCCGCCGATTCGGTGTCGCTGCTGGGTCAGGTGTTCATCTCGGCGCTGAAGGCCGTCGCCCCGGTGCTGGTGTTTGTCCTGGTCATGGCCGCCATCGCCGGCCACCAGCGCGGTCAGCCGACCCACATTCGCGGCGTGCTGACGCTCTATGTGATCGGCACCCTGGTCGCGGCCCTGGTCGCAGTAGCCGCAAGCTTCGCCTTCCCCACGACGCTGGTGCTGGATGCCCCTCAGGCCAGCGGCAACCCACCCGGCGGCGTCATCGAGATCCTGCGCAACCTGCTGCTGAGTGCCGTATCCAACCCGGTCAGCGCGCTGATGGAGGCCAACTTCGTCGCCATCCTGGCCTGGGCCATCGGCCTCGGGCTCTTGCTGCGTGGCGCAAGCGATGCCACCCGCGGCATGCTGAACGACCTGTCCGATGCGGTCTCGGGGGTCGTGCGCTTCGTGATCCGCTTCGCCCCACTCGGCATCTTCGGCCTGGTCGCCGGCACCCTGGCCGAATCCGGCATGGATGCGCTGCTCGACTATGGCCGCCTGCTCGCCGTGATCGTCGGCTGCATGGTCTTCGTGGCGCTGGTCAGCAACCCGCTGATCGTCTTTCTGACCACCCGCCAGAACCCTTATCCGCTGGTCTTCACCTGCCTGCGTGGCAGCGCCATCACCGCCTTCTTCACCCGCTCGAGCGCGGCCAATATCCCGATCAACCTGGAGCTGTGCAAGCGCTTGAACCTGCACGCCGATACGTACTCGGTGTCGATTCCGCTGGGCGCCACCATCAACATGTCCGGGGCGGCGATCACCATCTCAGTGATCACCCTGGCCGCCGCCAACACCCTCGGCATCAGCGTCGACTTCGCCACCGCCCTGCTCTTGTGCATCGTCTCGGCGCTGGCGGCCTGCGGCGTCTCCGGCGTGGCCGGTGGCTCGCTATTGCTGATTCCCATGGCGGCCAGCCTGTTCGGCATTTCCGCCGATGTCGCCATGCAAGTCGTCGCCATCGGCTTCGTCATCAGCGTGGTCCAGGACTCCACCGAAACGGCGCTCAACTCCTCCACCGATGTGCTGTTCACCGCGGCGGCCTGCCGGCGTCAGGATGACGCCTGAGGGTTACCGGGACACAGGCCCCCGGGACACAGACCCACGCCGGCACCTGTCGGCGTCATGGAGCTGGACCGGGGTGACATCCCGCCCGACAAAATAGTGACAAAAACGCGAAAATTAGACATATATAGCGCAAATCAGTAAGGTACTTTCGCCGCTTGGCCAACCCGGTCCAGCGGCCCAGCACACGACTATCCCTATCTACGCAGACGGGATCACCGACGCCTTCGCGACAGAGGGAATCCATGTCCACCCCTGGCTTTACTCAAGGGCACTGCATGCCGCGCCGCCCGCCACCGCATAAGTAAACTGCTTACCGCCATGCCGATACAGCGCCTTTCGCCGCGCTGCTAGGGCGCCAGTCGGCGCGCCTGAACGGCGGCGGCTACCCCGTCCCTGAACGATTTCAGGATGCTGCTCTCGTTGTCGCCTCGCCGACGACGAGTTCCTTCGCGATCGATTTCCGATCCACAGACGATGCCTCTGCGAGTCTCCGCTCGTCTCTGCGTTTTGCACCACGCAGAACGGCCGGATGAGGAGTGCGCGTCCCCATCCACCGAGGAATATCCTTGAACAGCGTATCCCTTCATCAATTCTCGACCATCACCGTGCTGCTCTTGATGCTGGCCTTCTATGGCGGCACCTATCTCTTGACACTCGGCATTCGCAAGCAGAAAGAAGACGCCGACGCCTACATGGTCTCGAACCACCGGGTGGGCTTCGGCATCGGTGCCGCCAGCATGACCGCGACCTGGATCTGGGCCGCCTCCTTCTACGCCGCCGCCACTTCCGGCTATACCTACGGCGTCTCGGGCCCCCTTCATTACGGCCTGTGGGGCGCTCTGATGATCCTGTTCATCTACCCGTTCGGGCGTCGATTTCGCAAGCTCGCTCCCAATGCCCATACCCTGGGCGAACTGATCCACGCCCGCCATGGCAGCTCCAGCCAGTTGATCCTGGCGTTCTCCAACGTGCTGGGCAGCGTGATCAGCCTGATGGTCAACTTCACGGCCGCCGGCGCCCTCGTCTCGGTACTGTCACCGCTGTCATTTCAGTTGGGCGTCATCATCGCCGGGGTCGGCGTGCTGCTGTATACCCTGTGGTCGGGATTTCGCGCCTCCGTAATGACCGACTTCGCCCAACTGGTCGCGCTGATGGCGATCGCCGTCGTCATCATTCCTGCGGTGTTCTTCTCGATGGGGGGGCCGAGCGAGCTGGTGGCCGGACTCGACACTCTCACCCCACAGCAGGCCGACATTTTCTCCACCGATGCCATTCTCCACCAGGGCGCGCCCTTCTTCGTCGCCGTCCTCGCCTATGCCATCGGCAACCAGACCATTTCTCAACGCCTGTTTGCGGTCAATGAAAAGCACATCAAGCCGACCTTTCTAACCGCCACGCTGGGCTACGGCGCCATCGTCATCGGCCTCGGCATGATCGGCCTGATGGCCCTGACACTCGGCATCGAACCGATGAACGGCGATATGAACAACCTGATTCCACAGATGGTGTCGGGATACCTGCCGCCAGTGTTCATCGCGCTGTTCTTCATCCTGGTCATCGGCTCGCTGTCATCCACCGCCGACTCCGACCTGTCTGCGCTTTCGGCAATCATGATGGCCGACGTCTACGCCAAGAACATCGCCAAGGGCCGGCCAGATCCGCAGCGCATGCTGCTGGTGGGTCGCCTGACCATGATCGTGGCCACCGCCGCCGGCATCGTCTTCGCCAGCTTTTCCCTCGACATCCTGGTCATGCTGGTGTTCGTCGGAGCGCTGTGGGGCGCTATTGTCTTTCCCGTGATCGCCAGTTGCTTCTGGAACCGCGTGACCAACGCCGCCTTCACCACCTCGGTGCTTGTCGCCATGGTGACCTTCTGCGTGGCACGCTTCGAGCTAGTGCCGATGTCCGGCATCACCGCGCTGGGGTTCGAGTTCCTCGCCAGCATCGGCGGCGGCATCATCATTGCGCTGATGGTGTTTGGCTTTCTCGGGCGCTTGGCCGGCGCCGTCGCCGGCCTGCTGGCGTTGATCGCCATGCTAGTGTTCGCCACGGGGGAGCTGCGTGACTATACGGTGCTGCTCGCCTCACTCACGGCCTATGGCACCAGCACCCTGGTGTGCACCGTGATGAGTCTGGCCAGCAAACAGCGCTTCGACTTCGATCGCATCGGCGAGCGCGTCGGCAACTATGATGGCCCGCGCGAACCGCAGCACACCCCCGACGCGGCCCATGGTCATCCTGGCAACACCCACTTGGCCGGCCAACGCTGATAGCGGGGCGGCCAGCGCCGCCCTGTTCCTGTTCCCGTTCACAAGGAGAGATCCCATGACCCTACTCTTTGGCTTCTATGTGCTGGTTTGGCCGGCCTTGACCCTCGCCGTCCTGGTGGTGATCATGCGTGCCGTGCTGAAAGATCGTGCCGACGCTCGCCGCACCAACCGCGAGCTGGTGTAACGCCCGCGGCGAAGCGTGCCGCCGTTCATCAGGCGAGCGCTGATCAATCACACGAGTCACTGCCGGTGCCCTTGGGCGCCGGCAGTGTTCGTTGATCGACGCCACCTCGACGATCGCCAACGGGCATCGCCACCTAGGCGCCGGCGATGAAAATTCCGCAGCACAAAGCGCACTTTCGACTCATACTTTGCCTAACCCCTGTTCCGTCGAGACACCTGACGCCCCAAGCGGCGAGCGCCAATGATGCCCCAGCGGGACGCTCGCCCGGGAGTCCCGGCATGTATGACATCTTCCCCAAGCTCCTCGAGTACGGCCTGCCCGGTTTTTCCATCGTGCTGCTGATTCTCGGCTACAACTTGCTCAACAAGACCCACACCCTGCTGCTCGACGAGCGCGCATCGTCCGCCAACGGCGGGACCGAGCTGCGCGTACGCTATCTCCAGGAGATTTCCAAGAACGCCCGCATCTTCATGGGCGTCAGCCTTCTGTTCTTCGTCGGCGGCCTGGCCATTGCGGTGATATCGCCGGCCAATACCATCAATCTATCGATCTCCCCGGCCGAAGGCGTGCTACCGACCGTGCGCCTGCAGGAGCGCGATATGGAGCTCGACCATCGTGGCACCACGGTGCTCGACATCGAGAACGACAATGTCCTGCGGATCATGAACAATTCCCTCTACTCGCGGCTGATCGATGCCGAGCGCGAAAGGGACTTGCTCAAGGGCCAACTGGCCGATGTCATCCTCTCGGTGGAAAGCGACTCCAGCGAGGTGGGATTCTGATGACCCTGCACCAGGAATTCTCGACCACCGTGTCACGACCGCGCCTGATTCCTCTGCTGTGCGTCACCTGGCTCATCGCCATCCCCTGCCAGGCCCAGCAGGCCGTGGTCACTGAGGCCAGAGCCCTGATCCAGCAGGGGGATGCCAATGCCGCCCTGTCGGTGTTGTCCGAGGCCGCCACCGAGGGTGATGCCGGCCAGCGCGCCGAGGTGCTCAATGCCAAGGGTTGGGTGCTCTACCAGGAAGGCCGCTACGACGACGCTCGAGTCATCTTCGACCAGGCCCTCGAGCAGGCCCTGGAGCAGGCCAACCGTTCCTCCGAGCCGGACACGCTGTCGGTGAAGATCCTAAATAACACCGGCATCAACGACTTCGCCTCGGGTGAGCTCGACAGCGCCAGGCAGGCCTTCGAATCGGCACGGGACCAGAACAGCAGCGTCGCCCCCCGCTACCTGGAAATCATCGAGCGCCAGCAGCGCTCGCGAAACGCCCTGACCCATGTGGGCAAGGGCATCGAACGCCGCCTGGGGCGCGACTTCCACGCCGCCATCGCCGAGTATGACCGCGCCCTCGAGGTCGATCCGTCCAACAACGATGCCCTGTCCTACCGCGGCTACGCGTACTACCGACTCGGCGACTACGCTGCGGCCAGGCGCGATATCGAGGCAACGCTCGCCGGCTCTCCCAGGCGCCTGGACGCCCTGATCAACCTGCTCAAGGTCGACTGCGCCTCACGCCCCGAGGAGCTCGAGAGAGATCTCGCGGACTACCGCGATGTCATCAGCGCCAATCGCGAGGCGCTGCTGGCCGACGCCGAGCTCGCCCGGGTGTGCCCCGACATCGTGGCCCGCTGGCGCTGAGGGCCAGAGGGGCGCGGCCAGCGAAAGGCGCCGCCCACACACAACGACGCCACCCGAAGGTGGCGTCGTGGGCGGTATCAAGCTCCCCGGATCGGGCGACCGGACTCAGTATCGACGGACCGACTATCAGGCGCTGAGCAGCGCATTCAGGCGCTTGACGTAGGCCGCCGGATCGTCCAGATGGCCACCTTCGGCAAGAATCGCCTGGTCGAGCAGGATCCGCGCCAGATCGCCGAAGCCATCGCCACTGGCACCTTCCAAGCGGCCAACCAGGGCGTGCTCGGGGTTGAGCTCGAGGATCGGCTTGACCTCTGGCACCTTCTGGCCGGCCGCCTCCATGATGCGGCGCATCTGGAACCCCATCTCGTGCTCCGGCAGCACCACGCAGGCCGGCGAATCGGTCAGACGGTGGGTGACCTTGACCTCTTGAACTTCCTCACCAAGCGCTTCCTTGACGCGCTTGATCAGGTCTTCCTTGGCCTTGGCAGTCTCTTCCTGGGCCTTCTTCTCTTCCTCGTTCTCGACGTCGCCAAGATCCAGGTCGCCCTTGGCCACATCGGCGAGCTTCTTGCCATCGAACTCGGTCAGATGGCTCATCAGCCACTCGTCGATGCGGTCGGACAGCAGCAGCACTTCGATGCCCTTCTTGCGGAAGATCTCCAGGTGCGGGCTGTTCTTGGTGGCGTTAAAGCCGTCGGCGACGATGTAGTAGATCTTTTCCTGACCTTCCTTCATCCGCGACACGTAGTCGGCCAGCGACTGATCCTGCGTCGCGCTGTCGGTATGGGTCGAGGAAAAGCGCAGCAGTTCGCTGATCTTGTCGCGGTTGGCGAAGTCTTCCGCCGGACCTTCCTTCAACACCGAACCGAAGGTATTCCAGAAGCCCTGATAGGCGTCCTTGTCCTTGGCCAGCTTCTTGAGCATGTCGAGACCGCGCTTGGTCAGCGCCGACTTGATCTTGTCGACCTGGGGGTCCTGCTGCAGCAGCTCGCGCGAGACGTTGAGCGACAGATCACGCGTATCCACCACGCCCTTGATGAAGCGCAGATACAGCGGCAGGAACTGCTCTGCGTCGTCCATGATGAAGACGCGCTGCACGTAGAGCTTCACCCCACGGGCGCCATCGCGCTCGTAGAGATCGAAAGGCGCACGACCGGGCACGTACAGAAGGCTCGTGTACTCGAGCTTGCCCTCGACCTTGTTGTGGCTCCAGGTCAGCGGATCGCTGAAGTCGTGAGCGACGTGCTTGTAGAAGGCCTTGTACTCGTCATCGCTGACCTCGGCCTTGGGGCGTACCCACAGCGCCGTCGCTTCGTTGACGGTTTCCCAGGTAGTGACTTCGCTGCCCTCGACGTCATTGCCGTCGTCGTCCTTGGCCGTTTCGGTGCGCGGCATCTTGACCGGGACTTCGATGTGGTCGGAATACTTGCGCACCAGGCTCTGCAGACGATAGTCGTCGGCGAACTCCTTGGCATCGTCCTTCAGGTGCAGGATGATTTCGGTGCCGTGCTTTTCCCGCTCCAGGTCGGCGACCACGAACTCGCCCTCGCCCTTGGAGCGCCACTCGACGCCGGCATCGGCCGCATCACCGGCCTTGCGGGTACGCACCGTGATCTCGTCGGCGACGATGAAGCCGGAGTAGAAGCCCACGCCGAATTGACCGATCAGGTTGGCGTCCTTCTGCTGCTCACCGGAGAGCTGCTTCAAGAATTCGGCGGTGCCGCTCCTGGCGATGGTGCCGAGGTTGGAAATCACGTCGTCGCGATTCATGCCAACGCCGTTGTCCCGCAGCGTCACGGTGCCGGCATCGTGATCGTGTTCGATCTCGATGCGCAACTCGCTGTCACCCTCGTACAGGCCGTCGTTGTCGAGAGCGGCGTAGCGCAGCTTGTCGCAGGCGTCGGCGGCATTGGAAATCAGCTCACGCAGGAATATCTCGCGGTTGGAGTACAGCGAGTGAATCATCAGGTTGAGGAGTTGTTTGACCTCGGTCTGAAAGCCAAGTGTCTCTTCGTGAGTAGCGGTGGTCATGGATCGGAACCCCTTGCGACGTGTCGGTTCAGTAGAGGCGGCTCGCGCCGCCGTCCTGGGCTGTTCGTCGATATGGGGTCCGCTCGGCGCATTTCAAGCGTGACATGCCGACTACCGCGCGACAAAAGGCTAGGCGCCGGCCGCGGTCTCGGTGTCCGGCTCGTCCTGAGCGGCGTCGGCCAACACGAAGTTGAGCCGCGCCGTGGTCACCGCAAGGCTCTCGTCCTCCTGCCACGCAGACACCTGCAGATTGGCGATGCGCCGCCCTTCTCTCACCAGACGGCAACGCGCATAGGTCGGCGCCACGGCGGCACTGCGCAGGTAGTCGATGGAAACATTGACCAGGCACGGCAGGCGCGGGGTCTTCAACGCCAACAGCACCTCCAGGTGCGCGGCGGTTTCCATGAACGCGGCAAGCACGCCCCCGTGAAGGGCCGGCAGCAAGAAATTGCCGACGTTGCCATCGCGCGGCTCGAGCACGAAGCGGCGCCCTTCGTCGTCGCTTTCAAGACCTACGCCAAGGCGCCTGGCGTAGGGAATCTGGTCGAGCCACTCGCCGATATCACCGCTCACCCGGCCGGCGTTGAGACGCTCGAGACTCACGGCTCGTCGTGGCGGACCCGAGGCGCGGTGGCTGCCCAGGCCTTGGCCACCATCGCCCTCCGGGCGCCCGGCCTGGCACGCATCGTGGCCGCCGAGCGGGGCCATCACGTCGTCGTCATGTCGGGTATCGATGCCCTCGAACATCGCCTCGGCGAACCCCGGTGGCGTATTGCGGCTGCCCAGACGCAGGAAGCTGCCGACGCCCCGGGCGACGATACGCCCATCGCCTTGCCAGGCGAGCGCCTCGGTAAAGACCACCGATGCCGTCACAGCGACCGCCCAGGCCCGCACGGTGATGGCCTCCCCGCTGCGCGCCGGGCGGTAATGATCGATATGAAGATCCAGAGTGGGGCACACCTCCGGCGCCGGCAGTGCCGGTAGCACCGCGGACCCGCAGGCGGTGTCGATCAAGACGCTGAGCGCCCCCGAGTGCACGAGCTTTCGGCAACTGTCACCGGCAAGGTCGTCGTGCCAAGGCGCCTCGAGGGTCACCCCATCGATGCCGACCCGGGCGACCTGGACGCCGAGATCGCGGGTATGAGGAATGACCGAGACGAAACGCTGCAAGGCCTGACGCCAGGCGCCGAAGGAAATGCGGTGTCGTGGAATGGACATGGCGGACCCTGAGACGGAAAAAATCAAACGTTCGATCTAATCTAGCCTTGGTTGCCGCCGCCGACAAGAAATGGCGATGAGTCAGGGGTCAGCTCAGCGTCACCGGTCTCCGGGCATGCGATGCGTGGTTACCCGCGCGAACCGCGCTGTGCTAGCGAGACGAATCACCGACGAGACACGCCGGCGTTCGTCACGAAGAGACACTGCCCATCGTCACCCAAGTCCGTGCCATGCGCTCGGGTCGCCGCTGGGTGAGTCCCGGCGGTCGGCCCGAACAGCGCCTTAGCGCTAAAGGTCGTCCCCGAGGTCATCCTCTGCGCCGACATCCGCGCCGGTGGCACGACGCCAGGCCCGGTAATCGGCCAGGCTCCTGTCGACTCGGGTCAGCAGCCAGGCGACGATGACCACGTCGTCGAGAATACCGAACAGCAACAGCACGTCAGGAATCAGATCCAGCGGCGAAATCAGATAGGCGAGTGCCGCCGCCATCCAGCCGAAGGCCGGCCACGGCACCGGCCGGTAACGACGACTGACGACGTCGTTGAGCATGGGCACGAACAACTTCAACGCCCGCAGAATGTGTTTCAACGCCCGCGAACGCTGAGAGATCCGCCCCACCACGGGGATGCGATCCCAAAGAGCCATAGCAGCCTCCTGTTGTCAGCGACAACTCCGATGATCGGCAACGATTGCCGATAGCGCCTTCCTCGAGTTATGGGGGCGCCGGCGAGCGTCGTCAAGCGGAACAGCCGCATTACTTATGTGCCGTTTCACTCATATCGTAGCCAGATCGCAACAGATACAACCCACCTCCGGCGACTACCCACCCCCCGGCCGAGCCGGGACCAAGCCGCCCATGGACGCCCCTTCATCAAAGGGGCTATCCAAGCGGCAGCGGCTGAGCGACCATGGACGCCAATCACCGGCGTGTCAGATGCCTTCGACCGCCATTATCGCTTCCGCCCTTGCTTTCAGGAGTGCTTCGATGCCGCTAGCGTTCTTTCGTCGCTGCGCGCCGGTACTGACCGCCACCGCGCTATGCCTGCCCCTCACTGCCCCTGCTCAAGGCGATGACTACGCCATCGGCCAGGCCCTCGAAGCGGCCCGCAATGGCCAGTTTTCACAAATCAATGAAGCCGCGATCAGCGGCCACGAGCTGGCAGGGTACGTCGAGTACTACCGTTTACGCGACCGGCTGCCGGCGGCAAGCGCCCAGGAGGTGCTGACGTACATTAACGGCAACGCCGATGCCCCGATGGGGGACTGGATGCGCGAGCAGGCCATCCTGCGCTATGGCAAGGCGGGGCGCTACTCGGACGTGCTGGCGGTGGCCGACGGCGAACCCGAGACCACCGCCCAGCAGTGCTACTACTACACCGCCCTGCTGGGGCAGAGCCCGGCCTTGGCCGCGGCCGGTGGGCGCGCGCTCTGGACCGTCGGAAAATCCCAGCCCGACGCCTGCGACAGCCTGTTCTCGACCCTTCGCTCCCGGGGCGAGATCGCCGATCTGCAGATCTGGGAACGCATGATGCTGGCCTGGGAAGAAGGCCAGAGCGGTCTGGTCTCCTACCTCGGGCGCCAACTCGGCCCGTCCTGGTCGAGTGCCGTGGCGGCCCAGCGGAGCGTGGACAGCAACCCGTCGATGATCAGCCGAGTCGGCGACTGCGTCGGCCCCAACTGCGCCGGCAACGACGCCTTCTTCGAGGCGGCCCTATCGTCGGCCGCCCGGAATTCCAGCGCTGCAGCACTGGCGGCATGGCAGCAGGTCTCGGGGACTCGCACGTTCTCGGCGCAAGCCAGCCAGGAAATCGAGCACGACATCATTTACCACGCCCTGCGTCGAGACCAGCGCCAGATGCTCGGCTGGATCGACTCGGCCTTGGCTCGCCAGACCGATGGCGAGGTCTTCGAACTGCGTGCCCGCCTCGCCATCCGCGACCGGGATTGGGGCGCCGTGGAACGCACGGTCGGCATCATGCCGGCAGAGACCCAAGCCAAGGCCCGCTGGCAGTATTGGCTAGGCCGCGCCCTGGCACTACGCGGTGACCAGGTCGCGGCCAACGCCGCCTTCACCCGCGCCGCCGGCCACCGCGACTTCTTCGCCTTCGTGGCTGCCGATCGCATCGGCCAGCCTTACAACCTCAACATGGAGGACAACCGGTTCAGCCAGGCCGAGCGCGCCCAGGTCGCAGGCTGGCCGACGGTACGCCGCACGGAAGCCCTACTGCGTATCGGCCAGGAGGGGTTGGCCAATCTCGAGTGGTACCACGCGGTGGCCAAGGCCTCGCCACGCGATGCTCGCCTGATGGCCGACTATGCCGCCAACCGCGACTGGCCCGCGCGCCTGGTCCAGACCACCATCGTCGGCAAGATGCTAGATGCCCTGCCCTACCGCTTCCCCGAAGCCTATCGCGAGGACTTCCAGCGCTGGGGCAAGGCCAACGGCGTCGACCCCTATCTGCTGATGGGCATCGCCAGGCGTGAGAGCGCCTACAACCCCGAAGCCTTGTCGCCGGCCGGGGCCCGTGGGTTGATGCAGCTAATGCCCGGCACGGCGGCCCTGGTAGGCCGTCAGATCGGGATCGGTGACCCAGGCCCCTACGGCGTACTGAACCCGCAGACCAACATTCGCCTCGGCAGCGCCTACATCAGCGACATGATCGACCGCTATCGCGGGAATCGCATCGCCGCCGCCGCGGCCTACAACGCAGGCCCCGGACGCGTCGACAACTGGCTCGCCAGTGCGCCGATGGAGTTCGATCTGTTCATGGAGCACATTGCGTTCAAGGAGACACGTCGCTATGTGCGAGCCGTCCTCGAGTACCGGGTGGTATTTGAGAGCCTGGCCAACGGCGGCTCGACCCAGGGCGTCAGCGTCCTGACGCCGAGCGAGCGTAGCAGCCGCTACGACGCCTCCCTGCTGGCCCGGCGCTAGCCCCGGCCAGCGCCAGGGGCTGCCTGGTGCCACTCGATCGACCAACACAAAGGGCCACGACATACCGTCGTGGCCCTTTTCCTTTACGCTTGCCGGGCTGTCTCTCTTGCCCGGCCAAGGCCCTGTGCATAACCCTTTTGTGAATAGACCTTGTGGATTGTCCTTGTGATCGACCCCGCCGAGGCGTCAGGCCGGTTGTCGGGTCAGTGCCAGCTTGATCCCCAGCGCCACCAGCACCCCGCCGGTCACGCCATTCAGCCAGCGCGAGAACGCCGGGCGAGCGAGCCAGGAGCTAGCCCCACCGACCATCACCGCGACCAGAATCTGCCACAGGTTAGCGATGATGAAATGCACCCCGGCGAGCCACAGTGACTTGAGCAATGCCGGGTCCCCAGGGGCAATGAACTGCGGCAGGAACGCCATGTAGAAGACCACGGTCTTGGGATTCAGCACGTTGGACAAGAGCCCCTCGCGCAGCGGACGCCATACGGAGACCCGCTGCTGCGCAACGCGGCTTACGGTATCCACCGGCAAACCCTTGCCGGTGCGCGCCTGGCGCAGGCTCTGGATGCCGAGCCACACCAGATACCCGGCGCCGACCACCTTGAGCGCCGCGAAGGCCCAGGCCGACTGCAGAAGGATCAGCGACACGCCAAGGGCCGACACGGCGGCGTGGACGAAGAGCCCGGCGCAGATGGCCAGACTCGTCAGCACGCCATCACGCAGGCCGCCCCTGGCGGTATTGCGAATGACCAACAGGGTATCGACGCCTGGCGTCACGCTCAGCAGCGTGATGGCTACCACGAAAGGCACGAACTGGGCATCGACCAGCGATTCCATCACACCGTCCCGAGTTGCTCGGAGTGCTTCAGCGAAATCTGGTCGTTCAGGGTCCAGAAGTCATACAGGATGCCGATCAAGAACAGACCACCGGTGCAGAGGTAAATGATGCCGGTGATCCACTTGCCCTGGTAAAAGCGGTGGATCCCGAACACCCCGAGGAAGGTCAGCAACACCCAGGCCAGGGTGTAATTGGTGGGGCCGGCACGAAAGCGCAGATCCGCCTCTCGATCCATGGCCGGAATCAAGAACAGGTCGATGATCCAGCCAACGAAGAACAGGCCAAAGGTGAAAAACCAGATGGTCCCGGTCACCGGCTTGCCGTAATAGAAGCGGTGTGCCCCGAGAAAACCAAACAGCCAGAGCAGATAACCGACGACCTTGCTATGGGTATCCTCAGACTGCAATACAGGCGTATTCATGACAGTTCCTTTTCCTTATTAATCCGTAGGAGGACAGCGCAGACCGGTGGCTGGACGCTCTCCCCCTTTCGATCTACAGTAATTTGGCGAGACGAGATAGCAAGTCTTGCCGCCACCATCGTTCGACGCAAGCCCGACGTGCCGACTCGAGATACACGCTAGACATACACGTTAGACGTGCACTCCAGGAAAGCCATGCACCATGCGCAAGGCACCGTGTCGAGCGGCCAGGCACCAAGGGCGAAGGCAGGGCGATGGCAGCCGCAGGGCAAGTTAACCCGTCCTCCAGCGCTGGTACAGCAACAAGTAGAAACGTGGTCTGATACATGGTCTGCAATGTAGCCCGAGATGTCGTCAGTGGGGCAGTGAGAGAACGGGGCGCCATTGACTCGGCAAGCCGGTCGACCCTTACTGTCGGCAACCACCAGACGGGCAACCACCAGACGGGCAACCACCAGACAATAGACGACCTTCTTGCTTGTACTGTCCACGTAACACGGGGCTACCCCTTCGCGGCGGAAAAGCGCCCCACGAGGGACCCGGCACCAACATCTAGCGAGTTAAGGAAATCGATAATGGCAACTGGCACTGTCAAGTGGTTCAACGATACCAAAGGCTACGGCTTCATCTCTCCCGACGACGGCGGTGATGACCTGTTCGCCCACTTCTCCGAGATTCAGGCTGAAGGCTTCAAGTCCCTGCAGGACGGCCAGAAGGTCTCCTTTGAGGTAACCCAGGGCAAGAAAGGCCTTCAGGCCTCCAACATCAAGCTCGCCGACTGAGCGATACGATCCAGACTGCCGTCAGGCAACGCTCGGGGCGCGGTCAGATCTTGGCGCCAGAACTCAGCGCCAGACCTCGACGCCAGAACTCGGCGCCAGTCCTCGACGATAGTCCAGGCATCGTATGACGCACCAAGGCCCACCATCTGGTGGGCCTTTTTCATGGCGCTCGCGGATATGCTGCCGGATGCCGGCGGTTCGCCCTCGCCGCCTTGATGCCATCCTGCCGTCGAGGCACCACCACAGCCTGGCATCACCGCAGGCCGGCATAGCGCCGTGAGTGTTTCCCCCGCCAGGTCAGGCCATCCGACACACCGCCGAGCACGAATTCTCACCGATGTCCGCCGGGTTCCTTGCCCCCCCGAGCCAGCGCACCCTGTGGACGCGGTCACGGCTGGTCAGGGGCGGGCCGGAGGCTATTCGCTGTCGACACTCGCATCCACCTCGGCCTCGGCGCCTGAAGGCACGGCCTCCGGCACCTGACTCTCGGCCTCCTTGAACTGCCGATCGATCTCCTTCTGGGCTTCCTCGAAGCGACGCTCGGTTTCCTTGAGGATGGCATCGACTTCTTCGCTGGCAGCGCCCAATGATTCGGACTGGTCGCTGGCCTCTGGGACAGGGACCGAATCGAGAGGCTCGTTCGCCACACCGTCGACGGCCGGGCTGGTGTCTTCGACCTGCTCGAACTGCTCGTCGATCTTGCGGCTAGCCTCCTCGAAGCGCCGCTCGGTCTCTTCGATGATGGCATCCACATCGGAGTCGCTGCTTTCGGTGGGTAGCGCTTCGCTCTCGCTCAAGGTGCCATCGGCGCTGGCATCGAGATCGCCTTCGGCACCGGCCGCCGAGTCATCCATCCCGGCGATCTCATCGTCGGCCAGCGCACTCTGGTCGTCTTGACCATCCACCGATGAGGCACCCTGCTCACCATCCGCAGCCGCATCGGGCGATGGCTGCTCGACGCTGCCATCGTCCTGCGCGGCGCCATCGTTCTGAAGACTATCGCCCCCAACGCTCGCGTCACCCGTATCATCCGCACTCGCCGGGGAAGTGTCCGTCGCCGGGTCCGCTGGCGCACTGGCACCAGGAGCCCCATCCGTCGTTGCACTGTCGGTCTCATCGCTATCGCAGCCAGCCAGCGTCAGCGCCAGTACGGCCGCCACTAACGCGGCTTTGCGGGAAGTCAGTGCCATCATCCGTTCTCCAGTCAATAGGCGCATATTGCACCAAAGCCACCCCCGAGGTGCAACCGCCCGCGTCCCGAGGATGACGAGTCAGTCCCAACTGACCCTCGCCAACTCTCTAACTCTCTAACCCGCTAATTCGCCAAGATGCGCGCCTCAAGGTGGCAACGATGGTGCCGTGCACGTCGGGACACGCAATATTCTTGGCCCAATAGACAGCCCCGAGAGAGCCAGCGTTCACTCTTGCCGAGAGTTTCTCAGCCAGCCGGTGAGCGTGCACCGTGCCCCTCTCTCATCTCTCTCATCTCTCGCCGTCCTCCTCCTCCCCAGTGGCTACGCTAGGCGTTGTGAGGGGCGGCCAGCGAGCACGATTCGGCCATGACCAACCTCACCGCCAAGGGGACGATCTTGGCCTCGAAGGCATGTTGATAGCAGGATTCGCCGTCGAGGGTCAGCGGCAACATGGCGTCGCCATCGGCCTCGAACCTGAGCCAGGACGTGCGAAAGGCATCGACGTGACGCCCATGGTAGGGGCGGGCCTTGAGCTCGGACATCATCGCCTTGAGCTGGTGCAGCGAGGCAAAATCTCGCACCATCAGCACGTCCAGCAGGCCGTCGTCGAGGCGCGCCGACGGGGTCAGCTGCTGACCACCGCCCGCCTGTACGCCGTTGCCGAGAGCGAGCAGAAAGATCGCCGCCCGGCTTTCGCCGCCCTCCCAGGCGACGTGACCCCGATAGAGCTGATAGCGCCATGCCTTCATGGCGCCGATCACCGAATAGGCACCGCCTCCCATCAAGCGCTTGAGACGCTTGGGCGTTGAAGTGGTAATCTCGGCACCGAAGCCCCCCGTGGCCATATTGATGAAGTGACGGTCATTCATGCGTGGCACATCGACCCAGCGGCTCGGCAGACGGCAGGCGGCGTCAAGCGAGGCCGCCTGCCCGGGCGGCAAGCCGAGCGAGCGGGCCAGGTCGTTGGCACTGCCAAGCGGCATGATGGCGACCTCTGGGCGTTGCTCCCGGGGTAGCAGCATCACGCCGTTGATCACTTCATGCACGGTCCCGTCGCCACCACCGGCGATGACTCGCTTGACCCCGTCGCGGCCGGCCTGGGTCGCCTGGCGTTCGGCATCGCCCTGCTCCCAGGTCACCCGGACATCCACGTTCAGGCCCCCGCGCCGACAGGCGAAGACGGCGCTGCGCACCTCCGGCATCTGTGCCGACTGGCCATTGAGAATCAGCCGATTGGTGCCTGGCGGCTGGGTCATGCAGAGGCTTCCTTGTTTCATCCGAGGTTCATCTCACTCACGCATCCTGCGCGTAGCCATCCCATTTCGGTGACGTCTTGCTTACACTTGCTCACAGACACCTTTCCTTGCGTAGAATGCCTGAATGATCGAGCCCATTTTTATCTTTACCGCCTTCGTTTCCGGACTGGCAGCCATGTTTCTGAGGCTACCCCCCTTGGTCGGGTTCCTGGCAGGCGGCTTCGCGCTCAATGCCCTGGGCTACGACGAAACCCCGCTGCTGACCGTCATTGCACACCTCGGCGTGACCCTGATGCTGTTCACCATCGGCCTCAAGCTCAACGTCCGCACGCTCCTGCGCCGAGACGTCTGGTGCAGCGCCAGCCTGCACATGCTGGCCACGGTGGCCCTCTTGATGGCGGTGCTCGCCGCCCTGAAGGGGGTCGCCATCGCCACGCTCGGCCACACGCAGGTCGGTCTCATCGCCGGGCTCGACGCCAACACCTTGCTCGTGCTGGCCTTTGCCCTGTCGTTCTCGAGTACGGTCTTTGTAGTCAAGGTACTCGAAAAACGCAGTGAGACCCAGGCGGCCTATGGTCGCTTGGCAATTGGGATCCTGATTATGCAGGACCTGTTCGCGGTGGTCTTCCTCACCGCCTCCACGGGCACGCTGCCGAGTCCCTGGGCGCTGGGCCTGTTTCTGCTCCTCCCCTTGGCGCCCTGGCTACGCCGGCTACTGGAGCGCATGGGCCACGGTGAGATGCAGATGCTGTGTGGCGTGGTGATGGCGCTGGTACTCGGCTATGGCCTGTTCGAAGCCGTCGGGGTCAAGGGCGACCTGGGCGCGCTCATCATCGGCATGCTGCTCGCCCCTCACCCCGCGGCCCAGACCCTGTCGCGCTCCATGTTCAACATCAAGGAGCTGTTGCTGGTCGCGTTCTTCCTGAGCATCGGCCTCACCGCGTTGCCGACTTGGTCGCTACTCGGCGTGGCGCTGGTCCTGGTCGCCCTGCTGCCACTCAAGAGCCTGCTCTATCAGCTGATTTTCATGCGCTTCGGCATGCGTCACCGGACCTCTGTCCTGTCCACGCTCAGCCTCACCAACTATTCCGAGTTCGGCCTGATCGTCGGGGCCATCGCGGTCACCAATGGCTGGCTGAGTCCCGAGTGGCTGGTCGTGGTGTCCCTGGCCGTGGCCCTGAGCTTCGTCGCCTCCGCCATCATCAACTCCGTCAGCGAGCAGCTCTACCGTTGGGTGGAGCCGCGCCTGCCGGCCATCGACGAGACCCAGCTTTCCCCCAGTGACCGTCCCATCGAGGTCGGCGACGCCGAGGCGGTCGTCATGGGCATGGGCCGCATCGGCCGCAGCGTCTACCGCCGCCTGACCAAGGAGTACGGCATCAAGGTGCTGGGCATCGACTCGAACCCCAAGAGCGTCAAGGCGCTGGGTGATCAGGGCTTCAATATCGTCGAGGGCGACGCCGTGGACTCGGACTTCTGGGACAAGATGCTGATGTCGTCCCAGGTCCAGCTGGTGGTGCTGGCGATGCCGCATCACGCCGGTAACCTGTTCGCCCTGAAGCAGCTCAGAAGCCGCCATTTCCCCGGCAAGATCACCGCGGTGGTCGAATATCTGGAGGAGATCGATACCATCCGTGAACTCGGTGCCCACGCGGTCTACCACGTCTATGACGAGGCCGGACGAGCGTTGGCGGACAGTGCGGCCGAAGAGGCCGGCATCACCTCGCGTGCCGAACAACTGGGCTAGGCGTGCGCCGGACGCCGCTGTCATCACTTGCGGCGGCGGCCACGGGCCAGGATACTCTCGCCTTTCGGGGTGCGCATCGGGCACGCGTTGCGGCCCTATTCCCGTTCCTTCGCCTGACTAGGATGACCTCGGCATGGAAGACATCTTTACCTGGCTCGGCGAGACCCTGGGCCGCCTAATCCGCTTCGTGGTGGAGGCCTTGAACGGACTGTTCAGTGGCATCGACGATGCCGCCGCCGGCTTTATCAACGGGCTTTCGGCCTCGCTTGGCATCTCATCGTCGGTCTTCAGCCTGGCCGCCCTGGCACTCGGCCTGTTCTTTATCTGGCGAGCGATTCAGGCGGTCCTGGGCCGCTCCGTGGTGGCCGCTATCCTGTGGGCGCTGCTGGGCCTGGTGGTGCTCGGCACCCTGATCCCCTGAGGCCTGTCGCACCATGGCGCCATGCCATGCACCACCCAAGACGCAAAACGCCGCCCCGAGGGGCGGCGTTTTCACCTCTGACGACGGCGAGACTCAGGCGAGAGCCTTGTGGACGATCTCGTAGACGTTGGGCGACAACGGCTCCTGACGGATACGCTCGAGCTCGCTTTTCATCAGCTCCTGGCGGGCCTCGTCGAAGCGCTGCCAGCGCGTCAGCGGCGTGACGATGCGTGCGGCGATTTCCGGATTCAGGCGGTTCAACTCGATCACCACATCGGCCAGCAGGCGATATCCTTCGCCATCGAGGCGATGGAAGTTGACTCGGTTCTGCCCAGCGAAGGCGCCGATCAGCGCACGGACCTTGTTCGGGTTCTTCAGTGAGAAGGCCGGATGCTCCATCAGATAGCGTACGCGGTCGAGCGCATCGGACTGCGGCCGGGTGACCTGCAGGCTGAACCACTGATCCATCACCAGCGGGTCGTGGGACCACTTCTGACCGAAGGCCCTGAGTGCCGGGTCGGCCAGGTCCGCACGTGAGCTGTGGACCAGCAGGGTCAACGCATGGCGCACGTCGGTCATGTTGTGATCGGCCTCGAACTGGGCCTGGGCGAGCGCCACGGCCTCCTCATCTTCGATGCTGATCAGGTACGACAGCGCCACATTCTTCAGCGCTCGCTCGCCGATCTGCTCCGGCGTCGGCGCGTACTCGGCATCGCTCTGATTGGCGCGATAGATCGCCATGAACTCATCGCGCAGCTCCTGGGCCAGGGACTGCTTGACGAAGGTCCGCGCCGCGAAGATGGCGTCAACATCGACCAACGGCTGTTGCTCGGCAATATAGGCCTCACTCGGCAGCGACAGCATCTCGGCCAGCACCGCCTTGTCGTCGGTGTTCTCTGCCAGCAGCACGCGGAAAGCCTCGACCACCCGGGCGTCCATGACCTTCTCGACACCGTTGCGGTGCGCGGCGATCAGGTCGTCCAGTGCCAGCAGGGTCAGACGCTGGCCGGCATCCCAGCGATTGAAGCCATCGCTGTCGCGGGCCATCAGGAACGCCAGGTCCTCGCGTGAGTACGGGAAAGATAGCTTGACCGGAGCCGAGAACCCACGCAGCAGCGACGGCACCGGGGCTTCCTCGACGTCGGTGAACAGAAACTCCTGCTCGTCCTCGCGCAGGTGGATCACGGCGTCACGGCCCAGGTCTTCGCCGTCCAGGGTAAGGCGCAGGTCGCGGCCGCTCTTGGTGCCCACCAGACCTAGCCGAATCGGGATGTGCAGCGCCTGCTTGTCCGGCTGCCCGGGCGTTGCCGGCGTACGCTGGCGCAGGATCAGGCGATAGGCGCCATTGGCATAGTCGTACTCGCCGAAGGCGTCGATTTCCGGGGTGCCCGCCTGGGAGTACCAGCGCAGGAACTGGGTCGGGTCGAGGCCGGAGACCTCGGCCATGCAGGCGACGAAGTCCTCAATGGTCACGGCCTGTCCATCGAAGCGCGAGAAGTACAGGTCGGAGCCGCGGCGGAAGGCCTCTTCGCCGACCAGATTGGCCAACATGCGCACGATCTCGGCGCCCTTCTCATAGATGGTCAGGGTGTAGAAGTTGCCGATTTCGATGTAGGAGTCGGGGCGCACCGGATGGGCGGTAGGACCGGCATCCTCGGCGAACTGGGCGGTGCGAAAGAAGGACACTTCCTCGATGCGCTTGACCGGTGCCGAGTTCACCTCGGCAGAGAACGTCTGGTCACGGAACACCGTGAAGCCTTCCTTGAGCGACAGTTGGAACCAGTCACGGCAGGTCACCCGGTTGCCCGACCAGTTGTGGAAATATTCGTGGGCAACGATGCCTTCGACGCGTTGGAACGCGGCGTCGGTGGCGGTGTTGGGATGCGTCAGCACCGCCGCCGAGTTGAAGATATTGAGCCCCTTGTTCTCCATCGCGCCCATGTTGAAGTCGTTGACCGCCACGATCATGAACAGATCAAGGTCGTACTCGCGGCCATAGGCCTCCTCGTCCCAACGCATGGCGCGCTTGAGCGAGGCCATGGCGTGATCGGTCTTGTCGAGATTCTCGGCTTCGACCCAGATCTGCAGCGTGACATGGCGCCCGCTCATGGTGGTAAAAGCATCCTCGACCTTGCTCAGGTCGCCGGCCACCAGGGCGAACAGATAGCAGGGCTTGGGGTGCGGGTCGTCCCAGGTGACGAAGTGTCGACCATTGGGCAACTCGCCCTTCTCCACCGGGTTGCCGTTGGAGAGCAGCACCGGCTCGCGTCCGGCGTCACCGATCACGGTGGTGGAGAAGGTCGCCATCACATCCGGACGATCCGGATAGTAGGTGATGCGGCGAAAGCCTTCGGCTTCGCACTGGGTGCAGAACATACCGCCAGACTGATAGAGACCGGCAAGCGCGGTGTTGTCCTCGGGCGCGATCTCGACTTCGGTGTCGAGCAGGCAGGCGTCCGGCAGGCGCTTGATACGCAAGCCGTCGGCGGATACCTCGTACTCGTCCTCCGCCAGCGCCTGACCATCCACGGCGATGGACGTCAGCGTCAGCGCTTCACCGTCGAGCCACAGCTCTCCGGCCTCGCGCTCAGGGTGACGCTCGAGATGCAGACGCGCCTTGACCCGTGTGGCCGCGGGGTCCAGGTCGAAGGTCAACTCGGTGTGGGTCACACGGTAGGCGGGAGGACGGTAGTCGCTCAGGTGAATCGGCTGCGGTTCGGACATCGGGGATGCTCCACTGAAAAGGTCGGGGGTCATTGTACGGCGTCTGAGCGCCTGGGCTCAAAGCGATGGGCCGGCGCACGCGCAGGCAACCACCAGGGCAGCGTCGAACGACGAGAGACAGTCCTGGCCGGGCAATGGCCAGTCAGGAAGAAGAGGACACCGGCTCAGGGCGGGTAACGATCCAGATCGCCAGGGCGATCAGGCCGACGACCAGGCCAATCTTGAGCCACCACAGTGACACGGTGAACAACAGCACCACAATGGACACGCTCAGCATCACCACGGCCAGGCCC
>Ga0114954_1000183_pt1 | contig 23355 bp, 19 predicted proteins | sample Porto_4metaG_FD_87299 | JGI IMG/M metagenome (GOLD analysis project Ga0114954, IMG submission 87299) | Marine algal microbial communities from Porto, Portugal - Porto_4 metaG | ecosystem: Host-associated > Algae > Red algae > Unclassified | place: Portugal: Porto | collected 2015-02-02
ACGCAACTGCCGGTTTTTCGCCCGCAGAGCGCGGCCACCATTTTCAACGTTCACAGCCTCAGGCTATGCTGGAGGCCTTGACCAACGCGACGCGGAGTCAGCATGCCCAACCCCCTAGCCGCTCCTCCCGGGCCCCTGAGACGTCAATCGGCGGCGCTGCTACTGTGCCTGGCGCTGCCCTTCGCCATCGCCTGGCCGGCAACGGCGGAGGCCCAGTCCGCCGGCATCTACGACGACCTGCCGGTGTCCGAGATCCAGGCCTTCTCGGAGGTGTTCGAGCGCATCAAACGGGGCTACGTCGAGGAGGTGGATGACGCCACCCTGCTCAAGAATGCCATGCGCGGCATGCTCAGCGAGCTCGATCCCCACTCGAGCTATCTCGACAGCGACGCCTACGACAGTCTGCGCGAAACCACTCAAGGCGAATTCGGCGGCATCGGCATAGAGGTCGGCCTGGAAGACGGCCAGCTCACCGTCATTACCCCGATCGACGATACCCCGGCCGAACGCGCCGGCCTGCGTGCCAGGGATGCCATTCTGCGCATCGACGAGACACCGACCGACCGCATGTCACTGCAGGAAGCGGTGGACATGATGCGAGGCGAGCCAGGCTCGTCTATCGAGTTGACGGTCATCAGCGCCGGCGACGGCGCGCCACGCACGGTGACCCTCGCACGCGAGATCATCCGCACCGAGAGCGTCAAGAGCGAGCTGCTGTCGCCGGGCTACGGCTACCTGCGGGTCAGCCAGTTCCAGTCCCGCACCGGTGACCAGGTCCTGTCGGCCCTCGCTGAGCTCACCGAAGATGGTCCGCTGTCCGGCCTGGTGCTGGACCTGCGCAACAACCCCGGCGGCGTGCTGCAGGCCGCCGTGGACGTGGCCGACGCGTTTCTCGACAGCGGTCTGATCGTGTACACCGATGGACGCCTGGCCGACAGCAAGATGAGCTTTTCCGCCAGTCGCCGCACCGCCGCGCCGGACGTGCCCCTGGTGATTCTGGTCAACGGCGGCAGCGCCTCCGCCGCGGAGATCGTCGCCGGTGCGCTGCAGGACCAGCGCCGCGGGGTGGTGATGGGTACAGAAAGCTTCGGCAAGGGGTCGGTGCAGCAGATCATGCCGCTCGGCAATGGCGAGGGCCTGAAGCTGACCACGGCGCTCTACTACACGCCCAATGGACGCTCGATCCAGGCGCAAGGCATCGAGCCCGACGTCGAGGTGGTGCGTGGCCGCCTGGAAGTCGCCGAGACCAGCGGCCTGCGGGTCCGCGAGGCCGATCTCGAGGGGCACCTGGGAGGCGACGAGGAAGCGACGGCAATGTCGCGCAATGAGCGGCTGGCCGACGACTACCAGCTCGGCGAGGCCCTGAACCTGCTCAAGGCCCTTAACGTGATCAGCCAGCGCGACCCGCGCTAGCCGAGGCCGCGTGGGTTGCTGAGTCCTTTGTCATTCCCGCCGGCTCAGGCGGGCACGGGGGTGAGCACGATTCACCCTCGCAGCAACTGACCACCCGCAACTGACCCACGGTCCTCGTCGGCCCCGCCTCGGGTCCAACAGCGAGTCGCAGGCCCTAGCGACACGACAGCGGCAGGCGCCCGCGCTCGCCGGTGGCCTGCTGCATCATCAGGTGCTTGAGCGGCGACAGGCGGTCCACGCCGGTAAGCCCGACGTTGCGTAGCAGTGTCAACGCCGGGTGCCGGGCACCGAACAAACCACGGAAAGCGTCCATCAGCCCCAACATGGCGGCGTTGTCACCGCGTCGGCGACGTTCGTAGCGCGCCAGCGGGCCATCGTCGCCGAGCGCCATGCCGCGCCGGCGTGCCGCCAGCACCTCCTCCGCTAGCACCGCGGCGTCCATCAGCCCAAGGTTCACCCCCTGGCCGGCCAAGGGGTGAATGCTGTGAGCGGCATCGCCGACCAGCACCAGGCCGGGCCGGTGATAGGTGGCGGCGTGGCGCTGGGCTAAAGGAAAGGTGCGGGCCTCGTCCAGCACCGTCACCGCCCCCAGGCGTCCGTCGAAGGCTCGCGTCAGGGCGTCGCCGAGGCCTTCCCTGGACAGGCCAGCCAGACGCTCGGCATCTTGCGGGGATGTCGACCAGACGATCGAGCAGTGGTGGGGGTCTCCGGCCACCGTCAGCGGCAGAAAAGCCAGCGGTCCGCTGCCGAGAAAGGCCTGGCGAGCGGTGTCGCCGTGGGGCTTCGCGGTGTGCACCGTGGTCACCAGCGCATGATGGCCGGTATCACGCTCACTGGCCGCGATGCCGGCCAGCTCCCGCAGACGGGAGCGTGCGCCATCCGCCGCCACCACCAGAGGCGCCGTCAGCCGGCGACCGTCTTCCAGTATCAAGGTGTGACCGCCGCCAGCGTCCGGGCCCAGGCTCGCCCCCTGGCCGGGTGACCGCTCTAGGGCGGTCACCCGGCCACCGTACCAGCGCGCGACCTCGGCCAGGCCGTCCAGGCGTCTCTCCAGGGCACCGAGCACCACATCGTTCTCGACGATATGGCCCAGCACCGGCACTCCGGCCTGGTCGGCACGAAACCCGACCTCGCCGGAGCCTTCGGCGTCCCACACCCGCATCGCGGTATAGGGCGTGGCACGGCGCTGGTGGATCGTCGGCCAAACTCCGAGTCCCTGCAGCAGGCGCTGGGACACCGGCGTCAATGCGCTAACTCGCGGTGCCGGCAGCCCCTCACCGACGCTGTCCCAGCTCAGCGGGCCGGGACGCGCATCGACCATGGCCACCGAGAGCCCTTCTCGGGCCAGCAACAGCGCCAGAGTGGCCCCGACCATGCCGATGCCGACCACCACCACGTCATGAGCGCTGGGCGTACCATTTGCCTCGCCGTCGAGGGTGGCTTTGCTGCTGTCGTCGTGTCTCTCCGTGTGCGTCACCAAGTCCGTCACCCGCTCCATTTCCCAGCGTCAATTGCCTCGCCGACAAGTGTACCGTTCCCGCCCCTTTCACGCTGCCCTTGGCGTCACCGCGGACCGGCCCCAGCGACGCCACCGCGATGCCGCCACGACCCCAGGGGCGAGGAGACGCTCATCGGCACGACGCCCGTACTCCCTGAAAGACCTTTTACGTAATGTATCGCGAGGCTAGCGCTGACGGCCCATGGCCCGACGCGCCAACGAGCGTCGCAACGGCCCCAGCAGATTGAGCCCGACCAGGCCGGCGGCCCGGGCGCGGGACAGCAGCGGCTGATCGATGCCGAACACCCGGATCAGCCCGTCGCTGAAGCGAATGACGTTGCGTTGATCCGCCTCGCGGCGCGCCTCAAAGTCGGCCAGGGTCGCGCGATCTCCCGGGGCTCGCCCCTCGGCGAGGCCTGCCTCGATAGACTCGACCAGGTCCATGACGCCCCGCAAGGCGAGATTGAAGCCCTGCCCTGCCACCGGGTGCAGCGCGTGGGCGGCATTGCCCAGCACCGCCAAGCCAGGGCGTACCGTCTCCCGGGCAGTAATCAGTGACAGCGGATAGGCATGCCGTTTGCCGACCTTGAGGAAGGCCCCCGCTCGATCGCCGAAGGCCTCTTGCAACTGGTCGAGGAAGGCGCGGTCGGACAGCGCCAGGCGTTGCTGCTCGGCCCCTGCCGAGTGGGTCCAGACCAGCTCCATGGCCTGGCCGGGCAACGGCAGCAGCGCCATCGGGCCCTGTGGTGTGAAGCGCTCATAGGCCACGCCACGGTGAGGATGGCTGACCGCGACATTGCAGATGAGTGCCACCTGGTCGTAGGGGGCCTCCCGGCTGTCGATTCCCAGCGCCTCCTTCAGCCCCGAGCGACCGCCGTCCGCCAGCACCGTCAGCCCAGCCTCGATCACCTCTCCATCGGAAAGCTCCAGGCGGTGTCCGCCGGCGATTGGCGCGATGGCCTCCACCCGCGCCGGACAGTGCCAGTCCAGCGCCAACTGACCGAGTCGGCGATGCAGCACCCGGCCCATCCAGGCATTGGGGATCACATAGCCCAGCGCCTCGACACCGAGTTCGTCGGCGCGCAGCCGGGTCGTTCCCAGGCGCCCCCGCTCGCTGACATGAATCAGCGAGATCGGACTCGCCTGCTCGGCCATCGCCTGCCACACCCCGAGGCTCTCGAAATGCGCCGCCGATCCCGCGGCGATGGCGCTCGCTCGCGCGTCGAAGCTCGGCTGCCAGGTCGTATCCTCCGCCGCTGGCGGCAACGCCGCAGCCTCGATGACCGCGACCTCCAGCCCTTCTCGCGCCATCACCGGCGCCAAGGCCGCACCGAGGCTGGCACCGACCAGGCCACCGCCGACGATCGCCACGTCGACGCGCCGCGCCGTCGCTGCGGCAGACGCCGCAGAAGCCCTCGTTTCGCCTTCCTCGAGCGGCGTTTCGGCCCCGCCATCAGTGGGCTCGGGCGCTTTCGACACCGCCCCACCGGACTGCTTTTCCTGCATATCGTATCCTGTAATATACATTACGTAATATCTATTTCTTTAGGCGGCGAACTGGTTATGTTATCGCCACCTCGGCTTCGTTTTAAGCTTCACATTTGAACACGATGATCCATTGCCGTTCCCTGAGCCATCGATTCGCTTCGGCCCGTTACGGCGATGCTCCAGGCGCTACCAAGGACAACGCCAAGGACAACGCCAAGGACAACGCCCAAGCCAGGCTCGCGCTCAAGGGATCTCCACACAGGGGTTGGTGATCCTGCCCCGGGCCCGCCGGCGAAAGACCACCCAAAAGCAGAAAAGGTCGCGTTTCATCGCGCTAAGCGCGCGCATGCCGGCAAAGTACTCACACGACGCGACTGGCGCGCCGGACTGACGCGCCCGACCCAAGGAACACACCGGGTGTGTCACCGGCCTCGCGGGGGTTTCCTCCACTAGCGTCGATCGGAGGCGGGCCAGCGTCACTCCGGGCATTTTTGTGATCAATATAGTCCAGCACATGGGCCTCGGCCCCGCCAGTGGCGAACGCCTAGTCACCATGCCTTGGTAGCGAATCGGCTCGTAGCGCACACAAAGGGCCTACCGCGCTGACTCGACCAAGCCAGCCAACCAACCAACACTCTGGTGCGACGATGGAAAGGTGGAAGGTGCAGCCATGGAAAAGGGCGAAGCTGGAAAGGGGCGAAGCTGGAAAGGGGCGAAGCTGGAAAGGGGCGAAGATGAGACGATGCCAGCCCATTGGAAAACCGCAGGCCTGTTTCCCGGCGGCGGTTCGCCGGCTCTGTCTGTGACTGGCTGTGTGACCGGCCCAGGCAGGACATGACGGGCCTGGGCTTTCCGTGCTTGTGCCCGGGGCAGGGCGCCCCGGATCGCCTCAGTGGGTGGGCTGCGGATCCTCATCCACCTTCTCGACTTGCGGCTGCCCGGGGTGCTGCTCGGTGTAGAGCAACATGGCCGCCATGCGGGCATGCTCGGTCAGCGCGAACAGGTCATTCTCGTTCTCGGCGCTGTCGTCGATATCGGCATCGATCTGGGCCAGGCCGGCAAGATCGTCGATCGCCTCCTTGAGCGCGGCCGACCAGGCCTTGCGCGGCTCGTCCCCGGCATCCCCGACCACCTCGAGAAACCCCAGCGTCCATTCCTTCAGGCCCTGGGCACGCTCGCTCAGCGAGAACATGTCGTCGGGCAAGAGCGGCTCGAAGTTGAGCTCGCTGGCGGACAGCGCGTCCAGGGTCTGGCGGCGCCATCCCAGCAGGCGAGCGGCGCTGTCCTCATCTTTAGGCTGCTCGACGCCGAGGGTGATACAGACGTCTTCCAGCCAGGCCTCGGCGCTGAGGTCATTCAGCGCCAGCGAGGCGCACAGGCGCCCGTCGAGAAAGGCCGGTGACTGCATGCTGCCATGCAGCAGGAAGGTATCGGCGATGGTGGAAAAATCCTGACGTTCATTGATCAGCGACATGGTGATATCCGGCTCAGGCCCTCGGGTGTCGCCGCGCTGCGGCGTTGACCGCCCGATGAGGGCTCTCTTATAGTGACTGGCATTCGACACCCCCGATGGTAACGCATCGTAGCCCCTGGGCGCTGCGTCTTCCCGTCCTCCCGAGGCCCGCCCCGGAGCCAGCAATGACCGAGTCTACCCGGCACACCACCGACATTACCCTGCTCGAGCGTTCGTACACGATCGCCTGCCCGCCGGACCAGCAGGCCCACCTTGAGCGTGCGGCTCGCTATCTCGACCGCGCGCTGCAAGGCATCCATGCCCAGGGCAAGGTGGTCGATCGCGAGAAAGTCGCGATCATGGCGGCCCTGAACCTCGCCAATGAACTGCTGGAGCTGCGTGATGAGAAACGCGCCAGCGACGACAGCATCAGCGCGCTCAACGACCGCCTCAGCCAGGCCCTCGCGGATGCGCCAGCGCGAAGCTGACTCGCTTACCGCCGCCACCCGCGGCGATGGCCATTCCTTCACCCTCGCTCACTACCACCGCCAGCCCGCCTGGGCCGGCCCTCGCTCGGTGGCCCCAGATGCCAGCCAGCCGCGCTCTGCGACAGGCGCCGCCGACCGGCACCAGGTCTCCCTCTCGCGGTTTTGTACACCCATCGCGACGCCGCCATCGCGAGCGAGCGGCCTTCCTGCTTTGGGCAGGCCCGTCGCTCTGGTAGGATGTGTAGCGTTCCCTGGGGTGTGCGCCAGTCGTTATAGTCCCTCGAGCCTATGCGCAGTACCCAGGGGGCCAAATGCTAGCCGGGCCCGTGTGCATGTCCGTGCGACGGAAAGCCTGACGGCTCGGCTGCGGCCACCCACCTTGAACCAATGGGTTCAGGGCCAGAACGACAGCGGCATTCTGGGGAACCTCTACATATGACCGATTCCAGACACTCTCGCCTGGCATCGACGCAACAAGAGTCGGGCACCGCAGCGGACGAGACGCACTTGACCGAACCGCAAGCGCTCGGGTCCCTCTCGCCCTGTATCGGACAAGAGGAACGTGAGGGGCGAAAAACCGGCTCACCGACGGCTGACCCATCGTCGACGAACTCCTCCACGCCCCGACCTGCCCTGGAGCAGCTGTCTCGCACCGAGCTGAGAAGGCTGCTGCGAGGCCGCAGGAGAGCGCTCACCGCCCCCCAGCAGCACGCGGCCAGCCAAGCCTTGTGCCGCCGCCTGAGGGGCCTCCCGGAAGTCCTGCGATCCCGGCGCGTGGCGCTCTACCTGCCCAACGACGGCGAAATTGACGCCACGCCGCTGATTCGCTGGCTCAAGCGCCGCGGCGCCGACACCTACCTGCCCGTGCTACGGCCATTGACCAACAATGCCTTGTGGTTTGTGCGCTATGATGCCGGCACCCCCATGGTGACCAACCGGTTCGGCATCGCCGAACCCGACACCCGGCATGGCGCGCACCGCGCCCGACGGCTGCCGGCCTGGGCGCTGGATCTGATACTGCTGCCGCTGGTCGGCTTCGACGAACAAGGGCAGCGCATCGGCATGGGCGGCGGTTTCTACGACCGCACCCTGGCCTTCGCTCACCCGAGCCAAGGCAATCCTGGCCCGCGCCCGCGCCTGTTCGGCCTGGCCCACGAAGCCCAAGGCGTGCCCCGGTTGCCGACGGCACACTGGGACGTGCCCCTGGACGCCATCGTCAGCGACAAGCGGGTGGTGCGTCCGACCTGAACGACAGCCCAGCGACGGGGTGGCCGACAGGGCCCTTGGACTCAGCCGAAGGCATTACTCGCTCCCCCCGTTTCGGTCCTCGGTCTCGACCCTCGGTTTCAGCCCTCGATTTCAGCCCCCAAGTTCACCCTAGCACCCCCTTCCTTCGCAGCGCGCGGCGTTTGGATTTGCCACCCTGAAAACGCCACTGGCCGACCCCTGAGGGCCGGCCAGTGCTGGCTCGGTGCATACCGAGTGATCTTGGTCGCTCCGGGCGCCGAGCCCCTTGCTCGCAACGCCTTCGCTCACTTGAGCATAGAAGCCTTTTGCTCGCCAGGGCACAAAGCCCTTGGCGGGAAGACTAGCCCCCCACCAGCGCCTGGGCATAACCGGTAGCGACGACGCCGATACCAAACACCAGTACCAGCGCCATGACCAGATCGGGCTTACGTTTCATCTAGAACTCCCTGCAATCGGCCTGGAACCGGCCGCTTCCTTAGCATTGTCGTTGTGCCGCGACGGCTGCAACAGACTATAGGTTCAGTAGCCAAGAATGACAATTATCATTCCGCCACTACTAGACTCGAGCACGCCGCCGAAGCAACGCCTCCACGTTAGTCAGTACTCGCACGCGGAGGATACGCGCCTTGTCGGCGTGATGCCACATCGCCAACGCAAGGAAAGGCGCCGATGTCGGTGGCGGTGACTGAGGCCGCACACCGCCCCAGGGCGAGACGCCGGTCACGGCGCCTGACGCGACTCAAGCCATGAACAGTTGGTAGGCGGGGTTGTCGCTTTCCTTCCAATAGCGGTAGCCAATTTCGTCGAAGTACTCCTCGACATGGGTGCGATCGCCCCCGGGCACCTGCATGCCAACCAGCACGCGACCATAGGCCGCGCCATGGTTGCGGTAATGAAACAACGAGATATTCCAGTCCTGGGGCAGGTGGGTCAGGAAGTTCATCAACGCCCCCGGACGCTCGGGGAACTCGAAGCGATAGACCTGCTCGTCAAAATGCGACTGCGGCCGCCCGCCGCCCAGGTGGCGAATGTGCAGTTTAGCCAACTCATTGTCGGTGAGATCCTCCACCGGATAGCCGGCCTCGATCAGCTTGCCGATCACCGCCTGGCGGTCTTCGCCCCCGGGTTTGACCTGCACGCCGACGAAGATGTGGGCCTGCTCCGCGTCGGCGTAACGATAGTTGAACTCGGTTACCATGCGCTTGCCGATGGTGCGGCAGAACTTCTTGAAGCTACCGGGCCGTTCGGGAATCGTTACCGCCAGGATCGCTTCACGCTGCTCGCCGAGCTCGGTGCGCTCGGCGATATGCTGCAGGCGGTCGAAATTGGTGTTGGCACCGGAGTTGATGCAGATCAGCGTCTGGCCTTCGACGCCGGTGCGCTGGATGTACTTCTTCAACCCGGCCAGGGACAGGGCGCCGGAGGTCTCGGCCACCGCCCGGGTGTCCTCGAAGATGTCTTTGACCGCGGCGCACATCTCATCGGTGTTGACGGTAATGACCTCGTCGACCAGGTCACGCATCAGCGAAAACGGCACATCGCCGATCTGGGCAACCGCGACACCTTCGGCAAAGACACCGACCTGATCGAGTACCACCCGTTCACCCGCCTCAAGCGCCGCCTTGAGGCAGGCGCTATCTTCGGACTCGACACCGATGACCTTGATTTCCGGTCGCAGGTACTTGATGTAGGCGGCCATGCCGGCGATCAGGCCGCCACCGCCCACCGGCACAAAAATCGCGTCGATCGGTCCGGCCTGCTGACGCAGAATCTCCATCGCCACGGTGCCTTGACCGGCGACCACGTCGATATCGTCAAACGGTGGAATATAGGTGTAGCCGTGGGCCTCGACCAATTCCTGGGCGTGCTCGGCAGCGGCGGCAAAGGCGTCACCCTTGAGAATCACCTTGGCGCCCCGGGCGCGCACCGCCGAGACCTTGATCTCCGGCGTGATGCGCGGCATCACGATGGTCGCCTTGACGCCCATCTGCCTGGCCGCCATGGCCAACCCCTGGGCATGGTTACCCGCGGAAGCGGCGATCACGCCCTTGGCCTTCTGCTCCTCGGTCAACTGCGCCATCTTGTTGTAGGCGCCGCGAATCTTGAAGGAATGAACCGGCTGAAGGTCCTCTCGCTTGATCAGAATCTGATTATGGAAACGCCGTGACAGCATGGGGGCTGCAGAAATGGGCGTTTCCCGGGCGGCTTCATAGACCCGGGCCTGGAGAATCTTCTTGACGGTAGCTTCGAGCATCCTAGTGTCCAGCGAGGTAAAAGGCGGGGAAAAGCCTCTATTGGTAGCATTGCGTCACCACCATCGTCCAGCAGCGCTTGTCCCTATCGCCTATAATGGCCGCCTGCGCGACCCCCTGAACCCATACTCAGCGTGAGCTTCCCATGACCCAGGACGAACTCAAAGACGCCGTCGCCGCCGCCGCCATCGACGAAGTCCGCCCCATGCTCGGCAACAACATTGTCATCGGTATCGGCACCGGCTCCACCGCCAACTGCTTCATCGACCGGCTTGCCGAGTTACGCGGCGATTTCCGCGGCGCCGTGGCCAGCAGTGAAGCCAGTGCCAAACGTCTAAAGGGCCACGGCATCGATGTCTTCGAACTCAACGAGACCGGCACACTTCCTGTCTACATCGACGGCGCAGACGAAGTGAATGCTCACTTGCAAATGATCAAGGGCGGTGGAGCGGCCCTCACCCGCGAAAAGATCGTGGCCGCCTGCGCCAGCCGTTTCATCTGCATCGCCGACGCCTCCAAGCACGTCGAGCGATTGGGCAACTTCCCGCTGCCGGTCGAAGTGATCCCCATGGCCCGTTCCTACGTCGCCCGCGAGCTGGTCAAGCTCGGCGCCGACCCGGTCTATCGCCAGGGCGTGGTGACCGACAACGGCAATCAGATCCTCGACTGCTACGAGTTCATGATCGCCGATCCGGTCGCCATGGAGGCCCGCCTCAACGCCATCGTCGGCGTTGTCACCAACGGCCTGTTCGCCGCGCGCCCCGCCGATATCCTATTGCTGGGTGAAAGCTCAGGCGTCAGCCGCCATGCCAGCGCCTGAGGGCGTGCTCCAACAGCACGACTGACGTCGCGGCGCTTCTACTCTCGGTACGTCAACGAACGCGACATCACCAGCGCGGGGCCTGGCCCTCGCGCTGACTCGACCGCCCCTGCTGCCGGCGCCTGACGCATCATTTCTTTATGCACAAACACTAATAGATGAGAAATACCAGCCCGCCAGAGCGAAGCGAGCGCTCACACACGACACCAGAGCCGACGCGAGAACATCGCCCCACCGCCGGCAGAGGCGTCAGGAGACGGGTCCATTGCGGGAAGGGAGCGGTTGCCATGCGGGCAGGGAGCGCCGCAACGGAGCTAGTGACACTCTCCCGAGACCGCCTGCTCAGCCACGTTCGCCGAGCATCGCCGCGAGGCCTGCGAGCGTTGCGGCAAGGGCGCCACGGTGCGTCTCGATGACGCCGAGTCCGGCATCGCTCAGGCGTTCGCGCTGGCCGGGGTCCTCGAGCAGGGCAATCACGCGCTCGGCGAGCTCGTCACCGTCGGTGACCTCGACCAGGGCGGCGGTCTCGCGCAGCACCTCAGCCACGTCCTCGAAGTTCGCCAGGTGCGGCCCCGCCACCACCGGCACGCCGAGCAGCGCCGGCTCCAGCAGATTATGCCCACCGATCGGGACCAGGCTGCCACCAACAAAGGCCACATCCGCGGTGCCATAGAGCGCCTGCAACTCGCCCATGGAATCCCCCAGGTAGATCGCGGCCCGGGCGCTGGGGGTGCGCCCTTCGGAGCGCCGTACCGTCGGCATGCCCGAGTCGCGGCACAGCGCGGCCACCGCCTCGAAGCGCTGAGGATGGCGCGGCACCAGAATCAGCAGCGCCTCGGGCAGCCGCGCCACCACCTTGGTGTGGGCCGCCAACACCTGCTCATCTTCACCGGCGTGGGTCGACCCGGCGACCCAGACCGGGCGATGACCGATGGCCGAGAGTAAGCCCTTACTCACCTTGAGAGAGGCGTCATCGGCGCTCATGTCGAATTTCATCGACCCGACGACCTGGATAGCGTCCGGGTTCATGCCGAGTGCCATGTAGCGTTCGGCATCGGCCTGCGACTTGGCCGCCAGCCAATCGACCCGGGTCAAGGCGTCTTCCATTAGCCACTTGAGTCGGCGGTAGCCGCCGAAGGCTCGCTCGGAGAGGCGGCCGTTGACCACGGCGATCGGCACCGCCCGCTCGGTGCAGGCCCTCAGCAGGTTGGGCCACAGCTCGGTCTCGAAGAAGATCGCGATGCAGGGGTCGAGCCTCTCGACAAAGCGCCGGGCGGCGCCGGGGAAGTCCAGCGCCACGAACAGGTGGGCCAGGGGCGCGGCGGCTCCGGCTTCGGGCACATCATCGACCAGTGCCGCGACACGCTCGGCACCGGTGGCGGTCATGGTGCTGACCACCAGGCAGTGCTCGGGATAGGCCAGGCGCAGCTCACGAATCAACGCGCGCGCCGCCATCACCTCCCCCACCGAGGCGCAATGTAGCCACAGGCGCGGCCGCTCATCGAGCCGCGCCGGCAGGCAACCGAGGCGCTCCGCTCGCGAGCGCCCAGGCAATTGTTCGCGCCAGACGCGACGCCAGATCAACGGTGACAGGACGCACAGCGCCGTGGAATAGGCCCGGCGGGCCCAGGGCTGCTGGCTCATCAGAGCTCGCGATCGAGAATGGTCGAGATCATCGCCGTGGTGGACACGCCGTCTTCAAACCCGAGCACCTTCACTTCGCCCCCGGCGGCGATCACCGCTTCGCCGCCGGCGATATCCTCGGGGCGATAGTCGCCGCCCTTGACCAGGATATCGGGCAGAACCGCCTCGATCAGCCGGGCCGGGGTGTCCTCGGCAAAGGGCACGACCCAGTCCACGGCCGCCAGACCCGCGAGTACCTGCATGCGTCGATTGAGCGGGTTGATTGGCCGCTTTGGCCCCTTCAGGCGGCCGATGGAAGCATCGTCGTTGACCGCCACGATCAGGCGGTCGCCGAGTTGCCTGGCGTGCTCCAGATAGGCCACGTGGCCGGCGTGAAGGATGTCGAAACAACCGTTGGTCATGACCACGCGCTCGCCGCGAGCCTGCGCCGCGCGCACCGCCAGCACCAGCGGCGACTCGTCGATGGCGCCAAATTCCGCCAGCTTGTCGCCGTGCAAGGCGGTGTACAGCTCGGCGATGGACAGGGTCGCTGTGCCGGGCTTGGCCACCACCAGACCGGCGGCGAGATTGGACAGCGTCATGGCCTCGGCGAAGCCGTGCCCGGCAGCCAGCGCCAGGCCCAGCACCGCGATCACGGTGTCGCCGGCGCCGGTGACGTCATAGACCTCGCGTGCCCGGGTCGGCAGGTGCAGCGGTTCGGCGCCTTCGCGCACCAGGGTCATGCCCTTTTCGCTGCGCGTGATCAGCAGGGCTTCGAGCTCGAGCTCGGCGCGCAGCGCCTCGGCCTTGGCCGACAGCTCGTCATCGGTGGCACAGTGGCCGACCACCGCCTCGAACTCGGCCAGGTTCGGGGTGATCACACTCGCCCCGCGATAGCGACTGAAGTCTGTGCCTTTGGGATCGATCAGCACGCGCTTGCCGGCGTCGCGGATCAACTGGATCACCATCTCGACGTTAGCCAGGGTGCCCTTGCCGTAGTCGGATAGAATAACCAGGTCGGACTGCGCCAGCGCCTCCGACAGCTTCGGCGCCAGACCGATGGTATCGACCTTGTCCAGGCCGTCCTCGAAGTCCAGGCGAATGAGCTGCTGGTTACGGCTCATCACCCGTAGCTTGGTGATCGTGGGGATGCCCGGCGTGCGATGGAAGTAGGTGTTCACCCCCACTTCCTCGAGGCGCTCGGTCAGGCGGTCGGCATTGTCATCGTCACCGACCAGGCCGGCGAGTGCCGCGTGGGCCCCGAGGGAGGCGATGTTGAGCGCCACGTTGGCCGCGCCGCCGGGCCGGTCTTCGCACTCCTCGACGCGCACGACCGGGACCGGGGCCTCCGGTGAGATGCGCGAGGTGCCGCCGTGCCAGTAGCGATCGAGCATGACGTCGCCGACTATCAGCACGCAGGAGCGCTCCAGCGCGGTCAGATCAAGCTTCATCGGGGGACTCCCTGTCGAGTGTTGGGCCGGTGGAAGGGGCATGGGGAGACGCGGTGGCCGCCAGCAGTGCGTCGAACTTGTCGATTACGTCGTCGGAGCGAATCAGCGACATCGCATCGGGGTGACGTACGCGCCGGCCCCAGGTAACGGTCGCCGGATCCTCGTGGAGGAACTCACGCACGGCATCGGGGTAGCGATTGACGACATAATCGCGCCAGCGATAGGGCGCGGCGCGATCAGGGTTGGTGGTGGCGAAGAGCCCCACTACCGGCGTGCCCATGGCATTGGCCATGTGCACCGGCCCCGAGTCCGGTGCGATCACGACCCGGGCGCGATCGATCAGCGCCAGCAGGCCCTTGAGTGAGGTGGCGCCGATGGCATCGATCACCGCGTCAGCCTGGCACAGCGCTTGAATGCGATGGCCCATCTCGCGCTCCTGGGTGCTGCCCCCGCCCGTCATCACCGTCTTCAGGCCGTACTGGGTGTAGGCGTGCTCGACCAGCGCAGCATAGCCTTCGGCGGACCAGTTGCGAAAGTTGCGCAGGCGCGGGTTGGCACAGGGGCTGATCAGCAGGTACTCCGCGTCGCCGGTGAGATGCCGGGCTTCGTCCACCGCGGCCGCGGGAATCGGCAGGTCCCAGGCGAGTTCGGTGTCCTCCACCCCCATCAAGGCGGCAAAATCCATGAATGACTCGAGCACATGGGCACGTTCGCGGGGCACCAGCTGGCGGTGGGTGAACCAGTACTGGCGGTCCTTGGCTCGGGCGCGGTCGAAACCGACCCGCACATCGGCCTTGAGGCCTAGCGACAGTACGCTGGCCCTGAGCGCCTGCTGCATGTGCAGCAGCACGTCGAAGCGCGTATCGGCGAGCCGTCGCCACAGCGCCCGCATGCCGGCAAGGCCGGTGCTCTTGTCGTAGACGATGAACTCGACCCCCGACATGCCGGCCAGTAGACTGTGCTCGCCCTTGCCGATGATCCAGGTGATCTTCGCCTCGGGCCATTGGCGCTGCAGGGCACGCACGGTGGGCACCAGGTTGCAGACGTCGCCGAGGGCGGAGAGTCGCAACACGCCGATGTGCTGAGGATGGGCGGGCAGAGGATGCTTCATGCAGTTGGCAACGTATCGATCCGGAAAGGTGGGCATTTTATACGATGCCGACAGTTTATGTGACGCGCGCCCAAAGCCACAAACGCCAGCGTCACAAACCGCCGAGCCGTCGGCGCAAACAACGCCCCCCACGCTGCCGGTGGGGCCGGAACTGCTCGCGCCGGATTTCTGGCAGGACCAGGGCCTGGTCACCGGCGAGGCGCCGGGGCGTGGCCAGAGCCTGTTTATCGCCGTGGGCCATCGCGAATGGGTGCTCCGGCCCTACCGCCGGGGCGGACTGATCGCGCGTCTGTCGTCATCACGCTATATATGGACGGGGCTCGAGGGCACCCGCGCCTTTCGTGAACTGCGCCTGACCGCGGAGCTGTTCGACGCCGGCCTGCCGGTGCCACGACCGATTCTCGCCGGCGTGATCCGCCATGGCCTCACCTACGAGGCGGCGCTGATCACCGAGCGCCTGCCCACCGCCGTGGCCCTGGCCGAGCGTCTGTCGGCCGGAACCGCGAGCGACGCCCTGCTCGAGACCGTCGGCCGCGTCATTCGGCGCTTCCACGATCATGGCCTCGACCACGTCGACCTCAATGCCCGAAACCTGCTGATCGACCACCACGATGGCGTCTGGCTGATCGACTTCGACCGCTGCCGACTACGGGACGGCGGGCGCTTGGATGAGCGCGGACGCCCGCATCGCCAAAACGCCTGGCGCCAGGCCAACCTCGATCGGCTCGGCCGCTCCTTCGCCAAGTTCTGCGCCAGCAGCGAAGCCGCGAACGGCGCCATGCAGGCGGTACGCCACGGCTACGCCGTGACCGACTAGCCCCGTTTCCCGGCCCTTGATTCCAGCCCTTGTTCCCAGCCCCTGGCGGCTTGCGCCACCGCCCCGGCGCGGCCTAAAGCTTCAAACAGGCGCTTCAGATAGGCGCTTCAAGCAGGTAGCTCAAGCCATCGCTTCGACCGGGTGGCCAAGCCACTGAAGTGAGCGCTCGCACACCGAGAGAGACCGCTCAACCCAGTCTACAAGCGCTAGGGACGGCACTCCTGGCTCACCTTGCGATAGACCTCCGTGAGCCCTTCGACATGCCTCGTCAGCTGAAAGTGTTTCTTGACCCGCTCTCGGGCGTTGGCCCCCATGCAACGACGCAGGCCCTCGTCGCTGGCCAGCTCCTCGAGCGCAGCGGCCCACTCCCTGGCCGACTCCGGGTCTGCCAATCGGCCACTATGGGCGTCGATCAACTCCGGGATAGCGCCGCTGGCGGATCCGATCACGGCCTTGCCCGCCGCCATCGCCTCGATCACCGTGAGCCCGAAGGCTTCGTTACGAGAGGGCACACAGACCACGTCCAGCACCTCGAACAGCCGCGCCAGATCGCGTCGGAAGCCGGTGAAGGTAACCCGCGGCTCAAGGCCCCGCTCGGCGACCAGCGCCTGTAGCTCGGCGACGTACTCCTCGCGGCTGCCCTCGTCGGCCTTGAGTCCGCCGACGATCACCCCATGAACGTCGAGATCCGGTCGCTCCCGGGCGAGCTCGGCCAGGGCCTCGATGAACACGCGCTGGCCCTTGCCTGGCGTCAGGCGGCCGGCGACGCCCAGCGTCACCCGACCGGCGGGAATGCCGAGACTCGCACGCAGGGCGCGGCGTTCACCGGCATCGAGCCGCGGTGCCAGCGACGCCGGATCGATACCGAGATGGAGGCACTGGATGCGCTCAGACGGCAGCGGGAAGGCCTTCACATTGCGCTTGCGCGTCGCCTCGCTGATCGACAGCACCCGGCTGACTCGGCCATAGGCCCAGCGATGGTAAAGGTCCTTCTTCGGTCGAGTGACGCCCATATGGTCGGTGAAGATGACCCTCAGCCGCGGTCGCAGCGTCGCGATCAGGGCCGCCAGGCGCAGATCGCTGGACTTGTGGCAGTGCAGCACGCGAATATCGTGCTGGTTGAGATAGCCGAGCAATGCCCCGATCCGTAGCAGCGCCGCCCCCCGCGAGGGCACGGTCATCGGCTCGATACCGGCCTCCTGCATGCTACGGGCCACACGCGACCCGGCGATGGCGAGACCATGGGCCTGCCACCCCTGACGGCCAAGCTCCGGTATAATCCGTGACGGATACATTTCCAGTCCGCCCCAGCCGTCCGACAGGCAGATATGCATGACCTTGTGGCTCATCTCAGCGTGACTCAAGGTGGTCTCCTTTCCGGTCCCGGGGCTTTCGGAGCCCAGATGACGCATTCGTTGGACTCAGACACGCCACCCCGTCTGCTGGTGGTGCGCAATGACAAACTTGGCGACTTCATGCTGGCGTGGCCGGCTCTCGCCACGCTCAAAGCGGCCTCGCCGGCTCCGCACATCAGTGTGCTGGTGCCCTCCTACACCGCGCCACTGGCACGCCAGTGCCCGTGGATCGATGAGGTCGTGCTCGATCCGGGTGACGCGGCGCCACGCGATGAACAGCGCCAGCTGCTCAGGCACCTGCGCGCAGGCGCCTTCGATGCCTTGTTGACGCTATTCTCGACGCCGCGCATCGGCTGGCTTGGCTGGCGTGCCGGCATCCCCGTGCGAGTGGCGCCGGCCACCAAGTGGGCCCAGCTATTCTACAACCGTCGCATCGCCCAGCGCAGGTCGCGCTCGGTAAAGCCCGAGTATGCCTACAATCGGGACCTGGCCGACGCCACCATCGGTGCCCTCGGCTTGAGCCCCGGAAAGCCCGTGACGCCCCCCTACTGGCCCGAGGGTGCGGCGCGGCGCGACACCGAGAGACACCGGCTGAGCGAGGAATTGGCCCTCGACGGCGAACGCCTGTGGCTATTCCTGCATCCGGGCAGCGGCGGCTCCGCGGTCAACCTCAGCCCCGAGGCCTACGCCGAGTTCGCCGCCGATATCGACCGCCGGCTGATCGCGGCGGGGCACTCGGCGCCGACCTGGGTGCTCACCGCGGGGCCCGGCGAAGAAGCCTGCGCCGACGCACTGGCGCAAACGCTCAGACGCCAAGGGTTAACGGCCCACCGCCAGCCCGCCCGAGCGGGTCTGGCCGCCTTTGCTTGCAGCCTGGCCGCCGCCGATGCCGTGATCGCCGGTTCCACCGGCCCGCTGCACGTGGCAGGCTGTCTCGATCTGATCACCGTCGGATTCTACCCGTCGCATCGTTCGGCCACGCCGCTGCGCTGGCAGACCTGTAACGTCGAAGATCGTCGCCTGGCCTTCCACCCACCCGAAGGGGCCGATACGATCGACATGTCTGCCATCGATCTTGGCGCCGCGGCCAAGGCGACCGCCGAGAGACTGGCGGCCGTAGCGACCACCGACCCCCGCTTTGCCACCAGGCACGAGACGCCATGACCTCGATAACCGGCATCATCATCACGCTCAACGAGCAGGACAACATCGAGGACGCCATCGCCTCGCTACGTCCGGTGTGCGACGAGATCATCGTCGTCGACTCGGAAAGCCAGGATGCTACCGTCGCCCTGGCCGAAGCCGCGGGCGCCAGGGTGATTCACCAGGCGTATCTGGGCGATGGCCCGCAGAAGGCCTTCGCCGTGCCCCAGGCAAGCCATGACTGGATACTGGCCCTGGACGCCGACGAACGCCTCGACCCGGACGCCGTGGCGGCCATTCGCGCGCTGCCGCTGGACGACGCGCAAACGGCATATCGTTTCAAACGACGCAACTTCGCCGGACGCCACTGGATCCGGGCCGCCGGCTTTTATCCAGACCCAGTCACCCGACTCTACAACCGCACGACCTCTGGCTATCTGCCGAAGAAGGCACACTCCTCCGTGCAGGCCCCGCAGGTGATGGATGTCGATGCCCACCTGAGCCACTTCACCTACCGCGACCTGTCGCACTGGATCACCCGCATCGATCAGCTGTCGAGTCGTGATGCCTGGGCGATGAAGGAGCGTGGCGTCATGCCCTCTGCCTTGCGCCCAAGTGTCCACGCCCTGACCGCGATGCTGCGCAAGTTGATTCTCAAGGGCGGAATCCTGCAGGGCCAGGATGGCATGACCGTGGCCATGACGACGGCATTTCATGCCTACATGAAGTATGCAAAGCTGAACGAACTTTACGAGAACGAGCGCGCCGGCGACAACCGCTGACGACGCGCCGAGCCCCCCACACCGGCCGGGCTGCACCGTCAGGCGACGCGCACCGGCCACTTTGGCGCCATCACCATGCCCCTGTCTCGAGTGAATCCCCCCGCCTGGCTACGCTGGACCGTTCTGCTGATCCTGGGGTTAGCCATCGGTCACACCGTGGTCATGATCACCCGCCTGCACGGCTGGAGCCTGCCGCTGATGGCGCTGGCCTGGCTGGGCCTGGCCTGGCGTCTCGGCTGGGGCGCCCCACCGCCGCCCAGGCTCTACGTCCGCGTCATCCCCTGGTCGCTGATACCGCTGGTCTTCTGGGGCATCTACGTCTACCTGGCCAATAGCTTCGGCAAGGTAGACATGAGCGCGGTTTACTTTCATCTGCAGGCCGGTATCGCCGAGCATGGGGGCAGCGGTCGGATCATCGCCGCGGTGGTCTATACCCTCGGCATGGGGGTGGTGCTGTCGGCCTACACCTGGCTGGTTCGCCATGACTACCGCTGGCACCGCAAGGACCATTGGCTCGCCATCATCCTGTTGGTCGGCAACCCGATGTTCTATAGCCTCGGGCAGCGAGGTGCCGCGGTCGTGGCCGACCCCGGCGCCTGGCTGGAACGCCACTACGTGACCCCGGTGATTCTGGACGCGCCGCGTCGCCCGCCCAACCTGCTGGTGGTGTACATGGAGAGCCTCGAGCGCACGTACTCCGACCAGGCTCGCTTCGGCGACGCCTACGATGACATCCGCGAACTCGGGCAGGATGCCCTGGTGTTCGAAGACGTTCGTCAGCTGAACAACACCGGCTGGACCATGGCCGGCATGATCGCCAGCCAGTGCGGCACCCCCTTAATGCCCGCCGGCCTGCTCCACGACAGCCAGTTCGACCCACTGCACCACGTCGTCCCCGGCGTCCGTTGTCTCGGCGACCTGCTGTCCGAACAGGGCTATCAGCTCGTGTTCATGGGCGGGGCCAGCACCGAATTCGCCGGCAAGGGACTGTTCTACCGCGACCACGGCTTCGATCGCGTGCTCGGCCGTGAGCAATTGACCCCGCGGCTCGAGGATCCGGAGTACCTGAATAGCTGGGGGCTCTACGACGACAGCCTGTTCGATCTGGTCGAAGAGGAAGTCGCTCGCCTGGACGACGAACCCGGTCCCTGGGGACTGGTCGCCCTGAACCTGTCGGCACACGCCCCCGCCGGCTATCCCGCCAAGGCCTGTCAGCAGCGCCAGGGCGATTACGATGGCGTCGATATCCTCTACGCGGTGAAGTGCTCGACCTGGCTCACCCGCCGGCTGATCGAGCGCCTGGAGCGCTCGGGTCACCTCGACAACACCGTGGTAATGATCGCCAGCGACCACCTGACCATGCGCGTCTCGGCCTGGGATCAACTGATTCAGGGCCCGCGCACCAACACCCTGATGCTGATGGGCGATGAACTCGAGCCCGGTGTCGTGTCTACCCCCGCCACCACCATGGATACCCTACCGACGCTGCTGGAGGCCATGGGCTTCACCATCGACTGGCACCGCGCCGGCCTCGGCGTCTCCCTGCTGACCCAGGAACCCCCATTGATCAAGCGCTACGGCCTCGAGGCCTTGAATGAACGCATGCGCGAGGAAACCGCCCTGCAGGAGCGCCTGTGGCAAGGCCTGGAGCCTCAGCTTCAAGGCGAAACCGGACAACCCACGACACCACCGAAGGTGCCCGTGAGCCCGGAGCAGCCTTGAGCGCCAAGAACAGCCTTGAGCGCCAAGAACAGCCTTGATCGTGAAGAACAGCCTTGAGCCAAGAACAGCCCTGAGCGCCGAGAAACGACCCTCGAACGCGAACGACGCCTGGGCCGACTGAGCGAAGCATCACCACCGAGACGGGTGAATAGGGTCAGGCGCCGGCGGCCGCCAGGATCGAGCGCAGCAGGCGCTCAGGGGCAATATGATTCAGGCAGTTGGTATGCCCTAGCGGGCAGGTGCGCTCGAAGCACGGGGAACAGGAAAGCGCCAGATAGTGAATCTCGGCGTTGTCGGTCAAGGGTGGCGTGTAGGCGGGGCTCGAGGAGCCGTAGATCGCCTGAATACGCGTGCCGACGGCGGCCGCCACGTGCATCAGGCCCGAATCGTTGGTCACCACCTGGGCGCAGTCGCCGAGCAGGTCCACGGCGTCCCCGAGGCGCGTCTCGCCGCACAGGTTATGGGCATGCTCGAGGCCGGCCACGATCTCATCGCCCGCGGCACGATCCTTGGGCCCGCCCAGCACGCGCACCTCGAAGCCTTGCTCGATCAAGCGTGCCGCCAGTTCATGAAAATAGGCCAGCGGCCACTGCTTGGCCGGGCCGTATTCCGCCCCGGGCATCATGCCGATGGCCGGGCGCACGCCGAGGCCATGCTGGTCGAGCAAGCGGGCGAGGTTGTCGGGATCGAGCCTGAGCTCGGGGCGCGGCAGGGCAAAATCACCGCGCTCGGTAGCGGCCTCCGGCAGGCCGAGGGCGACGAAGCGCTTGACCGTCTGGTCGAGGACGCTCTTGTCGAGCTTGCGGCGCTGATTGAGCAGCCCATAGCGCTGCTCACCGGTGAACCCGACACGACGAGGCACCCACGCCAACAACGGCACCAGCGCCGATTTCCATGAGCGTGGCAGCACGATCGCGCGATCGAAGCGTCCGCGCAGCCCACGAGCCAGGCGCCGACGTGCGGCGAAGCCGAATTCGCCGTGGCCCACGACCAGCTCCACGACTTCATCGACTTCGTCCATGCGTTCCAGAATCGGCCGCGACCAGGCCGGTGCCACGACGGCGACACGCGCCGCACCGGCCCGTTTCAGCGTCTTGAACAGACTCTGGGCCATGACCATGTCGCCGACCCAGGACGGACCGACGACCAGCAACCGCTGCCCGCCCAGGCGAGTCTCCTCGGTCGCGGCGGCATCAGCCATTCAGCCACTCCAGGTACTCGCGCACGCCCTCGGCCACGCTCAAGAACTCCTTGTCGTAGCCGACCTCGCGCAGGCGCGAGATATCGGCACGGGTGTAGCTCTGGTAGCGCCCCTTGAGCTCTTCGGGGAAGTCGATGTAGTCGATCTTGCCCTTGGCGTAGTAGTCGATCACCGTCTCGCCGATGGTCTTGAACGGCTCGGCGCGCCCGGTGCCGAGATTGAAGATGCCGCGGGCCTCGGGATGGTCCAGAAACCACAGGTTGACCGCGACCACGTCCCCCACGTAGACGAAGTCACGGCTCTGCATGCCGGCCGCATAGCCATCGTAGGCGCCAAACAGGCGCAGGTCGCTGCCCGCGGCGACCTGGGTGTGGTTGTGATAGGCGACGCTGGCCATCTTGCCCTTGTGCTGCTCGCGCGGCCCATAGACATTGAAGTAACGAAACCCGGCCACCTGGGTCTTGAGGCTGGCCTGGCGCGAGCGCACGTACTGATCAAACAACAGCTTGGAGTAGCCGTAGACGTTGAGCGGCTTCTCGTGCTCCGGCGATTCGACAAACACCTCGCTACCGCCATAGGTGGCCGCCGACGAGGCGTACAGGAACGGAATGCCCTCGCGCTCGCAGAAGTGCAGCAGTTCCTTGGAGTAGGTGAAGTTGTTCTCGAGCATGAACTTGCCGTCCCACTCGGTGGTATCCGAGCAGGCGCCCTCGTGGAAGATCGCCTCGATGGGCGGCAGCTGGTGCAGCTCGCCGCGCATGTGCGCCTTCACCCGGGCCAGAAACTCATCCTTGTCCATATAATCGCCGAGGGTCAGATCGGCGAGATTGACGAACTTGGTGCCGTCACGGAGGTCGTCGACCACCAGCACGTCGGTGCGGCCGCGCTCGTTCAGCGCCTTGACCAGATTCGAGCCGATAAAGCCGGCTCCGCCTGTCACTACGATCATGGAATTCCCCTGGCTTACGTTGCGCCTATAACCGAATTGCCTGTGATTGTATACTTGACGGCTCTTGAATTCATGGCCAACGGTGCTTCTCCAATGACACAGTCGACGCCAGACGTGGCGACCTTCCAGGGTTTGATCCTGGCCCTGCAACAGTACTGGGCCGAACAGGGCTGCGTGATCCTGCAGCCTCTGGACATGGAAGTCGGCGCGGGCACCTTCCACCCGGCCACCTTCCTGCGCTCCATCGGCCCTGAATCCTGGAACTCGGCCTACGTGCAACCGTCGCGCCGGCCGACCGACGGCCGCTACGGCGAGAACCCCAACCGCCTGCAGCACTACTACCAGTTCCAGGTGGTCATGAAGCCGTCGCCGGCCGATTTCCAGGAGCTGTACCTCGGCTCACTGGAGCGCCTGGGCATCGACCCGCTGGTCCACGACATCCGCTTCGTCGAAGACAACTGGGAGTCACCGACGCTCGGCGCCTGGGGCCTGGGCTGGGAAATCTGGCTCAACGGCATGGAGGTGACCCAGTTCACCTACT
>Ga0114954_1000186_pt1 | contig 23165 bp, 18 predicted proteins | sample Porto_4metaG_FD_87299 | JGI IMG/M metagenome (GOLD analysis project Ga0114954, IMG submission 87299) | Marine algal microbial communities from Porto, Portugal - Porto_4 metaG | ecosystem: Host-associated > Algae > Red algae > Unclassified | place: Portugal: Porto | collected 2015-02-02
CATGACGATAGATAGCATGACCAGGCCTGCGCCGGGCACGCCCGCGGTGCCGATGGAGGCCAGGGTGCCGGTCAGCACGATCATGCCGTAGTCGGCCATGGACAGATCGACGCCGATCAGCTGGGCGATGAACACCGCCACGACACCTTGATAGATGGCGGTGCCGTCCATGTTGATGGTGGCACCTACCGGCAGCACGAAGCCTGCCACGCCGTCGGACACGCCGAGGTTCTTGGTCGCGCAACGCAGTGACACCGGCAGAGTGCCGGAGGAGGAAGCCGAGGAGTAGGCCACCACTAGGGCGTCGAGAATGCCCTGCAGGTAGCGCATGGGGTTGAGACGCCCGAGCAGCGTCAGCAGTCCCGAGTAGACGACCAGCACGTGAACGATGCTGGCGAGATACGCTACCCCGATAACCTTGGCGAGCGGCAGCAGGACCTCTGCGCCGTAGCTGCCGGCGACGTGGGCGATCAGGCCGAAGACGCCGATCGGGGCAAACGCCATGACGATGGCGGTCAGCTTGACCATGGCCTCGGCGAAGCCCTCGAAGACCCGTACCACCGGTTCGCCCTTGTCGCCGATCAACGTCAGCGAGATGCCCAGGCCGATGGCAAACACGATGATTTGCAGGATATTCCCGCTGGCCAGCGCCTCGATCGGGTTTTGCGGCACCAGGCCGACCAGGATGTCGACAAGGCTCGGGGCTTGCTGCGTATCGCCCGCGCCCGCCTCGAAGCTCATCTCGAGGCCGACGCCGGGCTCGAACAGCCACGAGGCGGCGAGGCCGATGGTGATGGCGAAGGCGGTGGTGAGGAGATATAGGGCGATGGTACGCGCACCGATGCGGCCCATCTTCTGCGGGTCGCGCATGCCGGTGATGCCGACCACCAGCGTCGAGAACACCAGCGGAACGATCAGCATCTTGATCGCGCTGATGAAGATGTCGCCGAAAGGTTTGAACAGGCTGGCGTCCTCGCCCATCACGACGCCAGCGAGCACGCCGAGAGCGAGGCCTGCGAGAATCTTCTGCCACAGCGGGATGCGTCGCCACAGGCTCGGACGCGACGCCTGTGAGTCGTCTGGGGTGTCTCCTGGCATGGGGAGCTCCTGGTGGGCGCTAGGCCCGGAAAAAGCGGGTGGCGCCGTCGCCCGTTGTCGCGGCGTGCCGAGTGGCAGGCCGCGGTGGTGTGAAGCGTGCCGTGAAAATTCAGGCGATCGGCATGGTGAGGCGCGATTCTACAGAAGGATCTGCCAGCAAGCTTTCAAAAATTCCCCGTATTTTCTATTGGTTGCGACGTGAGTAGGGCAAAGATTGCGCCGTTTTATCCCTCGCTGTTGGTGCCTGTGGCGTTGCTGGGGGAGCCCCCCCCGAGGGTCCGTTCGAGCAATTCATGGAAGGCCGACCACGAGGCCTGGTCGGCGCGCTCGCGGTAGCGATCGCTGCCGAACACGGTGAAGGCGTGGGGGGCGCCGGAATAGACCTGGATTTCATAGGGCACCGCGGCGGCCTCCAGTTCTTCCGAGAGTGCCGCGACCTCGCTCATCGGCACCGAGGTGTCGGCGCCGCCGTGGGCGATCAACACCGGTGGCGTATCGGCGCCGTAGCCTTGGCCGTCCGGGGTCACCAGGCCGCCGTGGAAGCTGGCATAGCCTTGGACGTCCTGGGCGGCGCCGGAACGGGCCAGTTCCAACACGACTGCGCCACCGAAACAGTACCCCATGACCACGGTCTGCTGGGCGGCGCCCTGTTCCCTGGCCTGATCCAGGCCCGCCAGGGTCAGTTGGCGCATGCGCTCGCGGTCCTCGTAGAGCGCGGCGGTGGCCGCCTTCTTGGCCTCGGTTTCCGCGGGGCGATTTCCGGCCCCGTAGAGATCGGCGGCGAAGGCATCGAAGCCGGCCTTGGCCAGCATCTCGGCGCGTTGGCGCTCGTACTCGGTCAGCCCATCCCAGTCGTGAATGATCAGCACGCTGCCGCGGGGCTCACCCTCGGCCTTGGCCAGGTACCCCTGGAAGCTTTCGCCATTGACCTGGTAGTCGACGCTGTCACCGGCAAGCGCCAGGCTGCCGCTGGCCAGGGTCAGGGCGGCGGTGCAGGCGAGACTCGACAGGGCGTTAAACGGGAGACGAGGGGGCATCGGAAGGCTCCTTGTGTGGGTCCTGGGTTGCAGGGGGCGGTCCAGCGGTGGCGCGATAACCAGAGATGCCGCCGCCTACGGCTTCGCGCGGGTTGGCCACGGCCTGGCACCACCGTTCTCCTGCAGTATAGGCAGCCGGCGTGGCTATGCCCCTAGCGTTGGCAGGGTGTACTTGAGTTTTATCCGCCCCCCTTCCAGATTGAAGGGGTGAGGACACTCCGCATCTTTTTTCAGTACAACTACAGCGAGACGAACAATCATGAAAAAGCGCGTACTGGCGACGGCGGTGGCCGCGACCACCCTGGCTATCGGCTCCATGGCCCAGGCCGACGTCAAGATCGGTTTTCTCGGGGGCTTCACGGGTGGCATCGAGAGTCTGACTCCGCCGATCTTCGATGGCGCCCAGTTGGCTGTCACCCATATCAACAATCAGGGCGGCATCCTCGATGGTCAGAATGTGGTGATGCCGACCGGTGACACGACCTGTTCCGATGCGTCCGCCGCCTCCAACTCGGCCGACCGCATGGTCAATACCGAAAAGGTCACCGCCATCGTCGGCGCCCTGTGTACCGGGGCCACCATTGCGTCGGCCAATAATGCGGCCATTCCGGGCGGGGTGACCATGGTCTCTCCGGCCTCCACGGCGCCGGCGGTCACCGACCTCGACGACAATGACCTGGTGTTCCGTACGGTGCCGTCCGATGCCTTCCAGGGCGAGATGCTGGCCAAGTTGCTGCTATCCAAGGACATCGACGAGGTCGCCGTCACCTACGTCAATAATGACTATGGTCGCGGCCTGTCCGATGCCTTCTCCGCTGCCTTCGAAAATGGCGGTGGTAGCGTGACGGAGAACCTCGCCCACGAGGACAATCGCGCCGACTACCGCAGTGAACTCGGCACCCTGTCGGCGACCGGTGCACAGGCGCTGGTGGTGCTGGCCTACGCCGACACCTCGGGCCAGACGGTGCTGCGTCAGGCGTATGAGAGCGGCATGTTCACCCAGTATGTGGGGGCCGACGGCATGGTCGGTGACAGCTTGATCGAGGCCATCGGCGCCGATGTGCTCGACGGCATGATCGCGACCCGCCCCGGCAGTCCGGATCTGCCCGGCACCGAGATATTCAAGGAACTGGCCGACAACGCTGACGTGGACCCGAGTGCGGTGTTCGCCGCCCAGGCCTATGACGCCGCCTTCCTGCTGGGGCTGGCCATCGAACAGAACGGCAGCGATGAGCGCGAGGGAGTCTCGGAGGCCCTGCGCAGCGTCTCCTCGCCCCCCGGTGAGGTCATCCTGCCCGGCGAGTGGGAGAAGGCCGTGGGCATGATCGCCGACGGCAAGGAGATCAACTACGAAGGCGCCTCCGGTACCCAGGACTTCGACGACAACGGCGATGTGCCCGGCGTGGTGCAGGAGATGGTGGTGAAGGATGGCACCTTTACCGGCCTGGGCTTTGTTGAATAAGGTTTTGTCGAGTAAGGCCCTGACGCCTCACGCGACCCAGTAACGGGCGGCATAGCCGTCCAGCCAAAGCGCCAATGCTCGCACCATGTGGCGCCCCACCAAGGCCCCCGGCTCACGCCGGGGGCCTTGTTCGTTATGGGGGCGGGGGAATGATCGTAGCGGCGCTAGCCAGCCTGGGCCGGCAGCGGCGACCGTGCGATGACATCCTGCCAACGACAAGGCCCCAGACCGATGTCTGAGGCCCTGGTGTCACGTCGATTGATGTCAGTGGATTGGTGTCACGTGGATCGGACGCTTACGCCTAGTCATGGTGCTTGACCTTCTCCGGCAGCAGGCCCTTGGGGGCGAAGCGCAGCACGACGGTGATCAGCAGGCCGATGACGAAGACTCGTGCCTGCAGCGCTCGGCTCTCGAGATTGGTGGGCATCTCCCAGTCGAAGTTGGCCTGGCCGACGTGGGCGGCGAGCTCCATCACATAGAGCGCCAATGGCTCGGACATGATCCAGATGATGTACACCGCCACGGCGCCGAAGATGGTGCCGAGGTTATTGCCGGGGCCGCCGAGGATGACCATCACCAGCACCAGAAAGGTGTGGTTCAGCGGCAGGTAGCCTTGAGGGTCGAAGATGCCGTTGAAGCTGCCGAGCACGGCGCCACCGATGCCCATCAGGATGCAGCCGAGCACGAAGATTTCCAGCCGGCGGCGATTGATGTCCTTGCCCATCGCCGCCGACGACTCTTCGTTGTCGCGAATGGCGCGGATCATCCGCCCCCAGGGAGCGTTGTAGGCGCGGTGCAGGAGCAAGAAGATTACCGCGATGATGACCGCGGTGATCGACAGGTACAGGGCTCGGGACAGGGTGAAGCCGACCTCGGCGGGTCCCGGCACAGGCCAGGGCAGCGGCGAGACCGTGGCGGTGCCCCGGGTCAGCCAGTCGGAGTTCTTGAGAAACGCCTTAATGATTTCGGCGATGCCGAGGGTGGCGATGGCCAGGTAGTCGCTGCGCAGCCCCAGGCAGACGTGCCCGATAAAGTAGCCGATGACGCCGGCGAGCAGGCCGCCGACGATCCAGCCGGTCCAGGTCGGCAGGCCCAGACCGCCAACGAACTCGACCTGATCCTCGATCCGCTCGGTTACCTCGCGAAATTGGCTGATCACCACCATGTAGAGCACCAGGGCGAGGAGCACGGTGACGACGGTGCGCAGTGTCCTTGGCAGGCCGAGGCGGTCGAGCCGAGATGCGGCGAACACGATCAGGCCGGCGCCGAGGATGTAGATCAGCACCAGCCCCAGTTCGCCTGGCAGAGAGCTGGCCCAGAAGGCCTCGTTGACCGGCACACTGAAGGACATGGCGGCGAAGCCGCCGAGGGCGACGAAGCCCATGACACCGGCGTTGAACTGCCCGGCGTAGCCCCACTGGATGGTCAAGCCGAGGGCCAGGATGGCGTAGCAGGCGGCTTCGACCAACATGCGGGTCGAGTAGGCGGCGCCCATCGCCAGGTAGACCCCGGCCACGGCCATGGCCAGCAACGCCAGAAGCGTCAGCTCCCGGGCCGGGAAGGTGCTGACGGTAGCGCCCGTGTCGTCGCGGCGGTGCGGGTTGTTGGAATTCGTGTTCATCAGATCACCTTGCCCTTGAAGATGCCGGTGGGACGCCACACCAGGATGGCGACCAGGATGAAGAACGGCACCACGATCTTGTATTCGGTACCGACCAGCGCCAGGTTGCTTGGCAGGTCGAGCCAGTCGGGCAGGCTGTCGCGTATTGGCCGCAGCAGCACGCTCCAGTTGAACACCGCCAGGGTTTCGGCGAAGCCGACCACGAAGCCGCCGGCGACGGCGCCATAGGGGTGGCCGACGCCACCGACGATGGCGGCGGCGAAGATCGGCAGCAGCAGGAAGAAGCTCAGGTCTGGCTTGAAGGTCACGTCCATGGATAGCAGGGTACCGGCGATGGCGGCGAGGCCCCCGGCGATCACCCAGGTCACCGCGACGATGGTGTTGGTATTGATGCCGGAAGCCTTGGCCAGGTCCGGGTTGTCGGACATGGCGCGCATGGCCTTGCCGAGCCGTGAGCGCGACAGGAACAGGTGCAGCCCGACGACCGCCACCAGCGTCAGCACGAACAGGTACAGTTGGGGCTCGGTGATCACCACCGGCACCCGGACGCCTTCGATGGGCAGGGCGAGGCGGAAGATCTCCTTGCGATCGTCGACATAAAGGCTCTGACCGCCGGTGCCGGCGAACAGGCGAATCAGTCCCTGCAGCATCAGAGTCACGCCGAGCGAACCGATGACCATGACGATGGGCTTGACGCCGTGGGCCCTGAGCGGCTTGTAGAAGGCCTTGTCGATGCCGACCGCGAGCAGCGCCGTCAGGGCCATGGCCAGCGGCAGCATGACAATTGCCGTCGGCACGCCGATGGCATCGCCGGCGCCGGGGAACAGGGTCACCAGCAGCAGCACCATGAAGGCGCCGAAGGTCATCATGTCGGCGTGGGCGAAGTGGGCGAAGCGCATGATGCTGAATACCAGGGTCACGCCGACCGCCCCGATCGCGTAGATCGAGCCGGTCACGCTGCCAGCGATCAGCACGTTGTTGATGAAGAATACGAACTCGTTCAAGGCAATATCTCCGAACAAATCGAGGACGGCTAGCCGCCGAGGAAGCTCTTGGCGACGTCAGGATCGGCCAGCAGCGCCTGCCCGGTGTCGGTGAAGCGGTTCTGGCCGGCGGCCAGCACGAAGCCCTTGTCGGCGATGGCGAGCGCCTGCTTGGCGTTCTGCTCCACCATCAGGATGCCGACCCCCGCCGCGTTGACCTCCTTCACTCGGTCAAAGATTTCCTGCACGTACTTGGGCGAGAGGCCCGCGGTGGGCTCATCGAGCAGCAGAAGCTTGGGTTCTGCCATCAGCGCGCGGCCCATGGCCACCATCTGGCGCTGGCCGCCGGAAAGCTCGCCGGCACTCTGGTGGCGCTTGTCGTGCAGCGGCGGAAAGAACTCGTAGACCCTGGCCAGCATGCGCTTGATGTTGTCGGGCTTGAGATAGGCGCCCATCTCGAGATTTTCCTTCACCGTCATGCTCGGGAAGATATTGTGTTCCTGGGGCACGAAGCCCATGCCGAGCTCCACCAATCGGTTGGTGGGCAGGTTCTGGATCGGCTCACCACGCAGCAGAATATCGCCCTGGGTGACGTTCAACAGGCCGAAGACGGCCTTTAGCATGGTGGACTTGCCGGCGCCATTGGGGCCGACGATGACGCCGATTTCATCGGCTTCGATGGCCATGTCCACCCCGTTGAGGATGTTCATGCCGCCGTAGCCTCCGTACACACTGCGTGCGTCGAGTAGTGGCATAGGGTGTGGTTCTCTGCGTTCAGTCGCTTGTGGCGCCTGCCCCTGGATGGGGATGTTGTTATTGGGCTCCGCCGATCGGGGCGGGCGAGTCATGGTCGAACGGCATTAGGCCGCGCCGGCACCGAAGTACGCCTCGATGACCTCGGGGTTGTTCTGGATCTCCTCGATCGACCCCTCGACCATCACCGACCCCTGTGCCAGCACGATGACCGGATCGCACAGCCGCGCGATCATGTCCATGTCGTGTTCGATGACCAGGAAGGTGTAGCCGAGTTCGCGATTTAGCCGCTCGATGTTGCCCATCAGGTCGCCGAGCAGGGTACGGTTGACACCCGCGGCGATTTCGTCGAGCAGCACCACTCGGGCGTCGGTCATCATCGTGCGGCCGAGCTCCAGCAGCTTCTTCTGCCCACCGGACAGGTTGCCGGCCAGTTCATTGCGCACGTGATTCAGGCCGATGAACTCGATGACCTCCTGGGCGCGCTGCTTGACCTCGGACTCCCCCTTGCGCACCAGCGCCGGCGATAGCCAGGCCTTGGCCAGGGATTCTCCGGCCTGGTTCGGTGGCACCATCATCAGGTTCTCCAGCGCGGTCATGTTGGAGAACTCATGGGCGATCTGGAAGGTGCGCAACAGGCCCTTGTGAAACAGTTCGTTGGCGGGACGGTTGGTGATGTCTTCGCCGTCGAGCAGCACCTGGCCGGTATCCAGTGGCAGGGCGCCGGCGATGATGTTGAACAGAGTCGACTTGCCCGCGCCGTTAGGGCCGATCAGTCCGGTGATCGAACCTTCCTCGACCTGAATCGAGCAGTCATTGATCACGTGCAGGCCGCCGAAGGCCTTGTTGACGTGACGCACATCGATGATGGCTGCCATGGGGTGTCCTGTGAGTTGTTGTTGTCTGTCGTTGTGGTCGGTTGTTGTCTATCGCGGCGGGTTGTCGCCGTGGCTCAGGGGAAGGCGCTATTGCCTGGTACCCTTCAGGCCTGCGGTCATGGCGAGGCGGGGCCGTCGCGTTCCCGTCAGGCGAGCGTTCATAGTGGGGCACCGCGCTGCCTGCCGAGGAGGCGACTGGCGGCGACGGCGCCGACGATGACGGCAGCGCCGACCGCCGGCAGGGTGTAGCCCTCGATATACGGCAGCGCACGCAGAAACACGAAGGCCACGCCGGTCGGCGCGACGAAGCGCACCAGAAAGCGCCACAGCTTGAGCCAAGGTTCGCGGGAATGCATTTCCTTCATTGATTCGGTACGGGTCAGGGCCCAGCCGGCGAACAGGGCCACCAGCAGGCCACCGAGGGGGAGCGTGACGTGGGTGATAAGCTCGATTACCTCGAAGCCGCTACGGCCGAAGGCATCGTGGAACGGGCTTTGACTCGACCACAGGTTGAAGCTCACGACCGTGACCAGCCCCAAGGCCCAGGCTAAGGCGACCACCAGCGCGACCGCGGCGACACGGCTCAGCGGGAAGCGCTCCACCAGGTAGGCGGCCACCGGCTCGATCAGCGAAATGGCGGAGCTTGCCGCCGCGCCCAGGACCAGCACGAAGAAGATGGCGCCGACCAGTGATCCCGCCGGCATGGCGGCGAAGGCCAGCGGCAGCGAGACGAACATCAGCCCCGGTCCTTCGTCGGGGGCGAGGCCGGCACCGAACACCAGGGCGAAGATCGCGAGTCCTGCCAGCAGTGCGACGCTGGTATCGACCAGGGCGATGGTGAAGGCGGTGGTGGTCAGCGATGTTTCGCCGGACATGTAGGCGCCGTAGGCCATGATGGCCCCCATGCCGAGACTCAGCGTGAAGAACGATTGACCCAAGGCCGCCAGCCAGCCCGCCAGACTCAGGTCGCTCAGCTGGAAGCGGAACAGGAAGTCGGCGGCAGCGCTCATATCGCCTACGGAAGCGGCGTAGAACAGCACCACCAGCAGAATCACGAGCAGAGAAGGCATCAGCAGGCGCAGGCCGTTTTCCAGGCCGCGATGGATGCCGAGGCCGACCAGCAGGCCGCAGCCGCCGAGAAACAGGCTGTGGTAGACCGTCATGGTGATCGGCGCCGCCAGCAGTGCCGCGTACTCCTGCTCGAGTTGCATCGGGCCGGCTGCCTTGAGGGCGCCGGTCAGCATTTGGCCCAGGTAGTGCAGCGCCCAGCCGCTGATCACCGAGTAGAAGCTCAGGATGAGCAGCGCCGAGATAGCACCAAGCCAGCCGATGATCTCCCAGGCGCGGGAGGCGTTATGACAACGCGTCAGAAAGCGCATGCCCATGATCGGGCTGCGTCGGCTGTTGCGGCCGAGCATGATCTCGGCGATGAGAATCGGAATGCCCACCGCGAAGACGCTGATGGCATAGACCAGCAGGAAGGCGCCGCCGCCATTTTCGCCGACCAGGTAAGGGAACCGCCACAGGTTGCCGAGCCCTACCGCGGAGCCGACGGCGGCGAGCAGGAAGGTGCCCTTGTGTGTCCAGATGTTGTCGGTGTTCATGGGGCGGGTCCGCTGGCGTCTCGACCGAGGAGCGCCGCGACGATGTCGCACGGCGCCCCTCGGCGCTTGGGGGCCCGGTAGGACGCCCTGTTACGCCAACTGTGCGACACAACCGCGTCGCCTGACTAGAGGCCTTGCGTTTAGCAGCCGTTGGCGGCGACGGTTGGTATCCGCCGCCATGGCCGGGCCGGTGGCTTCAGTCCCGCGCGTGGGGTGCCAGGGCACGGTGGTCATCGGGGAGGCGTACGGTGTCACCGATGGACAGATCGCCGATGCCCTGGGTGCGCTCACCGGTACGCACCGAGATCAGGGCAACCACGTTACCGATACTGACGTCATCGATGCGGGCTTCCACCTTCACGCGCACCGAATAACCATGGTAACGGCCGGAGATAATGCTGCCGATGTGGGCGGTCGGATATTCGTCAGGCTTGTCGGCGAAGTAGTTCTCGACGCTGTCGGCGCCCGGATTGTCCCATTCCACATGCTTGTGCATTCGCATAGCTCCTTATCGCGCACTCTTCATTGGAGGCGCATAACGGTCGCAAGGTTCCCGTGACGCTGGAGCCAGCCCGGGCGGCTTGCCCCAGCGGGGGATGGTTCAAGGACGGCTAGTATCGCCGCGCGACAGTTCCATGATCAAGCGTGTCGCGAGATACAGACGCAAAACGACGCTCGAGAGCTCCACGAACTCCTCGTCGCTGTGGTAGCGGCCGCCAGCATGCCCCAGGGATTCCAGCACCGCTGGGGTGCCGGTCTCGGGGTCGTAGGCGTAGCCGGCGTCGGTGCCGCTGCCTGTTTCGGCGGTGGTCCGGTGGCCGGGTAGCCGATACGCCACTGCCCGCCGAGGCGGGCAGTGGCGTGGTGGACCGGACGGGTGCGGCAGCCCCCGGGGACCAGACGGCCTCCGAGGTTTCGCGTGCGCGGGCCTTTACTTCTTGCCGGCGCGCTTGCGCTCGTTCTCGGTCAAGAACTTCTTGCGCAGGCGGATATGGGCTGGCGTGATCTCGACCAGTTCGTCATCGTCGAGGAACTCGATGGCCTGCTCGAGGGTAAAGCGAACCGGCGGAGTCAGGACGATGTTCTCGTCGTTGCCCGAGGCGCGCATGTTGTCGAGCTTCTTACCCTTGGTCGGGTTGACCACCATGTCGTTGGCACGGTTATTGATGCCGATCAGCATGCCTTCATAGACCTCGGTGCCGTGGTCGATGATCAGCTTGCCGCGCTCCTGAAGGGCGTACAGGGCGTAGGCCAGGGCCTTGCCGGGCACCATGGAGACCAGTACACCATTGCGACGCTCGATGGAGGCGTCGGGCTTCAGGTCGCCGTAGTGATCGAAACGGCTGGTCAGGATGCCGGTGCCGGAGGTCAGGGTCAGGAACTGGCCGCGGAAACCGATCAGGCCGCGGGCGGGGATGATGAAGTCCAGGCGCACCCGGCCCTTGCCGTCGGGGTTCATGTTCTTCAGCTCGCCCTTGCGGTAGCCGAGCTCTTCCATGATGGAGCCCTGATGCTGCTCCTCACAGTCGATGATGACCTCTTCGTAAGGCTCCTGCTTGACGCCGTCGATCTCGCGGATGATGACCTCGGGGCGGCCCACGGCCACCTCGAACCCTTCGCGACGCATGCTTTCGATCAGCACCGACAGGTGTAGTTCGCCGCGGCCGGAGACGATGAACTTCTCCGGCGATTCGCCTTGCTCGACGCGCAGCGCCACGTTGTGGATCAGCTCCTGGTCGAGACGGTCCTTGATGTTGCGGCTGGTGACGAACTTGCCGTCCTTGCCGGCGAAGGGCGAGTCGTTGACCTGGAAGGTCATGGACACCGTGGGTTCGTCGACGGTCAGCGCCGGCAGCGCCTCGACGGCGGCCGGGTCACAGATGGTGTCGGAGATGGCCAGGCTGTCGATGCCGGTGATGCAGACGATGTCGCCGGCGGTGGCCTTGTCGGTCTGGACGCGCTCGAGGCCCATGTGGGTCATGACCTGGCCGATCTTGCCGCGGCGGCTCTGGCCTTCCTTGCTGATGACCGTGACCTGCTGGTTCGGTGACACGGAGCCGCGGGTGATGCGGCCAAGGCCGATGACGCCGACGTAGCTGGAGTAGTCCAGCGCCGAGACCTGCATCTGCAGCGGGCCATCGAGCTCGACCTTGGGCGGCTCGACGATGTCGACGATGGACTGGAACATCGGCGTCATGTCCTCGGCCAGCTGGTCGGGCTCAGGCCCGGCGATGCCGTTGAGGGCGGAGCAGTAGATGATCGGGAAGTCGAGCTGCTCGTCGCTGGCGCCGAGGTTGTCGAACAGGTCGAAGATCTGGTCGATGACCCAGTCCGGACGCGCGCCGGGACGGTCGATCTTGTTGACCACGACGATCGGGCGCAGGCCTTGGTCGAAGGCCTTCTGGGTCACGAAGCGAGTCTGCGGCATGGGGCCATCGACGGCGTCCACCAACAGCAGGACCGAGTCGACCATGGACATGACGCGCTCGACTTCACCGCCGAAGTCGGCGTGTCCAGGGGTGTCCACGATATTGATGTGGTAGTTCTGGTCGTCGGGAGACGTCCAGCGGATCGCCGTGTTCTTGGCCAGGATGGTGATGCCGCGTTCCTTCTCCTGGTCGTTGGAGTCCATGACGCGTTCCTGGCCCTCGGCCTTGCGGTCCAGAGTGCCGGACTGGCTGAGTAGCTTGTCGACCAGGGTGGTCTTGCCGTGGTCGACGTGAGCGATGATGGCAATGTTGCGAAGATTCTCGATCACGACGGGATCCTGCTGGAAAAAGTGGGGCAGCATTATAGGGCCAGGGCCGCGACGGCTACCAGCGTTGTCCGCAGTTATCTCGACCTTGTTCGGCAAGATCGCCAACTTTCAAGCACCTGCGAGCAGTCGCGCACGGCGTACGTGGGGACGTTAGTGCCAGTTTCGGCCTTTTTAGGCCCGTTGGGTGATGATGTCTGCGCGACAGGCCTTGAGCCGTACGGCCAGATCCTCGATGGCGCGTTGATCCAGCGCGGGATCGAAGCCACCGAGGCGGTCGAACCAGGTGCGCTCGACGCCGAGTCCACGAGTGTCTCGCCGCTGCCAGCGTGCCCAGCTGAGCATGCAGGTGCGCGGCGGCCTCACCACCGGGCTGGTGCCCTGCTTGGCCGCCACCAGCATGCGTTCGATCCAGGCGTTGTCGAGGCTGCCCTGGCAGAAGCCGAGCATGCGTCCATGGCTGTGGGACGCGGCCATGTTCAGGCGCCGGCCAAGGGGGGCCGGCAGGCAACCGACGACTCGGGCCAGGTGAGAGGGTATGTCGATATCCAGAAGCGCGACGGCGTCATCGTCGGCGACCAATATTTCGCAGTGGCCGGCGTACGGCGACGTTAACCGTCGGGCCTGCGCGAGCAGTCGAGGCAGTCCCTTGCCGGCGGATCTGGCATCAATGATCAAGCTGATGTACACGACGACACTCCATGGCGGGTGGCGCCGGCCACTGAGCGGTGGTCGGAGGCAACGTAATAAAGTGTATCTTTACGTTGCATTTGGTTCCAGTTCGGTATGCGATCGGCGCCCTATTTGGGGGAGTCATCCTGAAACGCAGCAAGTTGCACTATTTTTGTGCACAATAAGTGATCTCGCACCATGAAAGAGCAAAACAAGCGCCTCGCGTCCGTCAGAATGTGCCGCTGCTCGCGGCATGGGTCATCATGGCGCATCCTTTGAAAAATATATTTCTTTATAAATCAATGCGATGAATTTATTTTTTTCCAGCTTGGTGCAAGCGTGGCACGCAAGCTGCATTTGACGTGGCTAGAGTCATCTTGCCGCGCACGCTGCCATGGGCAGTCGTCGGGTGGCATGCTACAACAGATCGCGGTAACCCTTTTGTGCCGAGGGTCATCCCTCTTATTGGCGTCGGTGGCCGAGGGTCGCCGAGCCGTCGAAGACTCGAGTCACGCAACAGGTTCAACGTGGAGGACCACATGTCAGACAAGACACTCGCCCTGATTGAAGAACATGATGTGAAGTGGATCGACCTGCGCTTCACCGACACCGCCGGTAAGGAACAGCACGTCACCATTCCTGCGCGTGATGTGGACGAAGAGTTTTTTGAAAACGGTCAGATGTTTGATGGCTCCTCCATTTCCGGCTGGAAAGGCATCAACGAGTCCGACATGATCCTGCGTCCGGAAGACGGTACCGCCTTCCTCGACCCGTTCACCGAAGACACTACCCTGATTCTGCGCTGCGACATCATCGAGCCGGCCACCATGCAGGGTTACGAGCGTGATCCGCGCTCCATCGCCAAGCGTGCCGAGGCCTATCTGCAGTCCACCGGCCTGGGCGATACCGCCTTCTTCGGTCCGGAGCCCGAGTTCTTCATCTTCGATGAGGTGCACTGGAAGTCAGACATCGAAGGCTCGATGTACAAGATCAGCTCCGAAGAGGGTGCCTGGTCTACCGATCGCGCCGTGGAAGGCGGCAACCTGGGTCACCGTCCGCGGGTCAAGGGTGGCTATTTCCCGGTGCCCCCGGTCGACAGCTTCCATGACATTCGTGGCGCCATGTGCAACACCCTCGAGGCCATCGGCCAGAGCGTCGAAGTGCACCACCACGAAGTGTCCAACGCCGGCCAGAACGAAATCGGGGTCAAGTTCAACACCCTGGTCAAGAAGGCCGACGAAGTGCAGGAAATGAAGTACGTGATCCACAACGTGGCCCACGCCTACGGCAAGACCGCGACCTTCATGCCCAAGCCGCTGGTCGGCGACAACGGCAGTGGCATGCACGTTCACCAGTCGTTCTGGAAGGACGGCACCAACCAGTTCGCCGGTGATGAGTACGCCGGCCTGTCCGAGATGGCGCTGTTCTACATCGGCGGCATCATCAAGCATGCGCGTGCCCTGAACGCCTTCACCAACGCCTCGACCAACTCGTACAAGCGTCTGGTGCCGGGCTTCGAAGCACCGGTCATGCTGGCCTACAGCGCCCGCAACCGTTCCGCGTCCATCCGTATTCCGTACACCGCAAGCCCCAAGGGCAAGCGCGTCGAAGTCCGCTTCCCGGACCCGACCGCCAACCCCTACCTGAGCTTCGCGGCACTGCTGATGGCGGGCATCGACGGCATCAAGAACAAGATTCACCCTGGCGACGCCATGGACAAGAATCTGTATGACCTGCCGCCGGAAGAAGGCAAGGCCATCCCGACCGTGGCCGAGAGCCTCGACCAGGCCCTGGCAGCCCTCGACGAAGATCGCACCTTCCTGACCGAGGGCGGCGTTTTCACCGACGACATGATCGATGCCTACATCGAGCTCAAGTCCGAGGACGTCGAGCGGATTCGCATGACGACTCACCCGATCGAGTTCGACATGTACTACAGCTGCTGATCACGGCAAGCAGGGGCAGCGCCCCCTGACGGATCGGTGCTGTCACCGGTCCGATGACAGGCCCCGCCGATGCGGGGCCTGTTCGTGTCTGGGCGTTGTACCGGGACCGTGCGCGAGTCGCGCCTTGGCCGGCTCGAGGCGCGGCAACCTGCCATCTTGGCCGGCCAAGGCTACCGCGGCATGCTGACGAGGTCGTCTTCTCGGATATCCCGATGGCTTGCCTGTCTGTGTTTTCGTCCTCTTCCGCTACCGCTCGTCGGCGCCAGGTGCTTTGCGCCTGGCTCCTCGTCGCGACGATCGTCCTGCCTGCCGATGTCATCGCGCAGACGGTCTATCGAACCCGCGCTGCCGATGGCAGCGTGCTGTACACCGATGATCCCGACAAGGGAGGCCAAGCGGTGAACCTGGCGCCGGTGACGGTAGTGCCGCTTCGCGGTGCCGCCGACGCGGGGCTGGGCGTCCCCGCCGAGCAGGTGACGTCTTCCCCGTCGATGACGCGGCCGTCATCGGTGGGCGCGCCCTACGACATCGTGGCGATCACCGCGCCGGCGGATGGCAGCGTGCTGCCCACCGGCGCGGCCGGCGAGGTCAGCGTGCGTGTCGCCGTGGAGCCCCCGCTGGCACCTCACCACCGTTTGCGCTTGCTGGTCGATGATCGACCGATGTCTGATAAGCCAGGCGGCGCCGAGCCTCGCCAGCTCAGTGGGCTCATCCGCGGCGAGCATCGCTTGAAGTTGGTGCTGACCGACGCCGATGGCCGCCTGCTTCAGCAAAGCGACGAGATTCGCTTGCATGTCCAGCGTGCCAGCCGCCTGCTGCCCGCCAACCCCTTGCGCCCCGCCCCCCCAACGATCCCGAGTCTGCCTGGTGTGCCCTGACATCGGGCGTTCGTCTCCCGTCCGCGGCGCATGTTGAGGCAATCGGCCTAGGGCTGCACCATTGAGGTGCACTATGATGGTGCAATAACACCGCCGGCGTGGCCGTGCGGCGGTGTTATTGCCTGGCCCGCTTCTTGCAACATACTGCGGCGAGTGTGTCAGGTTCAGGCCGCCTCGCGGGTCACGGTGTCTAGTTGCCGGCTTCGTCCTCTGGCTGCCGGTCATCGCCTACCGGGTTGGTTTTTCTTTCTTTGGGTCCACGTCATGACGCCAGGCATCATCGAACATCTCACCACCGCCGTCCTGTTGCTGGACGGCGAGTTGCGCATCAGCTGGATGAACCCGGCCGCCGAGTCGCTGCTGGCGATCAGTCTCAGTCGCGTTCAGGGTCAGCCGCTACCGCCGCTGGTGGCTGGCGACGAGGACATCGCGGAGGTGCTTTCCAAGGCCCGTGATGCCCTGCACCCTTATACCCAGCGAGAGGCCAGGCTGGTGGTCGGCGGCGGTGAGGCGTTGACCGTGGACTACACCGTGACGCCGTTGTCCGCAGATGAGCTGTTGCTGGAAATGGAGCCGCGTGATCGGCTGCTGCGCATCTCTCGTGAGGAAGCCCTGCAGACCCGCCAAGAGACCATCAAGGTGTTGGCCCGGGGCCTCGCCCATGAGGTCAAGAACCCGCTGGGGGGGATCCGGGGTGCGGCCCAGTTGCTGGAACGCGATCTCGGCGATCCCGGGCTCAAGGAATTCACTCGGATCATCATCGAGGAGGTCGATCGCCTGCGTGATCTGGTCGACTCGATGTTGGGACCCAACCGGATCAGCCGTAACGAGCCGCTCAACGTGCACAAGGTGCTCGAGCGCGTGCGTTCGCTGCTGCTGGTCGAACAGCCCGGCGTCACCATCGAGCGTGACTACGATCCCAGCCTGCCGGATGTCCACGGGGACGAGTCGCAGCTGATCCAGGCGGTGCTCAATGTGGCACGCAACGCCGTGGAGGCGATGGTCGAGTCCGATACACCAGCGCCCACCTTGACGCTCAGGACCCGGGCTCGGCGCCAGTTCACGCTCGGCGCCTGTCGTCACCGGCTGGTGTGTGACCTCAGCCTGACGGACAACGGCCCGGGCATTCCCGAGGACCTGCGCGACACCCTGTTCTACCCCATGGTGTCCGGGCGTGCCGAGGGCAGTGGCCTGGGCCTGTCCATCGCCCAGTCCATCCTCCACCAACACCACGGGCTGATCGAATGCGATTCGCAGCCCGGATGCACCGAATTCCGACTGCTGATTCCTCTGGAGAAGCGTGATGACTGATGCCGCACGGGTCATGATCGTCGATGACGATCGCGCCATTCGCTGGGTGCTGGAGCGCGCCCTGGCTCAGCCCGACCTGGTGGTCGAGGCCGTCGAGCGTGCCGATCGCGTTCTGGATCGCCTGCTGGCGTCGCCACCCGATGTGCTGGTGACCGATATCCGTATGCCGGGCATGGACGGCCTCGACCTGATGGCCAAGGTGCGTGAGGCACACCCGGAACTTCCCGTGATCGTGATGACAGCCCACTCGGATCTCGATAGCGCTGTGGCGTCCTACCAGGGTGGGGCCTTCGAGTATTTGCCCAAGCCGTTCGACGTGGACGAAGCCCTGGCTCTGGTTCGCCGGGCGGTGGCCCATGCCCGGGAACGCCAGCGCCCCGTCAGCGTCCCGGAAGGCCTGGATGCCGAGATCATCGGCGAGGCGCCGGCGATGCAGGAAGTTTTCCGAGCCATCGGCCGCTTGGCCCATTCCCACATCACGGTGCTGATCAACGGGGAGTCGGGGACCGGCAAGGAGCGGGTCGCCCAAGCGCTGCATCAGCATAGTCCGCGCTCGGCGCACCCGTTCATCGCTCTAAACATGGCGGCCATTCCCAGGGACTTGATCGAATCCGAGCTGTTTGGCCATGAGAAGGGCGCCTTCACCGGTGCCACCGCCCAGCGCCAGGGTCGCTTCGAGCAGGCCAACGGCGGGACCCTGTTTCTCGACGAGATTGGCGACATGCCCGCCGAGACCCAGACGCGGTTGCTCAGGGTGCTGGCCGACGGCGAGTTTTACCGCGTCGGTGGCCATACCTCGGTCAAGGTGGACGTGCGTATCATCGCCGCGACCCACCAGAACCTGGAAACCCTGGTCGCCGATGGACGCTTTCGCGAGGACCTGTTCCATCGCCTCAACGTCATTCGCGTGCACCTGCCACGGCTCGCCCAGCGGCGCGAGGACATTCCGCGCCTGGCCCGCCACTTCCTGGCCGAAGCCGCCAAGGAACTCGCCACCGACGTCAAGGTGCTGACCGAGGACGCCGAGGCCCATCTCACGCGTCTCGACTGGCCCGGCAACGTCCGCCAGCTGGAGAACACCTGCCGCTGGCTCACGGTCATGGCGTCCGGGCGCGAAGTGCTGGTCGAGGACCTGCCGCCGGAACTGCGTGAGAGCGACGCTGGCGGCGCCTCGGGTGACTGGCGCGAAGCCTTCCGCGAGTGGGCCGACCGTGCGCTGGCGGCGGGCCACACCCACCTGCTGGAAGAGGCGGTGCCTGATTTTGAACGGATACTGATCGAAACGTCGCTTAAGCACACCGGAGGCCGCAAGGGCGAAGCCGCGGAGCTCTTGGGATGGGGGCGCAATACGCTGACCCGCAAGCTCAAGGTACTGCTGCCGTCCCTCGCCGATGACTGAGGCCGATGGCTGGGCTCGATGACTGAGTCGGGTACCCGAGGCCAAAACGCGGGCGGGCCAGGGAATGGCAGGGAATGGAAGAGGCGGTGCCGCTTTCCACAAGAGCTTCTCCACAAGAGCTTCGAGCGGATACTGATCGAAACGTCGCTCAAGCACACCGGAGGCCGCAAGGGCGAAGCCGCGGAGCTTTTGGGGTGGGGGCGCAATACGCTGACCCGCAAGCTCAAGGTACTGCTGCCGTCCCTTGCCGATGACTGAGGTCGGTGCCTGAACCGGGGAACCGAGGCCAAAAGCGCGGGCGGGCCAGGGAATGGCAGGGAGTGGCAGGGAATGGAAGAGGCGGTGCCGCTTTCCACAAGCGCTTCTCCACAAGAGCTTCGAGCGCATCCTGATCGAAACGTCGCTCAAGCACACCGGAGGCCGCAAGGGCGAAGCCGCGGAGCTTTTGGGGTGGGGGCGTAATACGCTGACCCGTAAGCTCAAGGTACTGCTGCCGTCCCTCGCCGATGACTGATTCGGGAACTGAGGCACAAGCGCGGGCGGGCCAGGGAGTGGAAGAGGCGGTGCCGTATTCCACAAGAGCTTCTTTCCAAGAGCTGTTCCACCTGGGCTTCTCTACCAGAGCTTCTCTACAAGAGCTTTTCCACTTGAGCTTGGCTCAAGGCTCTCGTCGGCCGCCTATCCCTGATGGGGGCTTGCGCCTTCCTCGACCGACCGATGCTGCTGGCAATGGCCGAGGCCTAAGATGCGAGTGGCAAGCCTGTGTGCCGCCAGAGGATGCGGCGGCCTTCGCTGACCCCCAGTGCTGGTCACCGGGGAGAGTGTTGGAGAGGTGCAGCAATGATGACGACGACTTTCACGACGACGACTTTCGACGCGCTGTTTCGCGCGGGACTGGCCATGGGGTTGGCCGCCCTCCTGGCGCTATCGGCGTGGCCTGTGATGGCCCAGACCCAGACCCACGATCGGCCGCCGCGACCCCAGATGGTACAAGTAAGCGCCGCCGCGCTAGCCGGCGAGCGTGAGCGAGTCTGGGCTGGCCAGGCATGGGCGCATGCCGAGAGCGCCCCCGCCGCCACGGCGCAGTACGACGGTAGCCCGCGTATCCAATACGTGACAGAGAACCCCGCAGAGCGCGTATCGATCGTGCCTGATCGTGGCCTTGGAACGCCATGACAGGCCCCAAGCACAGGGCTTCTTGACCACCGATTATAGGGCTTTCCCGGTTGCGCTCGACGCGACATCCGGCTTCACGGCACCGCGGGTGGGCGTCGAGCTTAGTCTGGCGGAAAAGCTTGTTCTAAGTGGCTGGCCTAAGCGTTTATCCTAAGCAACTGTTTTAAATGCCAATGACGAGGCCCCGCTATCGACAGATAGCGGGGCCTCGTGTGCTGTTGGCGTGGCGCCATCAGGCGCCATCAGGCGCCATCAGGCGCCATCAGGCGCCATCAGGCGCCGAGAGGCTCCGTGCGAGCCATCAGCCAATCCAGCGCGTTGCCTTCCAGGTGAGGTGCCAGGCGGCGGCGGACCTCGCCGTGGTAGACGTCGAGCCAGGCCAGCTCGCTGGCATCGAGGGCGTCGAGATCCAGGCAGCGGCTATCGATGGGGCATAGTGTCAGGGTCTCGAAGCGCAGGAAGTCGCCGAACTCGCTGTCCGATGCCGTGCGGTTGGCGACCAGGTTCTCGATACGCACCCCCCAACGCTGCGGGCGATACACGCCGGGCTCGATGGAGGTGATCATGCCTTCACGCATGGCGGTATGGGCCGCCACCGCGGCGCCTGAACTGATCACCTGGGGGCCCTCATGAACATTGAGGAAGTAGCCGACCCCGTGTCCGGTGCCGTGACCATAGTCGCGCCCGGTGGCCCACAGCGGGGCGCGGGCGATGGCGTCGAGGCGAGGAGCGGCGATGCCTTCCGGGAACTGCGCTCGGGACAGGGCGATCATGCCTTTGAGCACCAGCGAGCAGTCCTCGCGCTGGGCGTCGCTGACGGTGCCCACCGGCACCATGCGGGTGATGTCGGTGGTACCGCCCAGGTACTGGCCACCGGAATCGATCAGCAGCAGGCCATCGCCCTCGATCACCGCGTGGGCGGCCTCGGTGGCGCGGTAGTGGGGCAGGGCGCCGTTGGCATTGAAGGCGGCGATGGTGTTGAAGCTCTCGCAGAAGAAATCGGCATGGCGCGAGCGCTCCTCGAACAGCCGCGCGTCCACGTCCAGTTCGGTGACGCGCTCGCCGCTTGCCAGCATGCCGTCGAGCCAGGCGAAGAAGCGGCACAAGGCGGCGCCATCGGCTTCCATGGTGGCCTGGACATGGCCGAGTTCATGGTCGCTCTTGCGGCCCTTGGCCAGGGTGCTGGGCTGGAAGCCTTCGACCACATCCATGGCCTCGGGGAGCGCTTGGCGGCTGCCCAGCGACAGTCGTGCCGGGTCAATCAGGGCTCGCTCGGACGCCGGTAGGGCGGCCAGGCGCTGTGTCCAGTCGCGATAGTCGGCGAGTTCAACGCCGTCTGCGGCCAGGGCCTCGACCACCGCCGGTTCCAGCTTGCCCGGGGCGATGAACAGGGTGGCGCCTTCGCGTCCGATCAGCAGGTGGGCGAGAAAGACCGGGTTGAAGCCGACGTCGGCGCCGCGTAGCTGGGTCAACCAGGCGATATCGTCCAACGTCGAGATCGGGTGCCAGTCGGCGCCTTGCTCGATCATCGCCTCGCGCACGGCAGTCAGCCGCTCGGCGCGGGTCTGGTCGAGAAAGCGCGGGTCGTGGGCCTGAACCGCGGCGGTCGGCAGCGTCGGGCGCTCCGCCCAGGCTTCGTCGAGCAGGTCCAGATCGCCACGGCGGGTGATGCCTTTCGGGGTCAGTATCTCATCCATCTGACGGGCGTGGGCCAGCGATACGACCTGAGCGTCGTAGCCGAGCACCGCGCCGTCACTGAGCTGGGTGGACAGCCACTCGATGGGCGCACCGGCCTGGCCCTGGGTCAGTTTCATCATGTCGATGCCGGAGCCGGCGAGCTGGGCTTCGGCCTGGACGAAGTAGCGGCTGTCGACCCATACCCCCGCGGCGTGCTGGGTCACCACCAGGGTGCCGACGGAGCCGTCGAAGCCGGACAGCCATTCGCGGCCGGCCCAGTGCTCGGGCAGGTATTCGCTGTGATGCGGGTCACTGGACGGCAGCCACCAGGCGTCGATCTCGTGGCGGCGCATGGCCTCGCGCAGGGCGGCGAGACGTTCGGCGGCGGTGGATAGTGACATGCGGGGACTCCGGTAGTGGCAATGACTGGGGGCCGGGCCAGCGCAGGCCCGGCACTTCTGCGGATGACGCTTGCGACAGCCCGGGGATCAAGCCGCCGATAGGCGCGACTGGGCTCGTCGAGCGGCGCCCGGGTCGATCAAGCGATTGCCCGAAAGCATGCGCTTGAATACCGGCACCAGCAATAGCAGGACGACAGCGAACACCACCAGGGCGATGGCGGAGCGAGCGAACAGTTCAGGCATCTGTGCGACTTCTTCCGCATTGACGTGGCCGCCGATCAGGCCGGCCACGAGATTCCCGAGGGCGACGCCGGTGAACCACAGGCCCATGAGCTGGCCCTGGGTGCGCTGCGGTGACAGGCCCGACATGGTCGACAACCCCACCGGTGACAGGCATAGCTCGCCGAGGGTCAACAGCAGCATGCTAGCGACGATCCACAGCGGTGACACCAATCCGGGACCGCCCAGCACCTGCCTGGCCGCGAGCATCATCAGGGCAAACCCGGCGGCGGCTAGGCCCAGGCCAAGCACGAACTTCATCGGGCTGCCGGGCTCCAGTTGGCGGCGTCCCAGCGCTGGCCACAGCCAGCCAAACAGCGGGCCGAGCAAGACGATGAAGATCGGGTTCAGCGACTGGAACCACAGGGTCGGTACCTCCCAGCCGAAGACGGAGCGGTCGGTGTACTGGGCGGCGAACAGGTTGTAGGAGGTGGGCTGCTGCTCGAAGGCGGCCCAGAAGAAGGCCGCGGCCACGATCAGGATGAAGCAGACGGAGACGCGTCGCCGTTCTTCGCCGTTGAGGCCCGAGAACGCCATCAGGTAGACGAAGAACGCCAGTGAACAGATGATCAGCACGCTGGTCATGGCCTCGGCCACCCGGCGTGGGTCTAGGGTGATCACGCCGCCGGCGACCAGCGCCACGCCGGCGGCGATCAGGCCAACCGCGCCGAGCACGTAGCGGCCGACGTGACGGCGGCGGCGGGGTGGCGTATCCCAGCTCGAGTCCCGGTCGCGCTGGGCGTCGGCGCGGCGCATGGCAGGGACTGCCCAGAGCCGGAACAGCAGCAGGGCGACGAGCATGCCGAGGCCGCCGATGGCGAAGCCCCAGTGCCAGCCCATCGTCTCCATCAGCACACCGGTAAACAGCGGGGCCAGCAGGCTGCCGAGGTTGATACCCATGTAGAAGATGGCGAAGCCGCCGTCGCGACGCACGTCGTCTTCGTCGTACAGGCCGCCGACCATGACCGAGATGCAGGTCTTGAACAGGCCCGTGCCAAGGACGATGAAGATCAGGCCAACGAAGAAGGCCACGGCGCCGAGCAGCGCCGACAGGGCGATGCAGAGGTGACCGAGGGCGATCAGCACCGAGCCATACCACACGGCGCGCCGCTGGCCGAGCCAGTTGTCGGCCAGCCAGCCGCCGGGCAGCGCGGCGAGATAGACCGCCCCACCGTAGATGCCGACGATGGCCGCGGCGGTCTTCTGATCGAAGCCGAGACCGCCATCGAACAGCG
>Ga0114954_1000188_pt1 | contig 22945 bp, 16 predicted proteins | sample Porto_4metaG_FD_87299 | JGI IMG/M metagenome (GOLD analysis project Ga0114954, IMG submission 87299) | Marine algal microbial communities from Porto, Portugal - Porto_4 metaG | ecosystem: Host-associated > Algae > Red algae > Unclassified | place: Portugal: Porto | collected 2015-02-02
CGTTTCACCAGGTGTCTCGAGCAGACGCACCAGGCAGCGTCGCCAGTCATCTGGATCATCGTCGGCGAGCAGGCCGTCCTCACCATCGCTGACGATGTCTGCGTAGGGAGAGCGCCGGCTGTAGACGCCGACGCCGCCCATCGCCGTGATGTCCAGGAACTTGAGGTGGGACTTGCCGGCATTGAATGGCGTCGGCAGCAGAGGCGCCACTCCGATGTGCAGCCGTCGTCGACGCAGGTGCTGGCGGTAGGCATCCCACGACAGCGGCCCCGGGGTCTGGATCCGCCCGCGCTCGGCAAGCGCTGCGGGCGTCGCTGGCCCGAGCATCATGATCAGGTCGAGTCGTGGATAGGCATCGTGTACCGAGCACAAGGCGGACGCGATGTGTTCAAGATCCGAGCGATGGGCCCGAGTGCCGTGATAGCCGAGTCGCCAGCGTGTCCCGGCGTTGAAATGCTCCCGGCTCGGCAGGGGTGCCAGCAGCACCGGCGGCAGCTCCACCACCCGGCGATGGCCCGCGCTCATCGTCACCGCGAGGCTTGCGCTGGTCACGATCACCTCATCGGCCAACGCCAGCAAGCGCGGCTGACTGGCGCGGGCTATCCAGGCCATTCGCTTGCGGTACGGCTCCGGCAGACGGTCATCGAGGCTCGCCGCCTCGATATCATCGTCGATCAGGTAGCGCACGCTGGCGACGTCGGCCCGACGCGTTTCCAGGGCGTCGAGCCAGGGTTCCGAGAGTGACCGACAGACCAGCACCTGAGCACCGCGTAGCAGCCGCCCCAGCCATGGCCAGCAAAGCGCCGGAGAGCGCCAGCGACGGGTATCCAGGCGTACTACCGATCCGCCCCCGCAACGCAACCATGGAGCTGCAGGCGACATGAAGTAGATGTCTTCGGTGGGCCGAGCACCATCGCTAAGCAAAACCCAACGACTGGTCCGGCGCTGTCCATGGTACATGGCACCCCCTCGGAACCTCCCCACGCAAAGGACGGCCCAGTCTCGACCGGCCAACCGACATGACTCACCACCCATCACGAGCCAACTTGCCACTCGCCATGCCACCCATTGCCCCGTGGTACCTTGCGCTCAGCGGACCATCGGCAGGCCAATCGTGACCGTGCACCTGCGCTCGAGACTTCACCAGCGTGTCGGCCTTCTGGGCTGATGGCATCCTCGCGCGATGGCTTTCCAGCGCCGTGTCTTGCTCACGTCATGACGTGCTGGTGGCCGCCTTCATGTCGGGGCGCTTTTCAGGGCTCTGTTTCAGGGCTCTGTTTCAGGGCTCTGTTTCAGGGCTCTATTTCGGGGCTCTGTTTCAGGGCTCTGTTCTCAAGCCTCATTTAAGGCCTCATTTCAGGCGTTACTTCAGGCCGCTTGGCTGGCCACGCACGCCTGTGGCGCAGCGTCTGTATCACCGTCAGCGCAGGGAGAAGTCTTCGTGGACGAGGGTCAAGTTGGGGTTGTAGGCGGGATCAACGTCGAGTTGTTCGCCCCAGGTTCGGCGCATGTACTCGACCTCCCCGCTCGCCCTGGAGCGCTTTCTGGCACTGTCATCGGCCCCCCGGGACATCGACTCGTGGTGGTAGAGTTCGGCGTAGGGGGTCCAGAGGTTGCGATACCCGGCGGCCCGAATCTTGAGACACAGGTCGACATCATTGAAGGCCACCGGCAAGTCGCGGGCGTTCAATCCTCCCACTTCCTCAAAAAGACGCTTGCGCACCAGCAGACAGGCTCCGGTCACGGCCGAATAGTTCTGGGTCAACAGCAATCGCGAAAAGTAGCCGGGCGAATGACGGCTAAAGTACTTGTGAGAGTGCCCCGCCACGCCACCGATCCCCAGGACAACGCCAGCATGCTGAATGGTGTCATTGGGATAATAGAGCTTGGCACCAACGCAGCCGATCTCCGGGCGCACGGCTTGACGTACCATCTCTTCGAGCCAGTCCGCACCGATGGGCTCGATATCATTGTTGATCAAGCCAAGAATGTCGCCACGGGCACGACTCGCCCCGAAATTGTTGATCCCGGAATAATTGAAGGGATGGTCCCAGGACAGAATGCGCACGCGACGATCGCCCTCGCCGACCCGAGCCAGGTAGGCCAGGGTCTCCTCGCAGCAGGTGCCGTTGTCGAGAATCAGCACCTCGAAATTGGGGTATCGGGTACGCTCAAGAATCGCATCGACGCAGGGTTTCAGGATATCGACCCGGTCCCGGGTCGGAATCAACAGGCTCACCATGGGCGCCGGATCGGGTAACGGCCAGCGTACTCGGTAGGTATTAGGTAGCCCCCCCGGTTCCACACCGGCACCCGGACATTGCACGCTCAGAAAGCTGTCGATGGCCTTGATTCCGGCACGCGTTGTGTAGTCCTTATGCGCTCCTGCCAACGCAGTGGAACCCTCACAGGCGCGCCAATGGTACAGCACGTGGGGAATGTGCACGACTCGCCCGGGCGCCGCCTCCAGCGCGACACGCAGCGCCAAGTCGTGATCCTGACTGCCCTCGAATCCGGAGCGAAAGCCGCCGATTCGCTTCACCGTAGCCGTCTCATAGACACCCAGATGGGACAAATAGTTCTGAGCCAGCAGCAGGTCAGGGTTGAAGTTCGGCTTGAAATGCGGCTCGAAGCGCTCGCCGCGTTCGTTGATCTTATCCTCATCGCTATAGAGCAGCACCGGCCGCGGCGATACCTGGAGCGCCACCACCACCCGCCATAATGCACAGGGCGTCAGCAGGTCGTCATGGTCGAGCAGAGCGACGTAGTCACCATCGGCTAGTGCGAGGGCTGAATTGCTGGCGGCACAGATATGCCCGCACTGCGGGCGTCTGACGAGCGTCACTCGGCTATCAGAGGCGCACACTTCGGTGAGCAAGTGCTGGATGGCCGGATCGCGGGAAGCATCATCGGCAATGCAGAGCTGCCAGTTCGGATAGTGTTGAGCCAGCACCGAGTCCAGGCACTCGCGCAATAACGCGAGTGGCGGATCGTGCACCGGGACCAGCACCGAGATCAGTGGGCAATACGCCAGCCGTTCGAGATCTCGCGCCACATCGTCGGCACAGACCGGAGGCCGGTCGACGAGCCACTGGCTGTAGCTATGCCCCGAGCACAAACGCTCGAAGGTCTCTTCGTAGTCCGCCAAGGCGACTTCTCGCCAGGGCTGGTGCTGCCTGCGAGCCTGCTCCTTCAAGTGGGCAAGCACTTCTCGCTTTGCCACATTGCGCCACCGGTGGTGCATGTTGACCAGGCGTTGGGCGAGTCGATCGTGGGCAAACCAGGGGCTCAACCAGACAATGCGCAGGTGGCGTATCGCGAAATGCCCCGGCGCTTCCATCGGATCGAAGCGCATCCGCCTCAAGCGATGCCGGACGAAGATCAGCCGTTTGGTGACCCGGCCGCTTTTCAGCGGCAGGGTCAAGGAGTGTTCTTCACTGAAACCACCACCGGTATCGAAATACAACCGCACTGCCACGCTCGGCTGATCATGAGCCAGCTCAAGCTCAAGCATGTGCCACCCCGGCAGTGGCAGCCCCTTGCGCAACAGAAACTGCGGATCATTGCCGGTCGAGCGCCAGGTCCAGTCGTGGGGCTGATCGAGCTCGACGATGGCCTCGTTGGGGCGCCAGCGCCGTTGTGGCCAGATCACCAACCGACTTGCCTCCAGGCAGCGATCCCACCAGCGCGAACTCATCACTCGAAGCAAGCCGACCGCCATCAGGCGGCGGATGGGGCCGATACTCGGCGAGGTTTGAACGGAAACCACTGGCCGGTGTCGACCACTCGGCACTGAACCTCGTCACCTACCGACAACGGCGTCGTCAGGCTAAAGCCAACGTACCCCCCGCGGGGTGGTTGAAGGCGATACATGTTGGGTCGAGCGTGTACGGCGCTGACTGTGCCTCGCAAGTCGCCGTTGACCCACACCTCCACGATCACCGGTGCGTCATCCTCACCTTCCCAAAATGCCCAGCCGCTCACCTGATGCGTGGCGAACTGAGTGAGCTTGGCGTGGGCATAAGGCAGGTCATCACGATACAGCTGCAGGCGGGTCTCGAACAGTTGCCGACAACGCTCGTACAAGGTGATATCGAGGGCATTCAGGCTGCGAAATTCGGCTTCGTCCTCGGCACTGATGTCGTGGGAAGCCCCCACCGCGGACTTGGCACGATTGTCTTCGCGCTGCTGAATAGCCAGGCCATAGCGAGCATTGATCAATTCCAGGCTTTCCTGATAGCGCTCGGTTAGGCCCACCACCCCCATCGCTTCGATATCCGTGCCCTGCATGATCGCCGACTGCCGATTGTTCTGAAGCGGCATCCCAATAAAGTCGCGAAAGCTACCCTTGTAGTTGAACAGACGCTGAAAATGGGAGTACTCCGATGCTGCCCGTTGCAGGGGCTCACGCAAGAAGGTGACCGTTTGAGAGGCTCCGCACAGGGACACATACTTGCTCACTGGCACGTGCCCCGCCAGCAACCGAGCGTCCAGCGCCAGACAACGACGATAAAACGTCCAAAGATCCGGCACGGGAGCATGTACCAGCTCCCGGGTCGGCGGGCTAGTCTGCGCCGCACCAGGGCCATAGTCATAGACGATCTTCGAACTGCCGAAGTAGGCCTCGATGCCATGCCTGAAGCTGGTCCCGGCGGTCTTGGGTACATGAACGAAAAACAGGGGTTTCATCGAGCGTCCTCCACGATGAGAGAAAAACCGTCGCCGTCGCGATGACGGCGGCGCCAGGAAAGATGACATCGGATAGGTCTCACCCGAGGCCCGGGGCGACCCCAAGGGCCTGCGCCTCAGCCGATGGCTGACGCCAAGCCCCACGGGGCGCTACTCGATGACCACAGATACATCGCCGGCCAGCACCGAGGCGTTGGCATGCACCTTGACCTCGACGCGATCTCCCTCCGACAAGGGCTTGGGGTGATACCAGCGGAACCCACAGCGGCCATCCCGAGACCGGCCGGGACGCTTCAGGTCGGGACGCAGGAAGCCCGCCTTGGCGTTACCCACGTACACATCGTTGACGAAGATATTGACCGACATGCCAAAGGACCCCCCTTCACGGTCGGCAAGCCAGCCACTCACCCCCTCGGCATTCGACTTATCCACCACACCACGCAGTGTTTTTCCGTAGCAGGGGTGGCGCTTGAGGCGCTGCTTCAATGCGGAGATCTCTCGGTCGAGGCGCTCCAGCTTCTCGTCGGCAAAGTGAAAGGTATGGTCGCTAAAATCGAAGCGCCTGAAGTACGCCCTTCCCTTGTCATACTTGGCGCCTTTTGTCGCGCTCCCTCTGCGCCGCTTGCGGTTGTACTCGGCCATCGATTTGATGGCGTAATGATGGACGCGCAGCGGGCCTTCTCGAACTCTGGCCGTGCGCCCTCCTCTCGGATCAGATTCGCCGGAAACATCTCTAGATCCGACGAAGTCATCGATGGTTTCACCGGCAGCATCAACATAACGAAGCGAACCAAATACGCTAGAAGAATGGCAAAATATTTTCTTGACATTAGGTACGCTTACCAGGGTTTTCAAGTGACTGTTGGCACCACCATCGCCATCACTTCCATATTGAGTAAAACGGCGAACAACGGGCTCTTTCCCCTCCTTCTTCTGTCCCGACGAACCAAAGCATCGCCAGTTAACACTGATAGCCCCCACATCACCACTGGACATTATTCGCTCAAGCTCTCGGCACTCTTCTCCCAATATCTGCGAGTCATGAACCAGAAATTCATCCGCGTCGAGAAACATGACATGATCACTCTCGCCGAGGATCTGCGACAGGATTCGGCGATAGGCAACGTGCTGCGACCGGCGTTCCAGTACCGGCTGGTGGATCACACGTATCTGTCCAATATCCATCAGCGCCTCGAGAAGCGCCAGAGTTCCATCATCAGAACCGTTATCGGCGATGACAAAGCTTTGAAATCCCGCCAACCGGTGCCAGGCCAGCCACTCGATGATGTAGCGGGCTTCGTTACGAAATATTGCAGCCAAACAGAAGCGCGCCATGATCAATCGGCCTTCGTCGGAGAGTTCTTGAGATCGACGACATCGTTGACCACTCTGGCCCGCACCATGGCGCCACGGTATAGCTCGGCAGACTCCGGGATCATGAAGCTGAACCCGCAGGTCTGGGCATTAGGAAGATCGAGCTGACTCGAATCTTCATTTGCCACTACGACACCCAGAGACCGGTCATTGAGGAATATTTCTACCGTTGCGTGCTGTTTCTTGTGTACGAACCTCGCCCAGCCACTCACACGGCGCCCCTTTATGGCGTCGAGCTGACCTTGAGCCTTGGTGATCCGAGTGGCCTCGATATAATCCTCTGGCTCAGGATCGATGAAAGTCCGCGCCGCCCGATAGTTCTCCTTGCTAGGTTCCAGGTCGCAAAAATCGATCAGTGCCGTCAGAAATGCCTCAGGGTAGGCACTGGCCTTTTCATAGGAAATCAGCATCGCTCTAGGTTTTTTCTGGCGTAAGAAACGCAATGTTTTCTTATACTGAGACAGGGCTCGATCCATTCCTTCGGTGATCTCTGCCAGCATCGATATTGAGTTACGTTGAGCGATCGAAAGCACATCCTTGTAGATGATGATATAGCGAGCGTTGGGCAATAGCGTATCCACCGCATCGAGGTGATCGATGACCGATGGCCTCTTCCATCCCCAGCGCTCATGACTCGCACTATATTCACTCACTATCCGTGCACTCTGATCCAGATCACCCTGCTCGAATATCTCGGACAGTCGCACATCTTCATAGACAGGATGAACCGCACGGTCCCCCATGAAGACACCCAACTTTGCTAACACACCGGCCACCATCGAGGTGCCCCCTCTCGCCGTTCCGATCACCACAATAGGAGTCTTGGTGTCAACGGGCTTATCCCCGATGGTAACCATCCCTTTGTTAATAAGAGCATCATGTTTCGCCATAACTTCTCCTTGGTGCAATCTTGCATCTATAAAAAGAGCATAAGAATACGCAGCGAACGCGACACGATGAAATGCGCAACATCGTTGCATATCGACAGAGGGTCCAACATAACCGGGGGCGGGGTTTCAACGACTATCGATTACCAATGGAGAAATCTTCTCGGCTTTTTGTCAGGCAGGGACTATAGCTTGGATCATGATCGATGATTCGACTCCATGTGCGTTTCATATAATCAACTTCGGTATTAAAACGAGCCACTTTTTCGGGGCTGTCTTCAGCACCACGGCTGATTGATTCATGATGATAGAGCTCAGCGAAAGGCGTCCAGATATTACGGTATCCGGCCGATAGGACCTTCAGGCAGAAGTCCACATCGTTGAACGCCACCTTGAGGTCATTTTCGTTGAGCCCTCCGACCTCGTCGTAAACGGACTTGCGCACCAACAGGCAAGCCGCGGTCACCGCAGAGACCGACTGCACCACTTTGAGACGATTGAAGTATCCGCCGGCGCTACGCGGAAAATGCTTATGGGAATGGCCCGCGACACCACCTAGGCCAACCACCACGCCGGCATGCTGGATAGTGTCGTTGCCGAAGTATAGTTTAGCGCCAACACAACCCACGTCGTCTCGCAGTACGTGAGACACCATTTCGGTCAACCACTCTGGTGAAATGACCTCCACGTCATTGTTGACCAATCCGATGATGCTGCCATTCGCTAAGCGAGCGCCATAATTGTTGATCGCAGAGTAGTTGAACGGATGATCATATTGGACGACACGTATACGCTCGTCTTCATCTTGAATCGCATCGAAGAACTCATGGGTTTCCGGCTCTACGCTGCCATTGTCGAGGATGATGATCTCGAAGTTGGTATAGGTGGACTTATCGAGAATGCTGCGCACAGCGAGCTCGGTCACTTCCTTCTTGTCGCGGGTCGGAATCAGCATGCTGACCAGTGGCGCAGGGTCCGGAATAGGCCAGGATACACGGTAAGTATTGGCCACCAGCCCTTGTAAAACGTCCACGCCCGTCACCCCCAGCTCCTCGAAGTGATGGCAGAGGGCCTGAATGCCAGCCGAGGTGGTGTAGTCCTTGCCCTCCTCGGCAAGCGCCGTAGACCCCTCGATGGCCCGCCAGTGATACAGCACCTGCGGAATATGGACGATCTTGTCGTCGTGCAGATGGGGAATGCAACGCAGCACCAGATCATAGTCCTGGGATCCTTCCACGCCCTCGCGAAAGCCGCCAATTCGATCGACCAACTGCTTGCGATATACCCCCAGGTGCGACACATAGTTCTGGGAATACAGGAGATCCAGGTTCCAGTCCGGCTTGAAGTGTGGCTCGCACCGTGTGCCATGGATGTCGATCTTGTCTTCGTCGCTGTAGATCAGCTGCAATCCGGGCCGCTTGGCCAACTCCCTGGCGACAAAGTAAAACGCGTGAGGCGCCAGCACATCATCGTGATCGAGCAGCGCGATGTAGTCTCCACTCGCCATCGCCAAGGCATCGTTGGTAGTACGCGAAATATGGCCGTTCTCGGGGCGAACGTGAACCTTGATACGCGGATCTCGCTTTTCAAACTGGCGCAGCACCTCAACCACGTGAGCGTCGGGCGAAGCATCATCGGCAAGACATAGCTCCCAGTGGGGGTACGACTGATCGATCACTGACTGAATGCAGGCCGTGAGCAGGGCAGCATCCGGGTTGTAGACCGGGACCAGGACGGATATGACCGGTGCAGTCGACTGGGCCGCAACGAAACTGCTGACGGTTTCCGCCGTTGGCTGCGCCTTGCGTTCCACTTCATCGATCCACTTCTGATACGAAAGCTCGGATTCATCGATGACGAAGGTTTCGGCATAATCGGCATAAAGTGCCTCGCGGCGCTCGGCGTCACCATCTTCCAGCGTGTCGACACTGCCATCGGTGCCAAGAATATCGGCCGGTGCCGTATCTCGATAAGCCTCGCTATGCTGTACCAGGCGTGAAGCGATGGCGGTCGCCGCCTGGACACCGGTGATGTTGTCGACGCAGAACCCTTCGACGCGAAAAACCCCTTCCCGCTCCCAGGGGTCAAAGCGCAGCGTCGATACGCCACGTTCCAACCAGATGACACGGCTGGACGCCACGCCGGATTCGAACGGAATGGGGTAAGCGTGCTGCTCGGAGAAGCCTTCGCCAAAATCGACATACAGCTTGGCTACCTGATGCTGATACTCGCCGACGATGGTGAAATCGATGCGGCACCACCCAGGCCCCAACTCTCGACCCTGGCGGTGTCTAACGACAAAGGCCGGGTCCGTCCCCTGGGAGCGATAGTGGAACTCTCCGTGCAGGCGACGCTCCACCTGCTGCGAGGCCACGAAGGTGAACTCCGACGTCTCACAGCACTTGAGAAAACCGTTGACGCCCTGCAGGGTCGGACCGGCGCCGAGCTTTCTCAGCACCGGCTGTTCCAGCGAGAACTCGCAGGGCTGGGTCGCAGGGTCGAAGCGCAGCGCCTTGGTGCCCCGCGGCAGATAGAAGACCAACGCCTGGGCACCACGCCGCTCGACATGGTGTGTCACCACGATGTCGGGCTGAAAGCCATCCCCATAGTCGATATACAGACACTGTTCCGCGGGCTGTCGACAGGCAAAATCGAACTCGAGGGAGAACCAGCCCCCCTGGCTCATCACGGCCGGGTTGAGAGCGGTCAGAAGAAACTGCGGATCGCCTCCCCGGGAAACCCAGATCACCTTGTTGTTGCGGGTAATAAGGTCCAGCTCATGAACCGGCAGCAGGTCTAGCCGCGTACACTTCATGACGTACTTGTGATAGAGGCCTCCGAGGTCCCTGAGCGGCTTGGTTGCCCGCCAGCTGAGAGAGGTCTGCATGCGTCGCAGGCGCGCGGAAAGCGCCAAGGTCGCCAGGTGCCTGTCGACGGGCGGAGTGGCCTGTTCCACGGGGGGGGTCTTGCCATCGCCGTTGGGGTCTTTGTCGCTCACGTGTCACTCCTGTGGCCATCGGCTCAGTAGCCAAGCGCCTCGCCGAAGGTGGCGCCCTGTGCATCTTTGTCCGATACGCGAGGCGGGACGTCGCCGATCGGCCAATCGATGGCCAACCCCGCATCGGCCCAATGCACGGAGTATTCATCACCGGGCGAATAGTAGTCGGTGCACTTGTAGACAAACTCGGCCTCGTCACTGGTGACGTAGAACCCATGGGCAAACCCCGGCGGTACCCACAGCATCCGGCGATTCTCATCATTCAGGTATGCACCAACCCATCGACCGTAAGTCGGGCTTTTCGAACGCATATCCACAGCGACATCGAACACTTCTCCCTTGATGACACGTACTAGCTTCCCCTGGGGGTTCTTCAACTGATAGTGCAGCCCTCGGAGTATTCCCTTGGACGACTTGCTATGGTTATCTTGAACAAAGTGGTAATTTCCGCAGGACTCTTCGAAGGCCTCCTGCCGGAACGTCTCCATAAAGAACCCACGTTCATCGCCAAAAACTTTCGGCGTAAAAAGCACCACATCTTCTATTTCCAATCTTTCAATTTTCATATTTAGCAGCTCGCTTACGGCATCGATGTCGTTGACTCACTTGACGACAGACTTGACGACAGATTTGACCTCGATAAGTTGATACAAATATTGGCCATAACCCGTCTTTATCAAACTATTGGCCTGGCGAAGAAGAAAATCATCGCTTATCCACCCTTGGTTCCAGGCAATCTCCTCAAGACAAGCGATCTTCAGCCCTTGGCGGTGTTCCACTGTCTGCACATACTGCGCAGCCTCCAACAAGCTGTCGTGGGTTCCTGTATCAAGCCAGGCGAAACCTCGGCCAAGACGCTCGACCTTGAGATCTCCACGACGCAGATATTCGTTGTTCACCGAGGTAATCTCGACCTCGCCCCGTTCCGATGGCTTTACCGACTTGGCGATATCGATAACATCGTTGTCGTAGAAATAGAGCCCGGTGACGGCATAGGAAGACTTCGGTGACGACGGTTTCTCCTCGATCGAGACGGCTTGGCCGTCACTATTGAATTCGACGACCCCGAAACGCTCCGGATCCTTGACGAAGTAACCGAAAACGGTCGCCCCACTGGCCTGTTCAGACGCCCGGCTCAACTGCTCGCTGAAGTGCTGGCCATGAAAGATATTGTCTCCCAGCACCAGGCACACCGAATCGTCACCGATAAAGTCTTCGCCAATGACAAAGGCCTGGGCAAGTCCCTCGGGCTTCGGTTGTTCGGCGTAGGAAAGCCGCACACCGAATTGCTCCCCATTCTTCAGAAGCTGTCGATACATCGGCAAATCTTCAGGCGTCGAAATAATGAGAATGTCGCGAATTCCCGCCAGCATGAGCACCGATATCGGGTAGTAGATCATCGGTTTGTCGTAGACGGGTAAAAGCTGCTTGGACACTCCATGGGTGATGGGGTGAAGGCGCGTGCCGGACCCGCCGGCCAAGATGATTCCCTTACGGTTCATGACACTATCCCTCGTCTGTGGGGCGATGCCTTACCGGAGACGGCGGCATGTTTATGGCGTGGTACTAGGGCAACAGGTCGTGCAGGGTCAGCGATAGCTGGGACTGCCAATCGGGAAGCTCTAGTGCGAAGGCACTCTCCAGTCGCGACAGTCCCAGGCGTGAGTTCAAGGGACGAGTGGCGGGGGTTGGGTAGTCGTCGCTGGCGATCGCCGAGACCCGTTCCGGGTCAATGGCCAGCGCCATACCGGCATGCCTGGCCTGACGAAATATCTCGCAGGCGAAGCCATGCCAGCTGGTGACACCGCGTGGCGCCAGATGATAGAGACCGCCAAGCTCGGCAGCCTCACGATAACGGCGAAGCGCATGGGCACTGACGTCGGCGATGAGCCGCGCCGGGGTCGGCGCACCGACTTGATCGGCGACAATGGCCAGGCTGTCGCGTTCGCCGCCGAGCCGCAGCATGGTCTTGAGGAAGTTGCTCCCCCGGGCGCTATAGACCCAACTGGTACGGAAAATGAGGTGAGAACACCCGCGACGGACAATGGCCTCGTCACCATCGAGCTTGCTCTGGCCGTAGATCGACAGCGGCCCGGTGGGGCTGTCTTCGTGCCACGGTTGATCACCGCCACCCGGATAGACGTAATCGCTGGAATAGTGGACCAGGACGGCCTCATGGTCGGCGCTATAGCGTGCCAGGAGGTCGGGCAGCTCGGTGTTCAAGCGCCGCGCCAGCGCCGTCTCCGACTCGGCCTTGTCCACCGCCGTGTAGGCAGCCGCATTGACGATAGTGTCGGGTTGGTGCCGATGGAGAAAGTCATCGACGGCGGCAAGATCGGTGAGATCCAGCTGCGTCCGAGGCGGCGCCAACAGCGCACCATGAATCGCCAGTGCACGCCGGAGTTCGTGCCCTACCTGGCCGTTGACTCCCAGCAACAGGGTACTCATGCCCCGACTCCCAGGCGCTCGCCCTGATAGCTGCCGTCAAGCACCGCCCGCCACCAGGGCTCGTTGGCCAGGTACCAGAGAACGGTCTTTTCGAGCCCGGTGGCGAAGCTTTCCAACGGCAGCCAACCGAGCTCACGCTCCATCTTGCCGGCGTCGATGGCATAGCGCTGGTCGTGTCCGGGCCGATCCTCGACATAGGTGATCAGATGGCGATAGCCATCTTCGCTCGGCGCCAGGCGTTCGAGGAGCTCGCACAGTGCATGCACCACCTCGAGGTTGGTCTTCTCGTTGTGGCCGCCGATATTGTAGGTCTCCCCCACTCGTCCTTGGTCGGCCACCCGAATCAAGGCCCGGGCATGGTCTTCGACGAACAGCCAATCACGCACCTGCCCACCGTCACCGTAGATGGGCAGCGGCTTGCCCTGCAGGGCATTGAGGATCATCAGCGGGATCAGCTTCTCGGGAAAATGATAGGGGCCATAGTTGTTGGAGCAGTTCGTGACCAGCGTCGGCAGACCGTAGGTACGCGCCCAGGCCCTGACCAGATGATCCGATCCGGCCTTGCTCGCGGAGTAGGGGGAACTCGGTGCGTAAGGGGTCTGCTCGGTAAAGGGCGCGTCGTCAGGTTCGAGGTCGCCATACACCTCGTCGGTTGACACATGGTGAAAGCGAAACGCCGCGGCTTTTTCCGGCAACGCCTCCTTCAGGGCCTCCCAGTAGCCACGGACTTCTTCGAGCAGCACCAGAGTGCCGACGACATTGGTGGCGATGAAAGCCGAGGGGCCATCGATGGAGCGATCGACATGGCTCTCGGCGGCGAGGTGCATGACGACATCGGGCTGGTACCGTTCAAGGATGCGGCGCATGGCGTTCGCGTCGCCGATATCGGCACGCTCGAAGGCGTAACGCGGGTCGTCCGCCACGACCGCAACGGAGCCCAGGTTACCCGCATAGGTCAACTTGTCGACGTTGATGACGCGATGGGTGGAAGTAGCGATCAGCTCTCTGACCACGGCAGAGCCGATGAAGCCGGCGCCTCCGGTTACGAGAAAGGTCTTGGTCATGGGACGTCCCTGTTGACGGGGTAGCGAAACTGGGCGGGCAAGCCGGCAACCAGCGAGGAAGAACTCAAGGGGAAAAAGGCACGTTCGACAGGTCGGGCTCAGTCGCGATGGTCCTGGACGATCAACCACAGCATGTTGGCGATGAAGGCGAGGAACAGCGCCACGATGATGAACACGGTGGTGTTGTAGAGACGCTCGGGCTTGGTCGGATACTCGGGCAGCAACGGGCTCTGCAGAATGCTCACCTGCTTGAGCTTACGAGCGGCCTCGATTCGCGTGTTCTCCAATGCCGCCAGGGCGCTGGAGTAGGTCTCCTGGGCGAAGCGAGCACTCAGCTCGAGGCTCTGGTACTCAGAAGAAATACGGTTGAGTGAATCGCCGGCGGCCTGGGCCAGGCGATCACGCTCGCTGTCGATCTGCGTGCGCAGTGCGGCGATCTCGCTCTCGACGCGAACCATGTCCGCGGAGCGGGCGCTGGAGAAGCTGCTCAGTGCACTGCGGCGCGCCTGGAGCCTGGCCAACTCTCCCTCGAGCCCCGCCACCACCTGATTCAGGCTGTCCACGGTGCCGGTGGGTGACACCAGCCCGTGCGCATTCTGGTAGGCCAGCAGGGCCGCTCGAGAGTGATCCAGGCGCTCGCGCAGACGCTCGACCTGAACCTCGAGGAAGCCGACCTGCTCTTCGGCCAGGCGCTTGCCCATGTCGTTCATATGCGCTTCGCCGGCTTCAAGCAGCAGCTTCGTCATGGCCTGCGCAAATTCAGGGCTGTAGGCCTGCACCTCGAGCTTCAACACACCGGCATAGTCATCCAATTCGACGCGGACCCTGCGCAGGTAATACTCGTGAAGGTCTTCTATCGGCGCATCGGCACGCCACAGCCGGGCGAAGATATCCCCGTGCTCGCTGTAGTGGGCACGAAAGTCGAGCTTCTGCTGAATCGCCTGAAGCATGTCCACAGACAGCAGAAACTCGCGCAACAGCAACATGTCGCTGTCACTATTGGCCCCCGTCAGAATCGATGAGAAATTGGTCTGAGGAGCCGCGATCTGTGGGCTCTCGAGGACCACGACGGCTTCCGAGACGTAGCGGTCCTCGGCCCACAGCGTCCAATAGAACCCGACACACAAGATCGACAGGCCCGCCAACACCCAATGGGGGTAGCGCGATAACAACGCATTCATGGTCAAGCATCCCTGCTAGAAGGTGAATCATGCGCCAACAGCGCGACGCCGGCACCGAATCCGACGGCGTTCGCATTGCCCGGCGACAACCGTCAGGCGTGGCGAGTTCGAGAAACCCGGCGAGGAAGGGCGTGAAATGCGTCCGTCATGGCGCCCCAGGAAGTTCCTGTGGCGACCCGGGCGCGCCGGGGAAGTGCGCCTCAGTTCGAGGGCGGGGCCTGTCGTTTGCGAGCCTGAAGTAGACGACGGGCGGTGTGGAGGCGGTCACGGGCGATGGTAATCGCGGCGGCCTGTTGCCTGTCCGTGCTGTCCTGCGCGCCACCAGACGCCGACCGCTTCGCGGTGGCCTTGACACGATCAAACGCCGCTTTGCGCAAGCGCAATTCGTGGCGTAGCTCGGCCATGTCCATGGCTTCCAAGGCATCATCCGTGGCGCCCTCAGCAGAAGGCTGCTGAGCGTCAAGCCGGTCGTTACCATCGACAGCGGTGCTCGTCGGAGAAGGGACCGGGGCCCGAACCGTCGAGGCCGACCCTGACCGTTGCGCAACCGTCATAGCCCGCTCCGGGGGGACTCGGCGTGCGCCCGTCGCCGTCGAACTTGTCGCCGCCGAGCTCGTGGCCGACGAGATGCCCTGACCCGACAGCACGGCATCACTGTCTGCGTGGTAGGCGGCAATGGCCTCGCGAATATCGTCAAACCACAGCGCGCCGCCATCCTTGAGATAGATTCCGGCCTGGCACAGGTCCAGCAGAATGCCTTCACTGTGCGACACCATGATCAGGCTGGCCCGGTTGACCCTTTCCTTGAACGCCTTCGAGGCCTTGGCCTTGAAGGCCCGGTCCCCCACCGAGGTGGCCTCATCGGACAGGTACACATCGAAGTCGAAGGCCAGCGATAGACCGAAATTGAGGCGCGCTCGCATACCGGACGAGTAGGTGCGAATCGGTTCATCGAAGGCACTGCCCAGCTCCGCGAAGGCCTCGACGCTGTCGATAACCGACTGAACATTGCGTCGTCCTCCGTGCACTCGGGCCACGAACTTGACGTTCTGGCGCCCGGTCATCGACCCCTGGAATCCGCCGGCCAGGCCCATTGGCCAGGACACCCGAGCGCGACGATGAATCTCGCCTCGTTCTGGCGTATCCATGCCGGCAATCAAGCGCAGTAGCGTCGATTTTCCGGCACCATTGCGTCCCAGCAACCCAACGCTCACCCCCGTCGGCACCGTCAGGTTGATGTCCTTGAGCACCCAGTCGGCGGCCGAATGCTGGTGGTAACGCTTGTAGAGGCCACGGATGTCGATCATTGGGCGATCAGCCGTTGCTGAAAGCGCAGGTGCAACGCCAGCCCGAGCGCTAGGCAGGTCAGCGTCACCAGCCAGAAATAGGTCATACTGCTGCCCGGCACCCGCTGATAGCCCTCGAAGAAGCCCTGACGCAGAAACTCGAGACCATGTACCACAGGGTTGAGCAGCAGATACTCGAGCAACCAGTGAGGCATGTTGTGGATGGGAAAGATCACGCCGGAAAGAATCAGCAACGGCATGATCATCATGCGCAGGATGATGCCCACCTCGGGAATCAAGGTGCCCAGCACCGAGACGATCAGGCCGAGTCCCAGCCCCAGGCACCACAGAGACAACCAGATCGACATCGCCAGCAGCGCGTTGTCGGGTGCCAGGTCGACCTGAAGCATCGCTGCCCCGGCGATAAACAGGAGAAAGATCAGCGAGCGCAACATGCCCTCGAGGAAATTGCGTACCAGCACCGGATCCACCGGCCTGACCTGACGATAGGCATACAGGGCCTGATTGGCGCCGACCGCCCCCAGTCCGCGCATCATGCCCTCGCGAACCAGGAAAAAGCCCATCAATCCGACGATCATCCAAGGAATGAACGGCGCCCCGACGATCAGTCCGTCACTGCGAATGAAGCTTCGGATTGCGACCATGATCAGGATAAAGATCATCGGTTCAGCGATCATCCAGAACCAACCCATGCGGTCGGCCATGGTGCGCGAGATGGCCTCGCGCATGAACATGGCGTACCACACACTGCGGGTCACCTCCCAGGACGAGCGTTCGGGTGAAGCGTCAGGTGTCAGCATGATCCGGACCTCAGAGGTCGATGGCGACCTTGGTGGCAACGGCGATTTGATAGAGGATCTGAGTGATACTGGTCGCCAGCTGCAGGTTCTTGGTCGGCACCGCCGGCATCACCAGCACCTCGTCACCGGGTCGCAGGCTGATGTCATCGGCGTCACGCACCGCCCCGTTCTGTCGCACGACCAGGATGTGATCCTCATCGCCCCGCTGGGTCAGGCCACCGGCGCCATCGATGTAGTCCCAGACGCTCATGCCCGGTCGAAATACCGCCGCCTGCGGCACGATGACCTCGCCACTGATCAACACCGAGTCGGTCACCTCGGGCAGGGTGATGACGTCGCCATCCTGCAGGCGAATATCACTGATGCCGGCGTCGTGGGCCACCACCAGACGACCACTCGGCTCTAGTGTCCTGGCGCGCTCGACGAAGGTCTGGATCAGCTCCGCTTCCCGCACCCGGATCTGGGCTTCCTCGTTGGTCGCCGAGGAGGCGCCAAGGTAGGTGGTTTCGAGTCGCCGCAGACTGTCGTGGAGAGCCTGGCGCTGCTGACGCGCAACGCTTTCCCGCTTGATCGAGACACTTTCCTCGGCGGTCATGTCCGCTGGCACCGCGACCGCGTCGAGCAACTCGCCAAGGCGGGCATCTCGCGGCAAGGCATAGCGTGACGCACCGAAGAAGCTGCCTTCCAGCGTCACCACGATGCTGTCCTCGCGCTGGTCAGCGCTGAACACAACCTCGTCGCCACGCTGGATCGATCGGTCGAGGAACTCGGACAGTGACAGGTACGTCGCCACCGGCCCAGTGGCTCGATCACCACGCAGCAGCACGTGGGAGACCCCGCTTTTCAGTCGCGCCAGCTGCACCAGTTCACTGCCCAGCAGATTCTGGCCACGCAATTCATAGCGATAAGCCCTCTCGACGTCGCCGGTCACCGCGAAGGACGAACCACGCTCATCGACCACAATGGTGTCACCGTCGCGCAGCTGCGGACGGGGTATGTCGCCACGCAACAGGAAGTCGTAGAGATCGATACTGGCCATGACCTGGCCACCGCGCATGAGGCGAATGCGTCGATAGCTGCCGAGAGCATTGTCGATGCCACCGGCCTGGTCCAGGAAGTACAGCACCGAGTCGGATGGCGTTCCAGCGTAGCGTCCGGGGCTTTCCACATAGCCGGTGACGAACACCCCGACGGGCTGGACACCCTGCAGGTTGGTGTAGACCTGGACGTTCTCCGGGTACACGCTCTGGATCGCTTGACGCACGCGGGCATCGAGCTGAGCGCTGCTCACTCCCTGGACATCGAGGGGGCCAATGGAGGGCAGGAAAATATTGCCCTGGGCATCCACCGGCATGACGCGATCAAACTCGACCGCTCCCCAGGCGCGCAAGGTGACCTGGTCGCCCGGCTTGATGCGGTAGTCCTGATTCAGGCCATCGACCATGGTGCCGCGAAAGCCGCCTTCGAAAAGATTGGCGCCAAACGGGGGCAAGGTGTCGATATCCACCCGCGGAGCTTGCGCCACCGGGCCATAGCGATCGTTGCTCCAATCGGCCCGAGGGGGGGCGTCGACCTCCGCCGACACCGGCTGCTGCACGGAGGCGGCGGGCAGCACTTCCCCGGGCAATGAGAGGCTCTGCGCCGAGGACAGCGGCGATAACGCGAGCAGCAGACTGGCACCTATCATGGCTCTGACATTCATTTCAGCGCTCCCTCACCGTTGTAGACGCCAGTGACCAGTCGCCGCGTCACCCACCCGGCGCCCGCATCGCAGGCCACCGCGTGCTGTCGTGCCCCTGTCGCGCCGCGCCTGACTTCCAGGTGACGGCAGACGCGTTGGCTGGCAGCGCCATAGGAGGGCCCCACCGTCACCGCCGCCCCCGCACCCCAGGGGCCCGATGCCAGGGTGGTGACGGCTCCCGCGGGAGCCGACGCAAAGAAGCCGCCGAGGCTTGGGTCCACCACCGTCCCCTGGCTCCCCCCGACGATCGTTCCCGAGGCAGGCGGCGACACCGGCATCGTGTTCACGCACCCCACCAACAGCAACGGGAACACCCATGCCGCCCAGCGCAATGAAGCCCGTCCTGAACGCGAGGCAGGAATCGAAAATTCACGTAAAGATGCACAAGAGTTGGACATTGATCGACTCGACATTCCAGGCTAATAAACTCCCCACCGGGGCTGTCGTATAGTTACAACTGCTTTAGAAGTTTCGCAATAATGTCTTGTTGACTCAGCGCATCGGTATTGACTTTTACCTCGGCTTCCACGGGCGCCTCATAGGGACTATTAATACCCGTAAAATCTCGAATCTTTCCCTCTCTTGCCTTTTGATACAGTCCCTTAGGGTCTCTTCCCTCGCAAACATCCAGGGGCGTATCGACGAAGACTTCGACAAAACACCCGTCCTTGAACAATCCCCTTACCGCCTCCCTATCTGCTCGAAATGGCGAAATAAAGGCGGTAATAACGATCACCCCGGCTTCGGCAAACAGGCGTGATACTTCCCCCACTCGGCGGATGTTCTCGCCGCGTTCCGTCTCCCCCATGCCGAGATCCTTGCATAACCCATGACGAATATTGTCACCATCCAGCAGCATGGTGTGATAACCGCGCCGATTGAGCTCCACTTCCAGGGCGTTGGCGAGGGTCGACTTGCCGGAACCCGACAGCCCCGTGAACCACACGCACTTCCCCCCATGGCCGTTGAGCTGCTCGCGCATCTGCTGAGTCACACTGGTGCGATTCCACACCACGTTGGCCTTGCTGTCGTTATCGCGATACTCGTAGGGCAATTCACTGTCCAGCGGACGATGAATCATGCCGGCACCCACGGTGATATTCGAAAGCCGGTCGATGACAATGAAGCTGCCAGTGCCCGGGTTGGTGCGGTAGTCGTCCACCGGCACCGGCGCGGTCAACTCCACCTGACAGCGGGCGATGGTGTTCAGGTCCAGCTTGTCGGCGTGGCGCTGTTCCAGCGTGTTCACATCCACCTGATAGTCGATCGCCGCGATCTTTCCCGCCAGGTCGCGAGTGGCCAGCTTCAGGTCATACAAGCGCCCCGGCTCGAGAGGGGACTCATGCATCCAGACGATATCGGCCTCGAAGTTCGATGCCAGCATCACATCGTCATCGGCGGCAACCAACCAGTCACCGCGCGAGACATCGATCTCGTCGCGTAGCGTGACGCTGATCGCCTGCCCCGGAAAGGCGGCATCGAGATCACCGTCGAAGGTCACGATGCGATCGATGACCGACGTCTTGCCCGACGGCAGTGCCTTGATTCCCTTGCCTGGCATCATCACACCGGCCGCCAGGGTGCCGCAGTAGCCTCGAAAATCCAGGTTCGGACGATTGACGTACTGGACCGGCAGGCGCAGGTCCCGCAGGTTCTGGTCGTGGCTGATCTCAACGTTTTCCAACAGTTCCAGCATGGCTGGCCCCTGGTACCAGTCCATGAACTCACTCGGGTTGACGACGTTGTCGCCCTTGAGTGCCGACATCGGCACAAACTGGATATCCCGGGCGTTGAGCTTGCCGGCGATCACCTGGTATTCGGCGACGATTTCCTCGTAGCGCGATTCGGCGAACTCGACCAGGTCCATCTTGTTGATGGCCACCACCAGGTGCTGGATACCAAGCAGGTCGCAGATGAAGCTATGGCGGCGGGTCTGAGTCTGCACGCCGTAGCGGGCGTCGATCAGAATCACCGCGAGGCTTGCGGTGGAAGCGCCGGTGGCCATGTTGCGGGTGTACTGCTCGTGTCCCGGCGTATCGGCGATGATGAACTTGCGCTTGTCGGTGGAAAAGAACCGATAGGCCACATCGATGGTGATGCCCTGCTCCCGTTCGGACTGCAGGCCATCGACCAGCAACGCCAGATCAACCTCCTCGCCGGTGGTGCCGCTGGTCTTCGAGGCCTGGGTGATCGCCGCCAACTGATCTTCGTAGATCATCTTGGAGTCATGCAGCAATCGTCCGATCAGGGTCGACTTGCCGTCATCGACACTGCCGCAGGTGATAAAGCGCAGCAGGTCCTTGTTCTCATGCTCCCTGAGGTACTGCTCGATATCTTCGGCAATAAGCTCTGACTGATGTGACATGTTCCCGCTCCCTTAGAAGTAACCTTCGCGCTTCTTCTTTTCCATCGACCCGGCCTGATCATGGTCGATGGCGCGTCCACTGCGTTCGCTGGTCCGCGTCAGCAGCATTTCCTGGATGATCTCGGGCAGTGTGGCCGCCTCCGACTCAACAGCGCCGGTCAGCGGGTAGCAGCCCAGGGTGCGAAAACGTACCCACTTCTCTGCGGGAACTTCGCCAGGCTCAAGGGGCAGGCGGTCGTCATCGACCATGATCTGCATGCCATCGCGTTCCACCACCGGGCGCGGAGCGGCGTAGTAGAGCGGCACGATCGGAATGGCCTCCAGGTAGATGTATTGCCAGATATCGAGTTCGGTCCAGTTGGACAGCGGGAACACGCGAATGGATTCGCCCTTGTTGACCTTGGCGTTGTAGATGTTCCACAGCTCCGGGCGCTGACTCTTGGGCTCCCAGCGATGGTGCTTGTCACGGAAGGAGAACACGCGCTCCTTGGCGCGACTGGCTTCCTCATCGCGCCGCGCGCCACCGAAGGCGGCATCGAAGCCGTGCTTGTCGAGTGCCTGCTTGAGACCAGCGGTCTTCATCACATCGGTGTACTTGGCGCTGCCATGGTCGAACGGGTTGATGTTGGCCGCCACGCCTTCCTCATTGATGTGCTCAATGAGCTGCATGCCGGCCTCTTCCACCATGCGATCACGAAACTCGATCATCTCGCGAAACTTCCAGGTGGTGTTGACGTGCATCAGCGGGAACGGCGGCGTCCCGGGATAGAAGGCCTTGCGCGCCAGGTGCAGCATCACCGACGAGTCCTTGCCGATGGAGTAAAGCATCACCGGGTTGCGGAATTCGGCGGCGACTTCACGAATGATGTGGATCGATTCGGCCTCGAGCTGTTTCAAGTGCGTCTGTCGGTCGGGGGAAATGTCCATGGCCACAGTGGTCCTTACTCCAGCATCGAAAGCGTCCCGAGTGTCTGGTGACAGTCTCCGGACGAAATTGGGAAAGACGAGAACAGAGCGCGTACGGTGGGCCGGCTGTCGCCGCTGCCCCGCGATACCACCGTGCCTGCCGCCCGTCGATTCGCGGTACCTGCCAGGTGCCAGCCATCGCCACCTTTCAGGGGCTTGCTACTGCCTACTACTACTGCCTGCTAATACTTCTTTCTCATGCTCAATGAATACTTGCCGGATGCCTGCCGTTGACTCAACGGTCGCTCTCGGCGGCCAGCCCCCCCCCACGGGGGCGACCCGACAGGCACCGACACAGAGAACTCATGAACGCCTTGCTGAAACATCCAGTGTCCGCGATGCAGGCGACCCGCAAGCCAACGCTAGACTGCGTGAGGGGTACGTTCAGGCACGCTACCGCCCCGGGATTTCAATGGGCGCTGTCCCTGTCCCGTTTTTGCATCATTCTTCTTTCACGTCATTCAAGGCACGACAAAGTGACGAAATGTCCGCTGCCACAGCTCTCGAGATTAATGTCTGAAAGTTTGTCATTCCACCCCAACAAACTTATTAAACAGCAGCGCAACTGGATAAAGCATACTTGCTAATCCATTGGCTTTTTACTGTGCTATTCTGAAGCATTACTGCCACCAACCTACAAACACCAAATATCTAGAACAAACAAAAAAATGCACATTAAAAACCGATATAAAACATTGCAAAAACTAATTTAAACAGCATCTTAGATAAATGGCTTTTTTGGTGAAAAAACATGCCGACACGGCATAAAAAACACCTTACTCCTACACCCAAAGTACAAAAAATACCCAACAACCTCGGGGAAACTTCACAGTTTTGAGCGCATTCAAACAGGTTTGAAAGACGCATCTCCCCAGCCAACAATAAGGAAGGAAGAATGCCGCAATAACTTCACGGAAATTAACCATAATCAGCCAGGATTACTCGGCCCGGAACCTATCGAGAGTTGCCAACAATGGCGGTAGCTCTCTTCGGTGGTTGCCGGCAATCATCCCGGCGATCCATTCGCTGCTGGCCTTCCTCGGCCCGGCGAGAAATCAGCTCTCCCGCTAGAGGGGCTTGGGCTTAGCTAGAGGGGCTTGGGGCTTGGGGCTTGGGGCTTGGGGC
>Ga0114954_1000190_pt1 | contig 22805 bp, 20 predicted proteins | sample Porto_4metaG_FD_87299 | JGI IMG/M metagenome (GOLD analysis project Ga0114954, IMG submission 87299) | Marine algal microbial communities from Porto, Portugal - Porto_4 metaG | ecosystem: Host-associated > Algae > Red algae > Unclassified | place: Portugal: Porto | collected 2015-02-02
CGAGACATATGCCGGCGTTCGCCGTTACAGCTACGGACTGGCCGATCAGCAGGATCAGGTCGGGCGGGTGACCGGTCTTGCCTGGACCTCGGTAGGGGGCGAGTTGCTCAATATCGAGTCGGTGGTGACGCCGGGCAAGGGTCGGCTCAACAAGACTGGCTCCCTGGGCGATGTCATGAAAGAGTCGGTCAGCGCCGCTCAGACGGTGGTCAGGGCGCGTGCGGAGGCGCTAGGCATAGACCCGGAACGTTTCGAGAAGGAAGACTTGCATATCCATGTGCCGGAGGGTGCGACGCCCAAGGATGGCCCTAGCGCCGGTGTCGCCATGGTTACCGCCATGGTCTCCGCCTTTACCGGTCGCGCGGTGCGCTGCGACGTTGCCATGACCGGTGAGGTCAACCTGCGGGGCGAAGTGATGCCCATCGGCGGGCTGAAGGAGAAATTGCTGGCTGCCAGGCGCGGTGGTATAAAGACAGTGCTAATACCCGAAGAGAACCGTCGAGACCTCAAGGAGGTCCCGTCGAATATCAAGGATGCCCTCGATATTCGTCCTGTTCGTTGGATTGATGAGGTCCTGCAAGTGGCTTTAGCGGAAAGGGCGGATCCAAAATCTGAGGATTCGTTACCCTCTGAGTCTGCTTCTACCCATTCAATGGTCAGTACTCACTAGCGACATTTTTCTCATTATGGCGGGTGTCAAATCCCGCCATGATGCGGATTGGCAGGGAAGGTTGCTTGACAGGTCTTTTGCCGCATTGCTATAAACTATCGCCATGCTGCGATCGTGCCTGTGGGCAAAGTAATCGCCGTTTTGAATCTTTTTTTGTAACAGTCAAGGGGTGAAGTGTGAACAAGTCCGAGCTGATCGATGCCATTGCTGCGTCTGCTGACATTCCGAAGGCCGCCGCTTCGCGTGCACTGGATGCCATGGTGGATTCCGTCACCGATAGCCTGAAGAACGGTGACAGTGTGTCACTGGTGGGTTTCGGTACCTTTACCGTCAAGGAGCGTGCCGCTCGTACTGGCCGTAATCCGCAGACCGGCCAGCCGATTGAGATCAGCGCCGCCAAGGTGCCTAGCTTCAAGGCCGGCAAGGCTCTGAAGGATTCTGTCAACTAAGGGAGTCTCCTTGGTTCGACGAATCAGGCCGAGGTGTCGCTGACAGCCGGTCCTACAAAAGGCGCATCGCTTCAGCGATGCGCCTTTTTTTGTCGCGGGCTCGGCGTCACTGGCGATTCGAGCCGGAAGGCGGTCGCGGAGGACGTCCTTATGCGTATAATGTGGCCCGATCAGACTCAACCCTTCAGCAGAGGCGTGCATGCTGCAAAGTATTCGTGAGCGGTCCCAGAGCTGGGTCGCGAAGGTCATTATTGGCGCGGTGATCGTCACCATGGCGTTGTTCGGCGTGGAGTCGCTGGTGGGCCTGTTCGGCAACTCCGGCGACGACGTCGCCAGCGTCAACGGTCAGAGCATTACCCGCCAACAGGTCGAGGGCAATGTCCAGCGGGCCTTGCGCAGTGGCCAGGTGCCGCCAGAGCAGGAGCGTGCCCTGCGCGGCCAGGTGCTGGACAGCTTGATCGCCGATCGCCTGATGTCGAGCTATGCCGAGGACGGCGGGCTTCACCTGTCCGATGCACAGCTCGACCAGGTGATCGTTAATCGCAGCGAGTTTCAGGATGCCGATGGTCGCTTCGATCAGGACCTGTTTCGCAATCGGTTGGCCAGCGCCGGCTATACGCCGCTGTCGTTCCGGGCTCAGCTCGAGAAGGACCTGATGCGTCAGCAGGTCCAGCTCGGGATGTCGCTTAGTGACTTTACCCTCGAGGACGAACAACAGCGTCTGGCCGATCTGCAGCGCCAGACCCGAAGCTTCCGTTACCACACACTGGAGCCGTCGGATCTCGATAGCCCGGTGGAGGTGAGCGACGAGGACCTGTCGAGCTACTACGCCGACCACCAGGATGAGTTCCTGCGTCCGGAACAGGTCGAGCTGGCCTACGTGGTCGTCGATCGCGAGGCGATGGCGGCCGATGTCGATGTCGAGGAGGCCGATCTGCGCGAGGCCTGGGAGCAGAGTGCCGGACAGGCAGACCGTCGCGTGTCTCACATCATGTTGACCTTCGGTGACGAGCGCACCCGGGACGAGGCCGAGGCCGAGCTCGATAGCGCCAAGGCGCGTCTCGATGACGGCGATAGTTTTGCCGATGTGGCCGCTGAGGTGTCCGACGACACCTCGACCAGCGGCGCCGGTGGCGATCTTGGGGTGATCACCCGGGGTATCTTCGGCGAGGCCTTCGAGAGCGCGGCCTTTGGCCTTGACGAGGGGCAGGTGTCGGATATCGTCGAGACCGATAACGGGCTTCACCTGATCAAGGTTACCGACATCGACCGTCCGAGCTTCGAGGAGGCCAGGCCTCGGCTGCGTGAGGATCTTGCCGAGGGCCAGGTTGAAGACGCCTTCAATGACAAGGTTCAGCAGCTGATCGACGAGAGCTTTGCCGCCGAGGATCTGCAGAGTGTCGCCGATGATCTTGGCGTTGAACTCAACCATAGCGACTGGGTCAGCCGCGACGCCGCCGAGGGCGTGTTGGCCGAGCCTGGTGTCCTGGACGAGGCCTTCCGCGACGAAGTGCTGACGGACGGTTTCAACAGCGAAGTGATCGAACTCGACGCCGACCGTCGTCTGGTGTTGCGGGTGACCGACCATCGAGAGGCCACGACCTTGCCGTTCGAGCAGGTCGCGGATCGCGTCGAAGGGGCCGTGCGCCAGGCCAAGACCCGGGACGCGTTGATCGACCTTGCCGCCGAAAAGGCTCAGCAGCTCAAAGGCGGTCAGGACTTGGCCATCGACTGGCAGCAGGCCAGCGACGTCAGTCGGCAACAGCAGAGCAACGTGCCCGATAGCGTGCTGGGGGCGGTCTTCCGCCTGCCGCATCCGGAGCAGAACGGCCCCGTCTACGGGCGTGCCGTGGACGGTAACCGAGTGACACTGTTGGCCTTGGAGTCGGTCGGTAGCGGCGAGGCCAATGAGCAGATGGAATCGCTGGTGGCTTCCATGGCAGAGCGCATGCGCTCGCAGTCAGTGGTTCAGGGCTTGCTCGCCTACTTGCGCGATACCGGCGAGATCGAGCGTCAGTAGTTGGTGTGACGCACCGTGACAAGGGCGCCGCGAGGCGCCCTTGTTGGTTTCAGCGCCGGATCGGCACCTTTGGGCAACGCGGTGATGGCTTGTTGTGCGAAATCTCGGCGGGTGACCCGAGCGTAGCAGTTATACCGTTATCTTCTCGGTTTGACGATTCGGCAGCGACTCGACCCCGTCCCGAACCGAGCGGCCTGCACAACATACGGTGAAAACGGGTCCATGGTGAACCTTTCCTCGGGTCGCGGGGCCGGGCAATGTATCATGCCGTTCCATCGCCTCCAGGAGTCTGCATGAAGCCCCTTACGCACGTTCCTACCCATATCGTCACCGGCTTTCTCGGCAGTGGGAAGAGCACCCTGATTCGGCGCTTGATCGACGCCAAGCCACCGGGCGAGCGCTGGGTGGTTATCGTCAACGAGTTCGGCAAGGTGGGTATCGACCAGGCCCTGTTTGGCACCTCAAGTGACGTCAAGGTGCGTGCGATTCCCGGGGGCTGCCTGTGCTGCCAACTGGCGGTCGTTCTCAAGGCTGCCCTGGTGGAGGTCCTTCGCCGGGAACGCCCGGATCGCGTGATCATCGAGCCATCAGGGCTCGGCCACCCCTCGGGACTGATCCAATTGCTCGGTGATCGGGATTTTGCCGGTGTGCTGGAGCTGCGGGAAGTGATAACGCTGCTGGATCCACGTCGTCTCGAGGACGAACGCTGCCGGAACCACGAGACGTTCCGTGATCAGTTGGCAGTGGCGGATGGCCTGGTGGTGGCAATGACCGACCTGGCCACACCGGCCCAGCTCGAGCGCCTCGACGCCTGGCTTCGTGAGCGTCGGCCGGCGTTTCGTTGGGTCGAGCGCGTCCGTCACGGCGAGTTGGCGATCGAACGCTTGGTCCAAGGCGAGCGCAGCGACACGGCAGTCATGCCCAGGTCGTTGCTTCACGTGGGTTCGGGGAGCCCGCGGGGTAATGAGGCGAGTGAGGCGGCGAGTGATCCTGCCTCCTGCTTGACTCCTGGCGCTGCGATCGCCGAGGTGGGGGTGGCGCTGGGCTACCAGACGCTGGGATGGCGTTGGCATCCTGCCGAGCGTTTCGGCCTGGACCAGTTTATGGCGCGACTCGCCGAATTGCCGAGCCAGTGCCGGGTCAAGGCCGTGATTCATGCCGAGCAGGGGTGGAAGACCTGCCATCGGGTCGCGGGCGTCGATACGATCGATGCGAGCGAATGGCGTCGCGACTCGCGGCTCGAGATCATCTGTCCGGTCGATCAGCGCCTGGACGAGGACGCCTGGTCGATAGCGCTGAACGCCTGTCGCACAGACTGAAACAAGGCCCGGTATGACACCGGGCCGCACCAGCATACGGCTAAAGCGAAAAGGCCGTCAGTTCGAGCCCATCGTCGTCGAGCTTCAGCTGCCAGCCCTGTGCTTGGTTCCAGTCCCCCAGGACGTAGCGTTTTGCTGCCTGCCCATCGACCTCGAGGTCGTGGACATCCGGGCGGTGGGTGTGGCCATGGATCAGGGTCGTGACGCCATGATCGTGCATGGACTTGACCACTTCGTCCGGGGTCACGTCCATGATGTCTACGGCCTTGGTGCTGTTGGCTTCGCCGGATTGCTCGCGCAGGCGTTGGGCCAGCGCCAGGCGCTCAGGAAACGGCATGGCCAGAATGCTGGCCTGCCATTGGGGGTCCCGGGCCTGGGCCCGGAATGCCATGTAGGCATCGTCCCGGGTGCACAGGCTGTCACCGTGCATCAGCAGGATCCGCCGACCGTGGACGTCGATCACGCTGGGGTCGGCGAGCAGTGAAGCCCCGGCCGCGGCGGCGAAGTCCTCGCCGAGCAGGAAGTCGCGGTTGCCATGCATCAGGAAAATGTTGGCGCCGCGCAGGGATGCGGCCTTCAGCGCTCGTGCCACACGCACCGCCAGGGCCGCATGTCCGCTGGGGTCGTGGTGCTCCAGGGCCATCAGGTCGTCGCCTATCCAGGCATCGAAGATGTCGCCCAGAAGATAAAGGGAGACCGGGTCCTGGGTATTGCGTTCCAGCCAGTCGAGAAAGCCTTCGGTAAGCGCTGGGGCAGTGGGGTGCAGGTGCAGGTCGGATATCAGCAGGGTAGTCATGGCGAGCTCTTCGGTCCTCGACGGACCACGCCCGCAGAGCGGGCGTGGTGAGCGAAAAGAGTCAAACGGGCGGCTACCGAGCGTCGCCCGGCGTCAGGTATCGCTGACGACTCGGTGGCGTCTTTGGCTCAGGCGTATTCGTTGGTTCAGGCGTCTTCCTTGATATACGCCCGTTGAATAACCACATCGTCGGCCGGTACGTCCGCGTGCATGCCGCGACGAGTCGTGGCAACGTTCTTGATGCGCTCGACTACGTCCATGCCGTCGGCGACGCGTCCGAAAACACAATAGCCCCAGCCCTGCATGTTCTTGCCGGTGTGGTTGAGAAAGTCATTGTCGGAGACGTTGATGAAGAACTGGGCGGTGGCCGAGTGCGGGTCCTGGGTACGGGCCATGGCCAGGGTGCCGCGGGTGTTCTTCAAGCCGTTGTCGGCCTCGTTCTCGATCGGATCGCGGGTCGGTTTCTGGTTGAAGTCCATGTCGAAGCCGCCGCCCTGGATCATGAAGCCATCGATCACGCGGTGGAACAGGGTGTCATCGTAGAAGCCGTCGCGGACGTACTGTTCGAAGTTGGCGGCGGTCTTGGGCGCCTGCTCGTCGAAGAGTTCGACGCTGATGTCACCGAAATTGGTCTGCAGAATGATCATTGACGGGTCCTGTCGGAATTCGGCTGCCTCGTGGCGCCTTTTTCATTGTCGGCACGGCTTGGCGCCGCGCCCTAGCGTGACGCTATAATAGCGGTTTTGCTTCGCAGCGCGAAGCCGAGACGACGACCTCGTCTCCATCGTCCTTTCTCCACCAGAGGTTGACTCATCGACATGACCACCGAGACCAGCAGCGCGCCGAATTTCATTCGCAACCAGATTCGCGAGGAAATCGAGGCCGGACGGTCGCAACAGATCGTGACGCGTTTTCCCCCCGAGCCCAACGGCTTCCTGCATATCGGGCACGCCAAGTCGATCTGTCTGAACTTCGGGCTTGCCGAGCAGTTCGGTGGTGACTGTCATCTGCGTTTCGACGATACCAATCCGGCCAAGGAAGAACAGGCCTACATCGATGCGATCAAGGATGATGTGCAGTGGCTGGGGTTTCAGTGGGCGGGGGACGTCCGCTATGCATCGGATTACTTCGACCAGCTCTATGCGTGGGCGCAGCACCTGGTGTCCGAAGGCAAGGCCTACGTCGATGATCTGTCTCCCGACGAGATCCGCGAGTATCGCGGCACCCTGACCGCGGCCGGTCGTCCGAGTCCGTATCGCGATCGCAGCGCCGAAGAGAACCTCGATCTGCTCGAGCGCATGCGGCGTGGCGATTTTGCCGAAGGCGAGAAGGTGTTGCGTGCCAAGATCGACATGGCCGCGCCCAACATCAACCTGCGCGACCCGATCCTCTATCGCATTCGCCATGCCGAGCACCACCAGACAGGCGACAAGTGGAAGATCTACCCGTCCTACGACTTCACCCATGGGCAATCCGACGCCATCGAAGGGGTGACGCACTCGGTCTGCACCCTCGAGTTCGAGGACCATCGTCCGCTCTACGAGTGGTTCCTGGATAACCTGCCGGTGCCGGCCAAGCCGCGCCAGATCGAGTTTGCCCGACTCAATCTCGACTACACCCTGACCTCCAAGCGCAAGCTCAAGTCGCTGGTCGATAACGCCATCGTCGACGGCTGGGATGACCCGCGTATGCCGACCATCTCTGGCATGCGCCGGCGCGGCTACACCCCGGCATCGCTGCGCAAGTTCTGCGAAATGATCGGTGTCACCCGGGCCGACGGAGGCCTGGTGGAGCTGGCCATGCTGACCCACGCGATTCGCTCGGATCTCGAGGATAATGCGCCGCGCGCCATGTGCGTCCTGAAGCCACTCAAGGTGGTGTTGACCAACGTCACAGAAGGCCATGAAGAGGTCTATGACGTGCCCGGGCACCCTGCGCGTGACGACATGCCGACGCGTCGTGTGCCGTTCAACCGCGAGCTGTGGATCGACCGTGACGACTTCATGGAAGAGCCTCCGAAGAAGTTCTTCCGTCTGGCGCCGGGTAAGGAAGTGCGCCTGCGCAACAGCTACGTGATTCGCTGCGACGATGTCATCAAGGACGCCACCGGCGAGATCGTCGAGCTGCGCTGCAGCGTCGACTTCGACACCCTGGGCAAGAATCCCGAAGGGCGCAAGGTCAAGGGTGTGATTCACTGGGTCAGTGCGCAGCATGGTGTGCCGGTGGAAGTGCGCCTCTACGACAACCTGTTCATGGTCGAACAGCCGGACAAGGACAAGGACGCCGACTTCCTCGACCACCTCAACCCCGAGTCGCTGGTCACCGTCCAGGGCGTCGCCGAGCCGAGTCTGGCTGGCAGCGAGGCGGAGTCGCGCTTCCAGTTCGAACGCGTCGGTTATTTCTGTGCCGACCGTCACCTGTCGCGTCCCGACAAGCTGGTGTTCAACCGCACCGTAGGACTCAAGGACAGCTGGGCCAAGATTCAGAAGAAGGGCTGATATGCAGATCTACAACACCCTGAGCCGGACCAAGGAAGCCTTTACCCCGATCGAACCGGGCAAGGTGCGCATGTACGTCTGTGGCATGACCGTCTACGACTACTGCCACCTGGGCCATGCCCGGGTGATGGTGGCCTTCGACGTCATCACCCGTTACCTGCGTAGTCGCGGGTTCGACGTGACCTATGTGCGCAATATCACGGACATCGATGACAAGATCCTGCGTCGGGCGGACGACAACGGCGAAACCATCGGCGCCCTCACCGAGCGCATGATCGACGCCATGCACGAAGATGAAGCGCGCCTGTTCGTCAAGCGCCCGGACCAGGAGCCACGGGCGACCGGGCATGTGGCCGAGATCGTCGCCATGATCGAGACGCTCATCGACAAGGGCTACGCCTATGCCCCGGGCAATGGCGATGTCTACTATCGCGTGCGCAAGTTCGATGGCTACGGCAAGCTCAACAATCGTGATCTCGACGAGATGCGCTCCGGCGCACGTGTCGAGGTCGATGAGCACAAGGAAGATCCACTGGACTTCGTGCTGTGGAAGGGGGCCAAGCCGGGCGAGGCCAGCTGGTCGTCGCCCTGGGGCGAGGGGCGTCCTGGCTGGCACATCGAGTGCTCGGCGATGTCCACCTGCTGCCTGGGCAATACCTTCGATATCCACGGTGGCGGGCCGGACCTGACCTTTCCCCACCATGAAAACGAGATCGCCCAGAGCGAAGCGGCCACCGGTGAACGCTACGTCAACACCTGGATGCACGCCGGCGCGGTGCGGGTGGACAGCGAGAAGATGTCCAAGTCGCTGGGCAATTTCTTCACCATTCGCGAGGTGCTCGAGCACCATGATTCGGAGGTCGTGCGTTACCTGCTGGTGGCCAGTCACTATCGCAGTGCGATCAACTACGCCCCGGCAGCGCTGGGTGAGGCGCGCAAGTCGCTCGAACGCTTCTACACGGCGCTGGAAGGCGTGACCATCGACGCCGCCACCCCGGAGGCTACCGCCGAGGTGGCACCGGGGGACTATGCGGCCCGGTTTAGCGCCGCCATGGATGATGACTTCAATACCCCTGAAGCCCTCTCGGTGCTGTTCGATCTTGCCCGCGAGCTCAATCGCGCCAAGCAGGAGGGCGCTGTCGGTGCTGCCGGGCTTGCCGCCGAACTCAAGCGACTCGGCGGGGTTCTTGGGCTGTTGGGGCAAGATCCGAGCGCGTTTCTCAAGGGCGCGACCGCAAGCCTCGGCCTCTCGGAGCAGGACATCGAGGCGCGCATCGTGGCCCGCGCCGCGGCCAAGAAAGCCAGAGACTTCGCCGGCGCCGATGCCATCCGCGATGAACTCGCGGCTATGGGCATCGTGCTCAAGGACTCTCGGGAGGGGACCACCTGGGTGGTTGCCAAGGTCGACGAGCACCAGGGCTGACGCCGGACCCGCTCGAGCCCGGGCCCTGGTACTAGCTTCGCCCGCCCCGAGACCGTCAGGGGCGCTGTCGCGGCCCCAGCGGGATCTGTCTCGGCCAGTCATCCGCAACGACAAATACGCGCCGCCCGGTTCCGCCGGGCGGCGTCGTGTCGTGTGCGAGGCCGGGCGCGAGCGGCGTATCGGCGAAGCGACTCGGGTGGCGGGCCAGCATGAGTTGCACCGGCGTGGCGTAGGTGGCGAAATGGGCCGCGAGGGAGCGGCTCAGCGTATCGCGGGGTAGCCAATGCTCGGGTAGCGGCGGCGCCAGCCAATGGGGTTTCGCCAGGCAGGTGCCGAACCGCAGCTCCGGACACGACGCGCATAGCGCTGACCAGTCGCTCCAGCGGCACCAGAGTCCGTGGTAGGCGTTGGGGTGGCCAATGGCCGGAGGCGGCAGCTCGTCACGCCAGGGATAGAACAGTAGGCCGGGCATGGCGAGCTGGGAGCGGAGAGGACGTGACAAGGCGGCCGACATCGGCTCGCTCTGGGGCTGTTCTGAGGGCTGTGTTAAGGACGGTTTTAAGGGCTGTGCCAGAGCCGTTGCCAACGCCTGTTGAGCCGTCGCGGTGTGCATCAACGGCAATTGATGATGGCTCACGTGGCCGACCTTCAGAGCTAGGCTGTCGAGGCCGCCCGGCCCGATCCAGCGCATGGCGTCGTCGGCGGCGCCGGGCCCGGTCTCGAGGCCGAGATAGAACTTGATCGCGACCTCAAGGTGGACGATGTCGCCGCTATCCCGTTGTCGATAGAGGATGTCCAGCTCGCCCAGGGTACGTCGCTCCTGTTGAATCCGCACATTATTCGCCAGCAACGCTGTGCCAGGCGCGGTATCCAGCAGGTACTGCCATAAACGTTCGTGATACTGTCCGAGGCGAGTGAATGCGGTATCGCCGATCAGAGTTTCGAGCCCCCAGGGCGAGGCGTCGACTTCCCCCAGCCAGCGGCTGAGCCGTTGTGGGTCCTCAAGCCCAAGGTCGGCGCGACTCGGTCGGCCGGACCATTGGGTAGTCACCAGGTCCGGTGCGTCGATCAGCCAGGCGAGGTCGCGTACCACCGGATGCTTGAGGGTGCCGAAGTGGGGCGTCGGTGGGGGGATCAGGGATGACGGCATCGATGTTCTTCCGGCGTTGAGGCGTGATCTGCAGCCCGAAGGCGTTGGCCGTATACTCAGCATACATACACAAGGAATCGGGTGTGAAATGATGAAACGACCGTTAGCGTTTGTCACAGCTATTGCCGCCTCGACACTGATGGCGTCCGCACAGGCCGCCGATCCCGTCGTGGTGTCGTCCAAGATCGATACCGAAGGGTCGGTACTCGGCCAGATGATCCTGCAGAGCCTGACGGATGCCGGAATCGAGGTCGAGGACCGGATGCAGCTGGGCGGCACCAGTATCGTGCGTGAAGCGCTGATCAATGGCGAGATCGACATCTATCCCGAGTACACCGGCAATGGTGCCTTCTTCCACGATATGGCCGACAGCGACGTCTGGCATGACGCCGAGGCCGCCTTCGCTACGGTAAAGGACAAGGACGCGGCCCAAGGACTGGTGTGGTTATCGCCGGCATCGGCCAACAACACCTACGCCATCAGTGTCCGCGGAGAGCTGGCCAGGGACAACGATCTGACGACCCTGGAGGACATGGCGGCCTTTATCAACGAAGGCGGTGATTACAAGCTCGCGGCGAGCACTGACTTCGTCGAGTCGGCGTTTGCCCTGCCGGCCTTCCAGGAGGCTTACGGCTTTACCCTCGACGATGAACAGATGCTGGTCCTTTCCGGTGGCAATACCGCCGCCACCATGCGTGCGGCGGCGCAGCAGACCAGCGGCGTCAATTCCGCCATGACCTACGGCACCGACGGTGGCCTTCAGGCGCTGGACTTGGTCGTGATGGAGGACACCAAAGGTGTCCAACCGGTCTATCAGCCGGCCCCGGTCGTCCGCCAAGACGTGCTCGACGCCTATCCCCGGATCGCCGAGGTGCTGGCTCCCGTGTTCGCGTCATTGGATCTGGAAACCTTGCAGCGGCTCAATGGCGATGTTGCCGTCAACGGCCTCGATCCAGCCAAGGTGGCCGCCGATTACCTGGCCACCCTCGAGGACTAGGCCATCGAGTCGCGCAGGGACGCGAGACGTCCCAACCTCGTGCTGATGGCTCTGATGGGGGCCGCCCTGGTGGCCTGGTGGATGTTACCGAGTGTCACCATGGCGCCCAATCGCATCGTGCCCGGGACGGCGTATGCCGCTTCTGAGGTTGCGGGCTGGGGGGCGGCGATCCTGGCGAGCCTGCCCCTGGCCGTCGCGGCCTGGTTGGCCCGCGACCTGGACCGGCAGCGGCTCAAGGCGCTGTTGGCGCTGGTGGTGGTCGGGCTGGTCGGTCTACCGCTGTGGCTGACCGCGGCCAGCGTGCAGTTGGTTGACCCCAACCTACCGCAGGCGCGCATCGGCATCGGTGCTGGCCTGTGGCTGACGCTGTTCATGTTGCTGCTGGCTCTGGTGGAGTTGCGCACCCGTCTGGTCTTGCCGTCGCCGGTGACCTGGGGGGTGGCGTTGCTGCCCCTCGTCGTGTTCGTGCTGTGCCTGCCCCTCGGCCTGGACGGCCTCGCGCTCTGGCAGGAGTATGCCGGGCGCCGGGACGACTTTGTTGCCGCGATCGGAGAGCACCTGCTGCTGGTCGGGGCCACGGTCGCCATCAGTCTGGTTGTGGGGGCGGTGATCGCACTGCTGATGCGGCGTTACCCGAGGGTTCAGCGCCTGGGCTTCTCGTTGCTGAATTTCTTGCAGACCGTCCCTAGCCTGGCCTTGTTCGGCCTGTTGCTCGGCCCGCTAGCGTGGCTCTCCGATCGCTACGCCTGGCTGGATAGCCTCGGTGTCAGCGGCATCGGTTGGGCCCCGGCGCTCATTGCGCTGGTGGCCTACAGCCTGTTGCCGATGGTCCGTAATACCTTCGTCGCTCTCGAAGGCGTCGACCCGGGGGTCGTCGAATCGGCCCGAGGCATGGGCATGAGTCGGCTGCAGAGCTTCCTTCAGGTACGGCTGCCTCTGGCGTTGCCCGTATTGCTCGAGGGCGTACGTATCACCACGGTGCAAGCGATCGGGTTGACCGCGGTGGCCGCCCTGATCGGTGCGGGCGGGCTCGGACGCTTCATCTTCCAGGGCCTGGGACAGGCCGCCATGGATCTCGTGCTCCTGGGGGCACTACCCATCCTGTTGATGGCGGTGGTGGCCGACGCCTTGCTGGGCAACCTCGCCAATCGTCTGCGCAAGGGAGAGCCGACATGATCGAACTGATCCACATTTCCAAGCGCTTCGGCGATACCGCCGCCGTCGATGATATCTCGCTGAAGGTGGAGAGCGGGGAATTCTGCGTCGTGGTGGGCACCTCCGGGTGTGGCAAGTCCACCACCTTGAGGATGATCAATCGCCTGATCGAGCACAGCGATGGCGAGATTCATATCGACTCCCAGCCGATCCGATCCTTCCGCGAGGAGCAGTTGCGCCGCCGCATCGGCTATGCGATCCAGAGTACAGGGCTCTTTCCCCACTGGACGGTGGCACGCAATATCGGCCTGGTGCCGCGCCTGCTCAAGTGGCCCAAGGCCCGAATCGACGCCCGGGTCGAGGAGCTGTTGACGCTGCTGGGGTTGTCCGGTAGCGAGTTCGCCGGCAAGTACCCAAGCCAGCTGTCCGGCGGACAGGCGCAGCGTGTCGGTGTGGCTCGGGCATTGGCCGCGAATCCCGATATTCTGCTGATGGATGAGCCTTTCGGGGCCTTGGATCCGATCACCCGCGAAACCCTTCAGGTCGAGTTGCGGCAATTGCAGACGCGCCTCGGCAAGACCATCGTCTTCGTTACCCACGACATGGATGAGGCGCTACGCCTTGCCGATCGTCTGGTGGTGATGCAGGACGGGCGGATCGTGCAGCAGGGGCACCCCCTGACGCTACTCAGAGAGCCCGTCAATGACTTCGTTGCGTCCATGTTGGGGGGAGAAGATCGTGGCCTCAAGGAGGCGGCGCTGCTGCCGGTCAGCGAGCGCATGAGCCCGCTCGGGGTGGGGGGCGTGGCGCGGGAGCGTATCGACCAGGGCGCCTCGCTGCGAGAGGCCTTGTCGATCATGCTGTGGCGACGGGTCGAGTGCCTGGCGGTCGTCGACGATGGTGACATTCCCATCGGAGAGCTCAGCTTTCGTCGTCTTGTCGGGGCCCGTGGCCATGAATGAACGTCGCCTGCCCGGCCTGCTGGCACCGCTGCTCTGGCTGCTGCTGCTGATCGCGGGCTGCCTGATGATGGAGCGATTCGAGGCATTCTTTCGGGTGATCGAGCCCGACAGTCGTCAGGTGATCTTCCAGCGCGTCGATTTTCTGGTATTGCTCGGGCGCCATCTGCTGGTGGTCAGCATTGCCGCCATAGTGGCCATCGTTGTTGGTGTCGCGGGGGCCATCGCCGTGACTCGGCCAGGGGGGCGTGACTTCCTGCCGCTGGTCACCCAGGTGGCTTCCATGGGGCAGACCTTTCCTCCCGTCGCGGTGCTGGCGCTGGCCGTGCCGGTGCTGGGCTTCGGCACGCTTCCGATCATCGTCGCCCTGGTGCTCTATGGGCTGTTGCCCATCGTGCGCAACACCCTGGCCGGGATCGAGGGCATAGACCCGAGTGTGAAGGAGGCGGCCAGGGGCATGGGGATGACGCCGGGGCAGATCCTCCGCCAGGTCGAGCTGCCGCTGGCGGCGGCGGTGATCGTCGCCGGCATTCGTACCTCGGTGACGATCAATATTGCCACGGCGGCTCTCGGTGCCACCGTGGGATCAAGCAATCTGGGGGACCCCATCATCTCCGGTATCGTCAATGGCAATACCGCCTATATCGTTCAGGGAGCGGTGCTGATTGCGCTGCTCGCGCTCACCGTCGATAGCCTGTTCGGTCAGCTCGCACCGAGGCGAGTCGCCTAGCGACTCGTCGTTTGCCCGAGGCTCGTTGGCGTCCCGGGCGCTTGCGCTGGCATCGCAGGGTTGTGAGAGTGCTGCGCGGACACCCGCATGAATCTCGCTCTATGCGCTTCCTCTGGTGTTTTCCACTGGCGTGGGTTTTTTTAGTCGTGTTTTTTTCTGATATTCGACCAAAGTTGTGGCTATCCATGCTGCTCAGTTTACGTTAACGTCAACTGAGTGCGTTGACTCGTCCCCGGGCAACCCCTGGCGGGGCGGGGGATAACAAACAACACTGCCCTCACAAGGGGCATTAGGATCAGCATCATGACCACGACCGCACAGACCACTCATGATCCGGACTTCCTGTCCGGTGATGAATTCTCGATTCCTACCTACGGCGTCTTGAGTCAGGACGGCAGTCTGCATCCCGGTGCCCAGGCGCCCGAGCTCGACAAGGACAAGGCGCTGCGTATCTACCATGCGATGGTCGCGACCCGCGTGCTCGATGAGCGCATGCTGGCGGCCCAGCGCCAGGGCCGGTTGAGCTTCTACATGCAGTGCACCGGTGAAGAGGCGGCGGTGATTGGCAGCACCGCGGCGCTGGATGATGGCGACATGATCATGGCTCAGTATCGTGAGCAGGGCGCACTCGCCTATCGCGGCTTCTCCACCGACGAATTCATGAACCAGCTGTTCGGTAATGAGCTGGATTATGGCAAGGGTCGGCAGATGCCGATCCACTACGGCTCACGCAAGCTGCATTACATGACCATTTCGTCGCCATTGGCGACACAGATCCCCCAGGCCACTGGCTACGCCTATGGTCAGAAGCTCGCCGGCGATGGGTTGTGCACCATCGTGTACTTCGGCGAAGGGGCTGCCTCGGAGGGTGACTTTCATGCCGCCCTTAACATGGCGGCGGTACATGAAGCGCCGGTAATCTTCTTCTGCCGCAACAATGGCTACGCAATTTCGACGCCCTCGGTCGAGCAGTTCGCCGCCGACGGGGTGGCGCCCCGCGCCTTTGGCTACCGCATGCACGTGATTCGTGTCGATGGTAACGACGTTCTGGCCGTCTACCGCGCCACCCAGAAGGCTCGCTGTCTGGCGGTGGAACAGAACAAGCCGGTGCTGATCGAGGCGATGACGTATCGCCTGGCGGCGCATTCGTCGTCGGACGACCCTTCCGGTTATCGCTCGCGCAAGGAGGAAGAGGCCTGGCGGGAGAAGGATCCGATCCTGCGCATGCAGCGCTGGCTGGAACTCAAGGACTGGTGGAACGATGATGAAGAAAAGTCGCTTCAGGACCGTCTGCGCCGCGAGGTGCTGGATACCATGAAGCGGGCCGAGAAACGCCCACCACCGCCCTTGGATAGCATGGTCACCGATGTCTATGCAGACGTCACGCCGACGCTTCAGCGCCAGCTGGATCAACTCAAGGCGCATATCCGCCGCTATCCCGAGGCCTATCCCAAGGGCGCAAGGTCGCTCGATCCGACGTTACTCGCCGGGGCCGATAGCACCACCGACGCCGACGACGGTCAGGGAGAGGACTGAGATGCCAACCATCAATATGCTGCAGGCCATCAACCAGGCCCTCGATACGGCCATGGCCGAAGACGATAAGGTGTTGTGCTTCGGCGAAGACGTCGGCGGATTCGGTGGCGTCTTCCGTGCCACCAGCCATTTGCAGGAAAAGTACGGCCGCGCGCGTTGCTTCAATACGCCGCTGGTGGAGCAGGGCATCGTCGGCTTCGCCAATGGCCTGGCCGCCCAGGGGTCGGTGCCGGTGGCCGAGATCCAGTTTGCCGATTACATCTTTCCGGCCTTTGACCAGATCGTCAACGAGACCGCCAAGTTTCGTTACCGGTCGGGGGACCTGTTCAATGTCGGCGGCTTGACCATTCGCGCGCCTTACGGCGGCGGTATTTCGGGCGGGCTCTACCACTCCCAGTCGCCGGAGGCCTACTTCGCCCACACGCCGGGCATCAAGATCGTGGTGCCACGCAACCCCTATGAAGCCAAGGGGCTGCTGCTGGCCGCCATTCGTGATCCCGATCCGGTTCTCTTCTTCGAGCCGAAGCGGCTCTATCGGGCGGCGATCGGAGAAGTTCCCGAAGAGGACTATCAGCTGCCGATCGGCGAGGCCGAGGTGACCAAGGAGGGAGCCGATGTCAGCGTATTGGGCTGGGGAGCCCAGATGGAAGTCATCGACAAGGCGGTCGAAGCGGCGGAGAAGGAAGGGATTTCCTGCGAAGTGATCGATCTGCGCACCATCCTGCCCTGGGACGAAGACACCGTCGTCGAATCGGTGCTCAAGACCGGGCGTCTCGTGATCACCCACGAGGCACCACGCACCGGAGGCTTTGCCGGTGAGGTATCGGCCACCGTGCAGGAGCGCTGCTTTCTGTATCTGGAATCGCCGATCCAGCGAGTGACCGGGATGGACACGCCTTTCCCCCTGACGCTGGAAAAGGAATACCTCCCCGACCATCTCAAGATTCTCGAAGCGATTCGTGCCAGCGTGGCCTATTGAGCCGATATCAGGACAGGAGATTTTCGATGACAGACTTCAAGCTGCCCGATATCGGCGAAGGCATCGTGGAATGCGAGGTGATGGAGTGGAAGGTCGCCGAGGGCGACACCATCGCCGAGGACCAGCCAGTGGTCGAAGTGATGACCGACAAGGCGCTGGTCGAGATCACCGCGCCCGAGGCGGGGCGGGTCACGCGCCTGCACGTCGCCAAGGGCGACATGGCCAAGGTCCATGCCGCGCTGTTCGCCTATGAGGCTGACGGTGAGTCCGCGCAGGACGCCCCGGCGCCGAAGGCCGATACGCCGACGACAACGGCCGCGCACAGCGCCGACGACGCAGCGACGTCGCAGCAGCCCGAGCGAGCCGACGCCGGCGAGACGCGCCGGCGTGTCGATTTTATCTTGCCGGACATCGGCGAGGGCATCGTCGAATGTGAGGTGGTTCAGTGGCATGTGGCGGTGGGTGACGCCATCGCCGAGGACCAGTCTCTGGTCGATGTCATGACCGACAAGGCCATGGTGGAAATCACCGCCCCAGAGGATGGTGTCGTCAGTGAGCTCTACGTGGCCAAGGGTGAGATGGCCAAGGTGCATGCGCCGCTATTCGCCTACCGGGCGGACGCTGAGCTCGAGGACGCGGACGCGCCCGCCGCCGCCGGCGAGCGGCAACCGAACACTGACGACCCGGCCGCGAAGGCGCTAACGGAGGCGCCCGCGTCGGCATCGGTTCAGGCATCCGCGACGGCGAGCGATAACGTCGGAAAAAGCGTCGGGAAAGGCACCGAGAAAGGCACCGGGAAAGGCGCCTACGGCCGCACACCGGCCAGTCCCGCGGTGCGGCGTCTGATCCGTGAGCATGACCTGCGCCTGGAGCAAGTGCCGGGTAGCGGCCCTCAGGGACGGGTGCTGAAGGACGACGTTCGGGCCTTCATCGAGTCGGGTGGCGCCGGGCAGGCCTCGCCGCGCCCGGCGAGCGGTGCCGCCGAGGTGGGAACCGCTTCCGAGACTCGGATGGCGGCGACCGGCCAGGAGGCACGTGTCGAGCCGTTGAAGGGCGTGCGCGCCGCCATGGCACGGCAGATGGTCGCGTCCGCCAGCACGATTCCCCACTTCCAGTATGGCGAGGAACTCGATGTCACCGAGCTACTGGCGCTGCGCGAACGACTGAAGCCGGAGGCTCAGACCCGTGAGATCCGCCTCACCCTGATGCCGTTCTTCATGAAAGCCATGGCGCTTGCGATTCGCGACAACCCGTTGTTGAACGCCCGATTGAACGCCGAGGCCAGCGAGATCCACTACCTGCCCAGCTGCAATATCGGCATGGCCGTCGACGGCAGGGCGGGCCTGATGGTGCCTAACGTCAAGGGCGTCGAATCGCTGAGTCTGCTGGGGGTGGCCGCGGAGGTCGCACGCCTGACGGATGCGGCCCGCCAGGGGCGCGTGGCGCCGGAGGATCTCAAGGGGGGGACGATCAGCATCTCGAACATCGGCGCGCTGGGCGGAACCTACGCTGCGCCGATCATCAACGCGCCGGAGGTGGCCATCGTCGCCATTGGCAAGACCCAGTGGCTGCCGCGCTTCGACGATGACGATCGAGTCGTCAAGCGAGCGATCATGACCGTCACCTGGGCCGGTGATCATCGCCTGCTCGACGGTGGCGCCATCGCGCGCTTCTGCAATGCCTGGAAGGGCTACCTGGAGGCCCCGGAGAGCATGTTGCTGCACTTGAGCTGATCGCTTCCTATCCTTTCCTGTGTTCGGCCCGAGGCCGAGCACAGGCGGCGGAGTCCGGTGATGTCCCAGGCCACCCTACAGCAGTTCTACATTCCCGAAGAGCAATCGATCTACCTGCTCAGCCAGGACGATGCGCGCAAGCTGAAGGAATGGGTGGCGTTGTGCCAGGATCAGCTCGAGCAGTTGGGCTATCGCCGGATCGAGCTGATCGGCAAGGGCGCCTACGGCTTCGTCTTCGCCGGGACCACCGCGACAGGCAGCCGCTATGTCTTCAAGTTCACCCGCGTGACCCTGCCTCAACACCTTCAGGACCGCCTCGAGGAAGAGGCCTTCATGCTCGAGCAGGTGGATCATCCCCGTGTGCCCCGGTTGATCGCCTACCAGCGTGTTCGTCATCAGCCGATCCTGGTGATGGAGCGGGCTCCTGGGCTCAATCTCGAGGAGGTGTCCCTGGCCAGAGGCCGACTCTCGCCGCGCCTGGTAGTGCGCATCGCCGGCCAGTTGGCCGACATCCTGCGCGAGTTGCGTCGCGAGGACCGCCCCGACCGGCCCGGGCCGCGGCGTCCGGTGGTTCATGGGGATATCAAGCCGTCGAACCTGGTGTTCGATGAGCGCGACGAGACGGTGGCGCTCATCGACTGGGGGTCATCGGTGTTTGCGCAGTTGGATGCCCGTCTGCAGTTCGTCGCCGCCAACGTCATGGAGCTGATGTCCGACAATCTGCAGCAGACCAATGCCCGCCTTGGCGATGTCTATTTCATCGGCGAGGATCAGCTCAATGGCGCCCTGTCGTCGCCGCGCTTCGACGAGCAGGGTGTCGCCGGCACCCTCTATGCGTTGGCCTCCGCCCAGTCCTGTCGGTTTGGCCATCGGGCCCTGCCGGCGACGTCGTTGGGGCTGCCCATGGAGTTTGCGCGAATGCTCGACGGCATGCTCGATCCCGATCCGGCGGTGCGGCTCAAGGCCGGCGATCATTTCATCCGTGAGATGCCGCGGCTGTCGCGGTTGGTGATGGTGGACCTGCCGATGCCGCGGGAAGCTTCCCAGGTGCCGGTCTGGAGTCGTCCGGCGAGTCGCGACATCGATACCGTGGTGTACAGTTCGCGCAAGGCGTTCCTGCGCGAGGAAGGGAGCAAGGAGACGCTCAACGACGTCAACGATGTCCAGCTCGATCGCTACTACCGAAACTTCATGCAGGGAATGGGAGAGACCGAGAAGGCCTTCCTGGCGGCGGTCAGTCGTCTGGCGAAGTACCCGGTGGTCGGAGGGCTGGCGGTGCGCTGGGAGGCAGACGGCGTCTATATCGATTCGTCGCTGAATCTGCATGAACCCAAGCTCAAGCCGGCCTTCATCGCGGCGGTCAACAACATGGTCACCCTGGCCCGGGCCATTCATCGTCAAGGCATCTTCAAGAGCTGCCTGTTCAATGCTCGGGATACCCTGCACCTCGAACGCGAGGGCGTCGACCACCCCTTCGTCGTCGACCCGCGGATGCGCTTGGCCTATGAGGTGAACGCCATGCCGGAGCTTGAAGACCGCTCCAGGCTGCACAGCTACTTTGAGGATGGGCCCGACCCCGAGGAATTTCTGGTGTTGCCGGAGGCGATCATCACCTCACTCGAGGCCCTCAACGATATCCATCACACCGGCATGATCATCTTCGAGGCGCTGCCTTCGCACCTGAAAATCCATCACCATTACCGGCTGCTCGATCCTTCCCGGGAGGAGGAGTTTCGCGAGCGGCTGGAGGATATCTTGGACGCCGTGGGGCTGATCGAAGGGTTGGGAGTGTCGGGATTCATGAAGATGCCCTACAAGGACACTAGAGTCTTCACCCACGTCGCCCGCCAGGCCGAGCGCTACTATCCGCGGGATCCTCGCGCGGCACTGGCGAGGCTCGAGCGGGAGACCGCGGGGTGGGGCGCTGCCTCAGGCCCGGGCTAGGGGATCCATCATCGATCGGGAAAGCGGATCGGCTTAGGCGCCGAGCCCGCTCTCGCGCAGGAGCTGGTCGATGGAGCGTCCGGCCCGTTCGGCGCCGGCACCTTCGACGAGTAACTCCGCCTCCAGCACATCGGCGCCCTCGCTGACCAGGCGCTCGATCAGTTCACTCTTGCTGAGCCCAGTCTGCTGGGCAAGACGCTCGAGGCGAGCCTCGAGCTCTCGGGAAAAGCGTATCAGGTGTGGCATGGGTGGTTCTCCAGATCGGCGCCGGGAAGGCGAGGCTGCCCCGGCTCTTACGATACCCTAGGGCGTCGGTATGACGGAGCGATGACAGTCAACGCAAAGAGCACATGGCGCGAGGGACGCATGAGTCATGATCGGGGGCAGCGTCGCCGCCTGCCCATTCCTCGTTGGCTATACGTCGACGAGGGCGTGGGGGTACGTGGCGAGCGCTCAGGACAGCCCCTGCCGAGCCATGACCGCGGTGATGATCGGCACCGGTGTCATCAGGTGATCGCGCATCATGCGCCGTGCCTTGGGAGCATCACGCGAGAGGACTGCCTCGGTCAGGCGGGCGTGTTCATCACGCTTGGTGGACAGGGCGCTGGGGGAGAATACCGTTTCACGTAGCCACAGGTGACGGTAGCGTTCGACCTGATCGAAGAGTGTTTCTCTGACCTTGAGCAGATGGGGCGAGCGGCATCCTGCCACGATGGCCGTATGGTAGGCCTTGTGCCGGGCATCCCAGACGTCGAGCAGTTCTTCAGGGCTGCTGATGCGCTCGACCTTGGACAGGGTATGGGCGGCGGCCAGGATCGCGGCCTCCCAGGCATCGTCGCCGCGCTCCATGGCCAGTTCCAGCATCAGGCCTTCGAGCTGAGCCCTGGCGTCGTAGAGATCCTCGAGCTCGGCCAGGGACATCGGCGCCACGCGGTAGCCACGCTGGCTGATTGCCACCACCAGCCGATCGGCGACGAGCTGGGAGAGGGCCTCGCGCAGAGGACCGATGCCAAGGTCGTAGCGCTCCTTGAGTCGTGCCATCAACAACTTTTCGCCGGGGGCAAAGGCACCACGAATGATGTCGTGCTTCAACCAGCGATAGGCGCTGATGGCTAGATTCTGCTTGGGCGAGTGTTCCATCTCGAAGCCTGTCCTTGGGTGACTACCACATCATACCCAAAGCAGAACAATGTCGATATTCTCGTCGACAACTCCTTGCTGCCGGCGGGGCGCGGTAGACGTGGTTGGGTTGCTGTGCCGGTGGCGATGCACGGGCTGGGCGTCGGGTTGTAAGGTGCCGGCGCGGCGGTGCTATAGACGATGCCTTACCGGAGTCAGACGACCATGATCGATGACAGGACCGGTGGGTTGTCCCTGGGGAGCGCCGCCGGCCGGTTCGATGCTGACCGCCAGGTCTGCCGTCTGCAGGCGTGCCACCAGGTCTTGCTGGGGCACCAGGGTGTGTTCGCCGCGGCTCGGCAGCAGGCCGAGGGACACCGGGGTGCCATCGGCGATCAGCCACAGTTCGCCGGTCTGGCCCTCACCGACTTGGCTCGGTTGTACCGCCTGCACGTAGAGTTGGCCATCTTGGCTCGCGCTGATGATCCAGCCCGGCACACGGTTCTCATCCTGAACCACGTAGACGGCGTCGGTCGGGGCGCGCGGGGCGTCGACGGGGACCCACAGGGCGATAGCCACCACGGCGGCGGCGAGCACTCCGGTGACGCCACGCCATAGGCCAAGCGATCGCCATGGACTGGACGGGGCCAGGCCAAGGTCTCGGCGGATGCGAGGCCAGACGCCGCGCGGGGGAGTGACGGCGCCCAGCTGTTGGTTGAACAGCTGAACGTGCTCGCGCCAGCGCTCGACGTCGGTCTGCAGTTCGTGGCTGACCGCCATCAGCGCCTCGAACTCGGCGCGCTGCCCCCGGGACAGGACGCCGAGAACGTATTCGCCCGCCGCCAGATGCCGCTCGTCCGGGTCGCTCAGGTTCCAGGTGTCGGACATGCCATCAGCCTCTCAGATCCGCGCTCGGCGCGGTGGTCGTTGGTCGGTGGTCGGGACATAGGGCCCCCAGGGGCGAAGACCAGGATGCAAGTGCCCGGCCGGTGAAGGCGACGCTGACCGCCTAGGCGGTACGCGTTAGGCATGACTTCAGCCTCTCCAGTCCGCGACGAATCCAGCTCTTCACGGTGCCCAGGGGTTCGGCCACCACCTCGGCCAGTTCGCTGTGGGTCAGGCCCTGAAAGTAGGCGAGCTCCATGGCCTGGCGGTGCTGGCCGGGCAGTTCGGCCAGGCAGCGATGCAAGTCTCCTGCCTGTTGCTCGGCGTTCAGGTCCTGCTCGGGACGTCGCTCCCCCATCAAGCTGTCTATCAGTTCGTCATTTCCGTCGCTGTCGGGGCGCTTGCGCCGTAGCCAGTCGATGCCGATGTTGCGTGTCAGCGTC
>Ga0114954_1000195_pt1 | contig 22448 bp, 21 predicted proteins | sample Porto_4metaG_FD_87299 | JGI IMG/M metagenome (GOLD analysis project Ga0114954, IMG submission 87299) | Marine algal microbial communities from Porto, Portugal - Porto_4 metaG | ecosystem: Host-associated > Algae > Red algae > Unclassified | place: Portugal: Porto | collected 2015-02-02
ATGCTCTCCATATTGGTATTGCTGGTCAAGACCATAGAGAACGGACGAATAAATGGCAATACTCGCCCCTACTACGGTTTTTTGTGCACATGATGCTGATTACAGACGAGAAACTATCTATTGGAATTTGTGAGCAGACAGATGGATAAGAATTTAATGGCAAATTTGGTAAAAGGGCTTGATACTGAGTGAGACACTTAGCAAGACAACTTAAGCAATTCAAAGTATTAACATTAACTAGAAAAGTTCAAATAGTCATTCTGCTATTAACTTGGATATCGCTAGTAATTTGGGCAATACTGAGTTGGCAAGGTAGAGACTTCCCTTTAGAGTCTGAGCTTAATTATAGTGAAGGTATTGTAGGCAGTTTGGACGTAGGTGAGGGAAATCACATTTTTATGTTGTTAGATCTCAGTAATCTTAACCGTAAAGAAGTATATGGGTGCAGCTATTCAGCTTTTGATACTGACTCCTCTTGTTTTGGCAAAGAATATTTAGAACCGATTGAAGGTAAAAAAGCCGTGATAGGGTGGTATATACAGAAAGATTTTCTAGGGTTTCATAATGGAATTAGACAGATGGTAAGTCTTGATGTGGAAGATCTCGAAGCTGGAATTAAGGAGGTAATCACTTATCAGGGGACTTTAGACGCTATAAAGGGTATGAACACGTATATGAATATGGGTTTTATTATATTTATAGCATTCTTTTATTACTGGTTTTGGCGTTTTATGGATTTTATAGAGTAAAGAGGATACGGTTCCCTAGTGAGGACTTGAATCTTTGACTGTAGGCTAATGATATCGAGGTTTTGAATTACTGAGATAGCCACAGTGTACTTTATGGTGTACTTACCATACATACTCTATCTATGATCGGTGCGCTATACAGGCATCGAGCTGCTAGTATTCGAGAATACTTTAATCACTATAAAATTAAAGGAACTATCACACCATGATCGTTAAATACACAAAGTTGGATGATAATAATAGCTCTTTAACGCTGGGAAAGAACTATATCGTTATTTCTATTAGTATAAGACCAGATGAAAAACAACCTTTAATTACTATCCGAAGAAATGATGATGGAACACCTTGTGTTTTCAGCTTAGCGCTCTTTGATGTGATTGACTCTCAAATACCTCAAAACTGGGAGTGGTATGAATTGAATAGTGGTTTTAAGGGCTATTATCGATTACAACCAATCGAGTTCCATGGAAATTTTTGGCATGACTATCATGATGGTCATGAGAAAGCTGATGAGCTATTTGAAAAAGTCTATAGCCTATTAAATGATCGAGCTATAATAAACGGGTATCAAGTATAAATTTTTACAAATAAATTATTTTCTCTCAAAAGGTATACCCCAAAGGAACCAATTGTCTTACCCTTCAAACCTATTAACAGATCATTTAAAACAGACTGGTATAATGGAACCACTTATAACAGACTATTTTGGGTGTTTATGTTTATCAGAGCGTATTTATGAGCATCTATCAAAGATGCAAGATGCTAAGCGTGCCAAAAGCGAACTCATAGCATTTGCCAACGATCATGGCCACAAAATTGCCGCCTTTTATGTCGAAAACGAATCAGGAGCTACCTTGGTGCGACCCAAGCTTATGCAACTGATTGAAGATACTCATAAGGGCTATGTGATCTTAGTTGAGCTAATTGACCGATTGGCGCGTTTGAACCAAGCTGATTGGGATACGCTCAAAAGAATGTTATCAGAAAAAATCTCTCTATCGTATCAAAAGAGCTGCCGACCTCATAATATTGCATGCTATTAATTCGATGATGCTAGATATGCTCGCTGCTATTGCTAGAAAGGATTATGAGGATCGCCGAAACCGTCAGATGCAAGGTATTGCTCGTGCTAAGGCAGAAGGTAAGTATTCATGGTCGAAAATTCAGGTTAAATAGAACATTTCATTACATTACATTATTCACGCTAGTATTTGACTAGGTTAAAACCAATACAATTAGCTTGAGATGCGTTAAGCGACATTTAATACACGTAAAGTAATGGATTAGATATGACCGAAAGAGTAACAAATAAAGCAATTTTCAGTAGTAGAATTTTTTCAATTAATTATGTTACCTACCCTACTAACCACAGCGTTATGAGACACTGTGACCCCGTGCGAAAAGGCCGTTATTACAAATTAAACTTTGTCTTAATTCAGCCTAAAGTTGGTGGTGTGTTCGAGTGCTCAAACTGTATTATAAACCTGTTTGACAGAGTTTATTTTTTTCGTCCCGATAAGTATGAACACAGTGTCTCACGAATTCAGTCTGGTAAACGCGTGTTATTGAGTTTTGCTTTGAATATTTAGCCAAAGCTTATTAAAGCTGGGCAAACTGTCGAATTATTTTTCTTGGGCTTTTTATTAGCGAAACCTGTTGTTTTATACAGTGTTTGATCTAGCAATGTTATATTTGCTTTACTAAGCGCATAGGTCGCCATCAAAGTGGCAAAACGGTTGTAATCCTCAAAGTTGCGCTCAAGCGATAAGTGCTCCATAACTACTTCTATAGTCATCAATAAACTGAACCATTATTTGGGTGGACAGTCGAGCTCCGCCTGGGTGAAAAAAGCGGCAGCCTTACATATAATCTCGTTGGCTTGATTGAGCTTTATATTCTCGCGTTCAAGCATTTCTGATGCGCTCTCTGTCACTTTGAGCTTGCACTGAGACAGGAATGGTTTGATCGATGTGCTTTTTGTGCCACGATCCTAGGGCTTTAGGTATGCAGCCAATCTTAGGGGCAATGATTTAAATAGCTTACCAGTTAGATGTATAGTCATTTGCTGCTTCAATAAGCATGCGAACGGAGCGTTTTTTAATCTCAGGAGTGTAGGTTCGTCTTTTCATTGTCATATTTTCCTAGAATATTGAGTCTCCGACAATACTGGGACGGCTCAGTATATAGCGTTAGACCCTACGCTAGTATGAAAAATGTCTATTACACCTGAAAATCCAAGATTTAATGCCAATGTTTACATTTACTAGTCTTTCCAATTCCAGGATTAAAGCTATTAGTTGGATCGAGAGTTTTTAAATGTTCCTGATACTCTGTTGAAGCATGATATATATGTCCGACATTATGTTCTGCAGGATATGTTGCTCCTCGTTGCTCTAGATAAGCCAAAACCTCATTTTTAAATTGATGAGCATCTACATCTTCTTTTAACAAGTAATCTTGATGGCAAACAAAACAGAAAAAGTGACCACAACAGCTTTCCATCATTACTTGTTGTTGAAGATGCTCAGGCAGATCAATTAACCACTTTTGATCATTACGACGCAAGGCAATATCAAATGAGACTAGACGTTCGTTAGGGTCGACCCCCTCACTTTCACAGTAGTAAATGAGGCCACCTCCAATTGCAAAACGAATCAAAAAGGCATTCTTTTCTTCTTTTGGGGTACATCGAAAAAACTGTTCTACTTCACCTTTAAAAAAATTAGTTAGTAGTTGTTGAAGTTCATCTTGCTGCACTTGTTCAGTTTTAATCACTAAATGATGTTGATATTTTTTCTGAAATTTCTGTAATCGAGGTTCAATCCATGTAGGTGTTAGACTATTAAATAATTGAATACAACGATCAAAAATATTGTTAGGCAATAACGGTACAGATTTGAAAAAACGATCTAGCTTGGCTTTTAGGGCAAATAAAGTAGGAATTTTTTCTGCCCCGAAAATATCAATTATTTTATACATATGTTTGGCATAACGCTGAGTCAGTTCAAATGCCTGATGATGAATATACTCGGCCTGATTTGGTAGAACTGTGAGATTTTCTAGTAAGTATTTACGCAATTGAATCAGTTCAACTTCGTCATTGCTACTGATAAAATAAGAAGTTGAGTTTGATCCAGATTCAAAGGTCGGTAAACGCACAGCAAAGACAGCAAGTTTACCTGAGCAACCTGAACTTTCATGTAAATATGCTGGATTTCCATTATAACGTGTCGGCGTCGGTGACGTAGTATCACGCAAGTTCTCGGCATATTTTTCAGCCCAGATTTGACCATCCCAGTCTTCCGCTTGATTAAACACACAATTTTGTTGTTCTAAATTTTGAAAGACTTGTTCAGGTGTTTCACCGAGCTCAATACCTAGATGATTTACAAGCTGTAAGCTACCATACTCATCAATTTGGGCAAATAGAGACTTTTCGGTATAGGCAGGACCACGACGAATTAAGGAACCTCCTGAGTTGTTACAAATTCCGCCAATAACAGAAGCACCAATGCATGAGGAACCAATCACCGAATGTGGCTCACGCTTATAAGGCTTTAAAGCATTTTCCAACTCAGTCAAAGTCGTGCCAGGAAAGGCTAAAACCTGCTGTGCATTATCTAATAATTTTAAACCCTTCAACCGACGAGTGCTAATGACAATCACATCGCGGTCATAATCATTATCATCGGGAGTTGACCCACCTGTTAAACCTGTATTGGATGCCTGTAAAATTACGATTACATCATGTTTTACACAGCTCTCTAGTGTTCGCCATAGTGCCAATAAGGTATCTGGAAGAACAACCCCAATCGCGTCCCCTTTACCCACCCGAAATCCCTTCAGATAACGTGCTTTATCATTTGCTCTATAAAGGACTTTATCTGAACCTAAAGTTCGTGACAATTCATTAATCAGTTGATGTTGTATGGTCATTAAAAGTTTTACTCTAGATGGGTTTATATTAAATCCACAGTGATAACTTCGATTAAAGTTGGCTACCTAGAATTTTTAGTATGAGCCTTTTATGTGCTGTCTAATTTAATTATGCTACTACAGTGCTATAAGTTCTTATATTCTTGGTCATAGTAAACTCTTCATCGAATCGTCAGTTGACCAATTTCATCTCTACAGTTTCTTCAGCATATACCAATAGAAAACCTCGTTAATTAACAAGGTCTTCTATTTGGAGCAACCTAGTGCAAATATTTAAATAAATTAGTGTGAATGACGAGGAACCTCAGAGCCGCGACAACCGACCAGAAAATCGAAATCGCAACCTTCATCAGCTTGCAGCACGTGCTTGACATAAAGTTCGCGATAGCCACCGATAAAGTTGGGTGTCGGTGGTGCTGGCAAATTCGCTAGACGCTGCTGTAGCTCTTCATCGCTAACATCTAAGTGCAATTTGCCTGCATATGCATCAAGTTCGATAAAGTCCCCGTTTTTTACAGCAGCTAATGGTCCGCCTGCGCGGGCTTCTGGTGCCACGTGCAATATCACGCTGCCATACGCCGTACCACTCATGCGAGCATCAGAAATTCGCAGCATATCTGTGATCCCTTTTGCCAATAGCTTGGGAGGCAATCCCATATTACCGACTTCAGCCATACCTGGGTAGCCTTTGGGACCTGCATTTTTTAACACCAGAATACAGGTTTCATCGACATCCAAGTCTGGATCTATAATACGTGCTTTATAGTCATCAAGGTCTTCGAATACCACGGCACGACCACGATGTTTCATCAATTCTGCTGAAGCCGCCGACGGTTTGAGCACGGCGCCTTTTGGTGCTAGGTTGCCATGTAAGATACACATCCCGCCATCTTTACTCAATGGATTGTCTACTTGACGGATAACCTCATCATTATAGATAGGTGAACTTTGACAATTCTCCCAAATGCTTTGTCCGTTCGCAGTCAGTGCTTGCGGATGCGGCAAAAGATTGTGCTCACCCATACGGCGTAGTACCGCAGGTAGACCGCCGCTATAATAAAACTCCTCCATTAAAAATCGTCCTGACGGCTGCAAATCCACAATGGTAGGCATGCCGCGACCAATACGATTCCAGTCTTCTAGCTCTAAATCAACACCAATACGCCCAGCAATAGCTTTTAAGTGAATCACGGCGTTGGTTGATCCGCCAATGGCGGCGTTGACTTTAATCGCATTTTCAAACGCTTCTTTGGTTAAAATTTTGGATAACGTCAAATCTTCTTTAACCATATCGACAATACGCATACCTGATAAATGTGCCAAAACATAACGGCGTGAATCTACTGCTGGAATAGCGGCATTGTGTGGTAACGACGTCCCCAAGGCTTCAGCCATACAGGCCATTGTCGAAGCTGTGCCCATCGTATTACACGTACCCGCTGAACGCGACATACCTGATTCTGCAGATAAAAACTCATTTAGATCAATCTTGCCAGCTTTTAGCTCTTCGTGCATTTGCCAGACGATGGTACCTGCGCCAATATCTTTTCCTTTGTGCTTGCCATTTAGCATCGGCCCACCAGTGACGACAATGGCAGGGACATCACAGCTGGCTGCACCCATCAATAGCGCAGGTGTGGTTTTATCGCAGCCTGTTAACAGTACAACCCCATCCATCGGGTTGCCGCGAATCGCTTCTTCTACATCCATACTCGCTAAATTTCGTGTCAGCATCGCCGTTGGGCGTAGGTTAGATTCTCCATTAGAGAAAACAGGAAACTCAACAGGATAGCCACCCGCTTCTAAAATACCTTTTTTTACATGCTCAGCAATTTTGCGAAAGTGTGCATTACAAGGCGTCAATTCTGACCAAGTATTACAAATACCAATAATGGGTCTGCCATCAAACTCATGATCTGGAATCCCTTGATTCTTCATCCAGCTACGATACATAAATCCATTTTTATCTGCCGCTCCAAACCAAGCTGTCGAGCGCAATGATTTCTTTTGTGACATCTCTATTTCCCTATATAGTATTACTAATTAAATATAATACATCTAAAATACACTAAAAAAAATATTTTAAAAGGATTGATGTTTAAATAGTATTACTATATTTTAGATAAAGCCTCTATATATTATTTTGGTTATCTACTAATAACGCATTTAATTACAGATACTTCCTTTTGATATGATGTTTTAGAATTACTATATAGAACGTAGAATCGAATATGAATTTCGAAAAGAACTTTATATAACAGTGGGCTACAGATCAATCCCTGCATTAGTTTTACTTTATCTGGTCGTCTATATTGATCACGGTGCGGTTTGCTCTACTTACGAACTTATATTTAACAGATGATATTAAAACCTCCAACTAGTTAACTGCAGAGCGAAAAATGAATTTGTTAAAGATGAGTCTTAGTATAAGCAAGCAAGGCATGCTAATTCTTTATATGTGCGAAAAGACAGAAGTATATTGATTCTTGTGCTGTACTACCTACCTGACACCCTAAATATTTACGGTTACCCACTATTATCAAACAATTTAGTGGTAGCGATTTACGAGCTGGTTCTTATCGAGCATTCCTTATTTTTTTGAGGTAATCGAATTATTAATTACTCTACGCGGTGTTGCTCGTTATGGACCCCTTGGTTTCTTCATGCGGTAGGTGCTTGTGCCATGTTCTCGAGTGCTTGGCTCACCTATTCTGTCTTGTAGTTATTTACCTTGACTAAAGCCTGTCATGGCTAATAACTACAAGACATTCAAAAAAAACAAACACTAGCGAACAAGCGTACTAAGGACATTAACTATGAACATCATTCAATTTGAAGCCCAAGACCATCAGCGCGCTATTGGGATTATCGAAAACAATACTGTCAAACCAGTTAATCAAGTTGAAACAGTTCGAGACTTAGCATTGATGGCGATTAAAAATAAATTAAGTCTAGAGCAACAGATCGAACAGTTAGGCTTTGCTTCTAAGACCTATGACTACGCACTACTACTAGACAACTTACAGGTACTCCCACCTTTAGATCATCCAGATACCGCGCATTGTTTTGTCTCAGGGACGGGTTTGACTCATCTAGGCTCAGCGGATACTCGTGACAAAATGCACCAGCAAAATTCCGCTGATACTGTCTCAGTAACCGACACCATGCGTATATTTCAATTGGGTATTGAAAAAGGTAAACCTGCTGAAGGTAAGGTGGGCGCACAACCTGAGTGGTTCTACAAAGGCGACGGCTCCATTGTGGTTCGTCCTGGTGCTGATTTTCCGTTACCTAATTTTGCAGAAGATGGTGGCGAAGAACCTGAAATTGTAGGTCTGTATGTGATCGGACCAGACTCGAAACCCTATCGAATTGGCTTTGCTATGGGTAATGAATTCTCTGATCACATCATGGAACGTCGCAATTACTTATATCTTGCCCATTCCAAATTACGTTTCTGTAGTTATGGTCCAGAGCTACGTACAGGTGAGCTTCCGAAACATTTAGTGGGTACCAGTCGCCTGCGCCGTGATGGTGACGTGATTTGGGAAAAAGAATTTTTATCCGGTGAAGACAATATGTGTCATAGCCTAACCAATCTTGAATACCATCATTTTAAATATCAGCAGTTCTTAAAACCGGGTGATGTACATATTCATTATTTTGGTACGGCGACGCTGTCATTTGCAGATGGCATGCAAACACAAGTCGGTGATGAATTCGAAATTGAGATGAAAGAATTTGGTCATTCTTTAAAAAATAAGATTGCACATACTCAACCTGAACTATCCATTGGTTCAGTTAAAACACTCTAAGGAGAATACTATGATTATCGGACATAATTTTATTGCAGGTCAGCGCAGCGCGCTTGGCAGCAAAGTCTTACAAAGCGTTAATGCTAGCACTGGAGAACCTTTGGCTTATGAGTTTCATCAAGCGACTGAAGAAGAGGTCAATAAGGCCTGCGAAGCCGCCAGTGAAGCCTTTAAAAGCTATCGTAATACGTCACCTGAACAGCGCGCGTCATTTCTTGAAGCGATTGCTGATGAACTAGACGCACTAGGGCAAGACTTTCTTGACAATATTTCACAAGAGACAGCGCTACCACTTGCACGCTTACAAGGCGAGCGTGGTCGTACTAGTGGTCAAATGCGCTTATTTGCTAAAGTGCTACGCCGCGGTGACTATTTAGGGGCTCGTATCGATACGGCACTGCCTGAGCGTGAGCCTATGCCACGTGTAGATTTACGTCAAGTAAAGATAGGCGTCGGTCCGATTGCTGTGTTTGGGGCTAGTAACTTTCCTTTAGCTTTTTCGACAGCGGGCGGTGATACGGCTTCTGCTTTGGCAGCAGGCTGCCCTGTGGTTGTCAAAGCCCATAGTGGACATATGGTAACGGCGGATCAAGTAGCTCAAGCGATTGATAGAGCTGTTGCAAGCACCAATATGCCAAAAGGTGTGTTTAGTATGATTTATGGCAGTGGTGTCGGTGAAATATTGGTAAAACACCCCTTGATTCAAGCGGTTGGTTTTACAGGTTCGCTAAAAGGTGGTCAGGCCTTAGGCGCTATGGCAGCCGCTCGCCCCAATCCCATTCCAGTATTTGCAGAAATGAGCAGTATCAATCCTATGGTCATGCTGCCAGCTGCTCTAAAAAATCGCGGTGATAGCATTGCTCAAGACTTAGCGGATTCTGTTGTAATGGGCTGTGGACAGTTTTGTACCAATCCTGGTTTAATCATTGGGATTAAGTCACCTGAATACTGTCAATTTATTGAAAATCTGACAACTATTATCGATGCCAAACCTGCACAAACCATGTTAAACCCTGGCACGTTAGAAAGCTACTCATTAGGTCTGGAAGATTTAATGGCACACAAAGGGTTTCAGCATTTAGCAGGCCAGACTCAACAAGGGGATCAAGCTCAACCGCAACTGTTTAAAGCAGACGTAGAATTACTACTCGCGGGCAATCAGTTGTTACAAGAAGAGATTTTTGGTCCTGCGACTATAGTCATTGAAGTCAAAGACAAAGCACAGCTGATTCAAGCACTAAGTAGCATGAATGGTCAGCTGACAGCATCTTTAATTGCTGATGAGGCCGATTTTGCTGAATTCGCAGACGTGGTACCTGTACTAGAAGAGAAAGCTGGACGTCTACTCTTAAATGGCTATCCAACTGGGGTAGAAGTCTGTGAAGCAATGGTTCACGGTGGACCTTATCCTGCAACATCTGATGCACGTGGTACTTCAGTCGGAACGCTAGCCATTGACCGTTATCTACGCCCTGTATGTTATCAGAATTATCCCCAGAGCTTATTACCAGAAGCGTTAAAAGATGAGAATCCATTCAATATTTTGAGACTAATCAATGGTGAGATGACTCAAAATAAGATTTGATGCAAATAAAAAGAGACCATAAAATGGTCTCTTTTTTTATTTTACTAGCTAGAAGATACTTATACTAACAATCTTTTCTGAGATTCATGCCTTTCCCGAACCCTGTGTAATTATTAACAACTTACAGACATAGTGGCGGCCACATATTGCTGATCCTTATCTGTAATAAACTTTAAGCGGCAAGAGAGTAAAAGCACACCTCTTAACCTGCTTTCTAACAACGTGTCAGAGATAGTTTCATGGATCCAAACATAGCGTTCAAAGCCTGCGTAGATTTGCTCTACTAGTTTGTTGATATCGGGCATATCAATTATTTGATTTTGTGCAATAAGGTTGTTCTAATTCATCATGCAACTCTTATAAAAAGTCTATTATTCTTGCCAACTATTACAAGTTTAATATTCAAAGTCGAGTTCCGTGTTATTTCTTAACTAATGCATATACCATATTAGCGTCATCTAATTGTACTAAAGAAGCAAGTCTTGCTGATAAAGGGTCTTTATTCTCAATTGCAGTTAAAATAGCTTTATGCCTCGGTAATGAGAGCGTTTGTGAATTAAGCCTTAGTTGGCTAGTGACCTTAATGGATTGTTGTAAAGGTAATACCAACATTTTCGACATATATGCAAGTAAGTCATTATGCGTAGCTTTTGCAATGGCAAGATGAAAATTTATGTCAGGTTCTACAAATTCTTCTATATTAGCTGCCCTTTCCATTCCATCGTAGGCTTCTCTAATTTTTTCTATATCTTCATCCGTTGCCGTACTAGCAGCAATATAAGCTAATTCAGGTTCTAAAACACGTCGAACAGTCGATAGAGTTTTAACAAAATCAGTTTCTGGTGTTGATTCTATCAGCCAAAAAAGTACGTCTGGATCTAATAAATGCCATTCATCTTTTGGGCGAACAACTGTACCAATTTTCGGACGTGAATAAGTTAAGCCTTTTGAATTCAATACACGTATTGCTTCACGAGCAACTGGACGGCTAACTTGAAACTCTTCGCATAATTCAGCAGCAGCTGGTAACTTTTCATTTTCAGGAAATTCACCAGAAACAATTTTTAGACCTAATTGTTGAACAATTAGTGCATGCTGACTTTTACTTGGAATTGGATTTTTATAATTGGCTGAACTCATAGTTTGCACTTATTCATAGTTGACGCTGATATGTTATAGAAGACCTTACAAATTAACAAGGTGAACCACTCTAGCTTTATCGGAGGTTGATTTACTTGAGTCAGACAGCCATGCCCGACAAAGTTAAACTATCATAATATCGTTTTTCAAACTCAAAAGATAACACACAATTAGTCGTGCTATATGAATGGGTTCTATGAAGAATAGTTTATCAATTCAAGAGTTGCCAGTTCAACATCGTTTACACCATTGTTCTTTTGAATATTGAATTATTTCAGTTCTATATAAGGTTATTAGCCGTTCCGACCAACGTATTATAGTATGAGTCCACAAAGATGATAACGTCTGACTCAGCCATATTATAGGTATAGCGAATGGATAAGTATTAAACCTTACTATCGTTATCATGAGTTAGAGCTTTGAGCTTATTACAATTAACTAAAGCTTGTTCTAACGCGTCGAATACCATATTTTTTCATATCATTAGAAACCTTCCAGCCAACAATGCTACAGTCAGGCATATGAATAATAAAAGCGGTATAAATCCAACCGTTAATAGTTTCGATATAATTAAAGTCAGCAACAATAAACATGCGAACGACGTGTTATTTAATATTAGGAGGGTAAGTTTGTCTTTTCATTTTCCTATTTCCTTAGAATATTGAGAATCCGACAATCCCGAAGTGGTTCATAGGGAGTTGATAACAGACTTAGTTCAAAGTCGTAAAGGAACAAGGCCAAATAAGCCTAAGAAAAGGAGATGTTATGATATCTAGTAGGCACTTTAGTTATGGTAATTGGTTGTTAGCATTCTATAGCTACAATCAAAGTGGATTATAAAATGATTAGATAAGGTATAGAAAAGCTAATTAAAGACTTAACCACTCATGGAAATGATTCTGAATATGTTTATAAAGTTAGAGGTTGAGGTTGAGGTTGAGGTTGAGGTTGAGGTTGAGGTTGAGGATAGAGTAAATATCTTGGAGGAATTTAATACAACCTTCGGATATTAGAAGAGTCTGTATACTATTAATAAGCTTACATTAAGAACAATCATTAAGTATCTACAAAGTAATGATATAAAATTTCTTAATGATGATCTTGAGTGTGCTCGTAAAAGTTAACTTATCTATCTCGAATCTCCATACAAGCCTGTATCAAAAAGGTTCAAATTCATAGACTATATATGAGGTATTTCTAGTATTTCCAGTTGTGCAAGAGGTTCTAGTTTGTGCCGTTATTTCTGACTATACTAGAAGTTGATTGCCCTAAAATTCCTATATCTTTTATAAGAAATTATTGTAACTTAAGGCTGTATGTATCGCATTTAAGTTTTCTAACTATGCTTTGTGCCATCTTCGTGTCCACTTATTATGTCGTGGACACTAGACACTATCTCGCATTTTTAAGTGTACGCTAGATGGAATAGTCGAATGCTTAGACTATAATTTATCCTTACTTATACTACCATTTACAAGGCGATTAATATTTAAGGGGTTTTCATTCTTTAACGCATCAGGCAAGAGACTGTGTGGCGTATTTTGATAGCACACGGGACGTAGGAAGCGCTCGATCGATCCTGTACCCACAGAAGTACCACGGGCATCACTGGTTGCAGGGAAAGGTCCACCATGTACCATCGCATCCGACACCTCTACTCCTGTAGGGTAACCATTAAACAATACTCGCCCTGCTTTTTTACTGAGTAAGTCTAGCAGTTCGCCTGCTTCAACTAAATCTTCCTCATCAGCGATGATGGTCGCGGTAAGTTGTCCACCCAAAGCCGCAATTCCTTTAACAAGATTTTCTTCGCTACTCGTCTCAATTACAATGGACAACGCTCCAAATACTTCATGCTGTAAACGGGCATTACCTGATAACAATAGAGATTCATCTGCTTTGAATAATTTAGCTTGTCCTTGGGATATTAGCTCAGCCGCTTTACCTGAAGAAAGTAGTTTAAAGCCTTTTTCTTTAGTAAGATTTTCTACACCTTCATTATAGCTTTTGAGTGTGCCCTGATTGAGCATAACTTGGGGAGCTTCTTCAGTAGTGTATTCAGTTAAGTCGCTAATCAATTGATCAAATTCTGGGCTTTTAACACCTAATATCAATCCTGGTTTAGTGCAGAACTGTCCAGAACCCATATTAAAAGACCCGACTAACTCCTGGGCGATTTTTTTACCACGTGCTTTTAGAGCATTTGGTAAAACAATGACAGGGTTCACACTCGACATTTCAGCAAAGAAAGGTATAGGCTGAGGACGGTTTTGAGCAAGAGAAAATAATGCCATTCCGCCTTCAAGTGATCCAGTAAATCCTGCAGCTTGAATTGCTGGATGTTTAACAATGTCTGCACCAACTTTGCCACCAAAGATCATGTTAAATGTGCCTTTTGGCATACCGCAGACATCAACGGCTTTTTGAATAGCCTCTCCAATCAGTTCTGCCGTCGCCATATGTCCTGAATGAGCTTTAAAAACAACAGGACAACCTGCTGCCAATGCGGCAGTAGTGTCACCGCCAGCCGTAGAGAAAGCTAAAGGAAAGTTACTTGCACCGAACACTACAACAGGGCCAATACCTATTTTTTGTTGGCGCAAATCGACACGCGGCATTGGCTTACGGTCAGGTAGTGCGACGTCAATGCGTGCACCATACACGTCTCCACGGCGTAGGAGTTCTGCGAATAGTCGTAACTGTCCGGTAATTCGCCCTGTCTCACCTTTCAAACGTGCAATAGGTAGACCTGTTTCAATTGAGCTAACATCTTGTAGAGTTGCACCTAGTGCTTCGACTTGGGTCGCTATTTCTTCTAAGAATTGTGCACGTTGTTCATGACTTGTTTTGTGGTAAGTTTCAAAAGCAGTAGCAGCAGCTGTGCAAGCGTCATCAACTTCTTGTAAGGTGGCCTGACTAAACAAATAACCCGTCGGCTCATAAGTGGTTGCGTTGATGCTTTGTAAATCAGGTGAGTTAGTTGCTATGCGTTCGCCATTAATAAATTGTTTTCCACTGTTCATAGAGTACTCCAAATAATATTGAGTTGACCATAAATTAAATTGAATGAAAAAATCATAAGCAACTATAAGTTACTTGTAATTGCTTCAAACTAAGGGATCTAAACGTTTTGCGATATCAAGTAATTTTTCACGCAATGAAGGATGTATTAGTTTTAATACAGCTTTGACTGTATATAATCTAATGGGAGTTACGGGGTAGATTACTGTTATGAGTAACATTAAAATATAATGTTGCAGGCTCAAGACACCCACCTGTAGAAAGCTGACCCACCATGCTTCTATAGATTTCTTGCCATGGAGTCTGGGATTTAGGAAAATTAGGCTTAGATTGTTTTTGTCTATCTTGCAATTCTTGCTCAGAAATCAGCACATCTACTTTCCGCAGATTTAGGTCTATTCGCAGTTTATCGTTAGTTTGTAGTAGAGAAATACCACCACCTACCGCAGATTCAGGAGACATATTTAAAATAGAAGGGCTAGCAGAAGTACCACTTTGTCTGCCATCACCCAAGCAAGGGAGTTCATCAATGCCTTGCTTGATTAATTTGGCAGGCGGCGCCATATTCACGACCTCAGCACTGCCTGGATAACCGACTGTACCGTTGCCTCGAATGACTAGAATGCAGTTTTCATCAATATCTAGGCTTGGATCATTGATCCTTGAATGATAATCTTCAGGTCCCTCAAAAACGATAGCCCGTGCTTCAAATGAGTTTTCTTCACCAGGCTTAGATAGATAAGTTTTTTGGAATTTCTCACCTACAACTGACATTTTAATAATGGCATTATCAAAAAAGTTGCCACTCAAAACAATAAATCCCGCTCTTGACTTAAGGGGATTATCATAAGAATAAATAACATCGGGATTAGTATTAGGAAACTTAACGAGATTTTTCCCCATAGTTTCGCCTGTAACGGTAAGACAGTCTGTATGGATTTTCCCTGCTTTGGATAACTCATTCATAACAGCAGGGACACCACCTGCTCTGTGGAAGTCTTCGCCTAAATATTTTCCTGCAGGCATACAGTTAACGAGTAATGGAATATGCTCACCTATACTTTGCCAATCCTCTAACTTTAAATCGATGCCAATATGCCGTGCAATTGCAATCAAATGTGGAGGACAATTACTAGATGCACCAAGCGCTGAGGACACAACAATAGCATTTTCAAATGCTTGTTTGGTCATAATCTTGGAAGGTCTTAGATCCTCTTTGACCATATCAACGATACGCTTACCTGTCTTATAAGCCATCTGTGCCCGCTCCTGGTACGGTGCAGGAATACTGGCACAGCTTGGTAAGGACATTCCCAATGTTTCTGCTATGGCATTCATGGATAAAGCAGTACCCATGGTATTACAGTGTCCAATTGAAGGAGAAGCCGAAGTAGTCATTTCCATAAAATCTTCATAATCAATTTCGCCAGCTGCTAATAGGTTACGAGCATGCCACAGTACTGTACCTGAACCGATTAAATCTCCTTTGTAATAGCCATTAAGCATAGGCCCTCCCGAAAATACAATCGAGGGTAAATCTGTTGTACCTGCTGCCATTAAGCAAGCTGGTGTTGTTTTATCACAACCTGTGGTTAAGACTACACCATCTAAAGGATAGCCATGCAAAATCTCTACTAGACCTAAGTAAGCAAGGTTTCTGTCCAATGCAGCTGTGGGTCGCCTGGTTTGTTCAGCTATGGGATGGACAGGAAACTCCATAGGTATACCACCCGCATCACGAATTCCATCTTTGATACGTTCTGCTAAAACTTTGTGATGGCGATTACAAGGGGTTAGGTCGCTGCCTGTTTGAGCAATACCGATAATAGGGCGGTCTGACTGAAGCTCTTCTCTAGTTAAGCCATAGTTCATGTATCTTTCTACATATAAGGCTGTCATATCTGGATGAGAAGGCTCGTTGAACCATTGTTTACTTCGCAAAAAAACATTGTCTTTTTTGTTTGTCATATAAATTCCTTAAGAGATAGATTCTTATTAACACACTATTGTGAATTAGTTTTTCAGGCTATCTATTAATGAAAGCAAACCAAAATTCCACTTAGGAGCTTTATCGCTGGTTGTTACAATGTTTCGTAGTGTGCCAAGTTTTGGGGTGTGAATTTTTACTATATCGTTGATTTTGTGCGTGAATCCTGCACCTACTTTATCTCTATCTTGTGTAGGAGCAAAAAGTGTTCCTAGAAACAATACAAAACCATCTGGATACTGATGATTTTCATTTAATGTTTGCTGCACTAAATCTTCCGGGTCACGACTAATCTCAGTCATCGAACTTTCGCCTGTCAGTATGTAACCTTCACTACCTTCTATTTCTAGCTCAACGTTAGATTCTCTAACGTCATCTAGTGAAAAACTGTCATCAAACAAGCGAATAAATGGACCTAAGGCACACGAAGCATTATTGTCTTTAGCTTTACTTAACAGCAAAGCACTTCTACCTTCAAAATCTCGTAAATTTACATCATTACCTAGCGTCGCCCCTTGGATTTTCCCTGCACTATTCACTACTAATACAATTTCTGGTTCTGGATTATTCCATTCAGATTTAGTATTGATACCAATATATTGCCCAACCCCTACTGATGAAAGTGTGGCGGCTTTGGTAAAGATCTCGGCATCTATCCCAATACCGACTTCTAGATACTGTGACCACATATTATTATTAATAAGATGCTCTTTTAACTTTTGAGCTTGTTCTGAGCCGGGAACAATATCTTTTAAATTATTTCCTATAACTTCGGTTACCTTATTGCGAATATCTTTAGCTTTAGCAGCATCGCCCCCTGCTTTTTCTTCTATAACGCGTTCAAGCATACTACTAGCAAAAGTTACACCTGCTGCTTTTATCACTTGTAAATCTATCGGTGATAAAAAATAAAATTTATCGTTTTCTATCGCATTACAGTGGGTATTGTCTAATAACTCATCTATTGTTCCTAACACTTCACCCTTTAGGTTGGTAAGAATGCTGACAGGTGAAGTGTTCTCCAATAGTTGGGCTATTGTGGAAAAATGCGACGATATATCCATAACTTCATTGTTTTTTAGCAAAACAGGCACAGGTTTATTTTTGTCAGCTCGCCAAACCCGTCCAATAAGACACCCTTGTTGTCCATCTGTAGGCAAGGTGTTCATTGTATTTAGTTGCATATTCATAGTAAAAATTCCCTTTAAATGAATAAAAATATAGTTTATAAGTGATTCATCTTTTTTATGTGTTTAATCAAGGCAGAATGGTCTAACTCTCCCCATCCTTCTTGTACCATCTGTTCAAATAACGTATCTACCAACGCCAAAACTGGTAAACTAAGATTAAGGCTTTTAGCATAATTGACTGCAGTATGTGTATCCTTCAGCTGCCATTTCGCATACCCTCCTGGTTTAAAATCTTCATTAATCATACGTTTTCCATGTTGCTGTAGAATTAATGAGTCTGCGAACCCCCCTGCTAAGGCTGATAGCATTTTTTCAGGGTTAGCCCCACCTTGCTTTGCTAAAACTAGACCTTCACTAACGGCAGCGATAGTAGTAGCAACAATGATCTGATTGACAAGTTTGGCTAATTGTCCCGTACCAGATGGCCCAACATGTATGGGCCTACCCATAGCGGCTAATACGTCAAAAGCCGACTGATATGCAACTTCTTCACCGCCAGCCATAATAGCTAAATTTCCAGTAATTGCCCCCTGCTCACCACCTGAAACAGGGGCATCCAAATAATCAATTCCTTTTTCATAACATTTTCTAGATTGAGCTTGAGCTGTTTCGACTGGGATTGAGCTCATGACTATGACGCTGCTAGAGGGGTTCAAGTCATTAATTAGTCCATATTGACCAAATAGCATATCATCACAAGTTTGACCATCACTTAGCATAAGAATAAGCACATCTACCTGCCTTGCTAGTTCTTGTGGCGACTCAACGATGTTAGCCCCTTGCTTCTCTAACAATTCAAGTTTATCTTTAGAACGATTCCAAACTTGGAGGGAAAATCCGGCATTAAGTATATTTAATGCCATTGGAAGTCCCATAACTCCTGTACCGATAAAACCTATTTTTTTCATAATTAGCCATTCTAAGTCTATTTTATTAGTTTCATAATTGATTATGTTTATGCTAAAGCCGTAGGATTGTCTTCTATATGAGCTCGTATAATATCTTCAAAGCTTTTATCTGCTTCAAAACCCAAAGATTTCGCATATGCTGCTTCGATTTGAATAGGCCAACTTTTAACAATCTTTTCGATATTGGCATCATGCTGCCACTCAATTAAATTGAGTCGTTCTTTACCCGCAATCTTCTCTAATGCTTCCAGCATTTTATTGACACTAACAGTTAAACCAGGCAAAGAAATAATCCGCTCATTCCCCAAATCTTCATGAGAAATCTGGGCTGCTAGAAGCATTGAGGAGATACATTGTCTTGGGGACATTATAAAAACCTGGGTCTCTCTATTGACAGGGCATATCGCTTTTTCGTTATTAAGTGGTTCTCTAATAATCGAACTGAAGAATGTTGAGGCAGCACGATTTGGCTTACCAGGTCGCACTACAATCGTCGGGAGTCGCAAAACTCGTCCATCAATATAACCTTTTCGTGAATAATCACAGACTAGGAGTTCACCCACGGCTTTTTGCATTCCATAAGAAGAGCTTGGTGTAACAGCTGTAGTGTCGGTCACTACATCAGGTAGCTTACCGCCAAAAACAGCACAGCCACTTGCATAGATAAATTTTACTGGTTTGCTAGAAGTGTTTAACCGCAATATTTCTAACAAATTAATTAAGCCATATAAATTTATACTCATACCTAATTCAAAATCTTCTTCTGCAGCAGAGCTGACTACTGCTGCTAAATGCCAGATAATATCAACGTCTTGAATGAGCTCTTGAAGCAGGGATTTATCATTAATATCGCCAAGTACTACCTCTACTCTATCATCTGTGGGAACACCTTCACCTGCAAAGCAATCGAACAAAATAACTTTACTAATTTTATGTGTTTCACCATTTTTTAAAGTAAGACTGCCTGTTTTCAATAGCGTTTTAGCGATTTCTTTACCGACGAAACCTGTACCGCCTGTAATCAAAATATTCATAACCGAATCCTTTGTCTGTAATTAATGTAAAAAATAAAAACAATTAATCAAAATAATCAAGAAGCAATTTTCTTTAACTCTGATAGGTTTGATGACTTAGTAGCAGTGTTTTTTTCCATCTTGTTATACATAAAATAGGTCATTATTAGTCCAAATATCATTACACCGGTGAGGAAGTAGAGACCTGATGACAGGCTACCTGTAGATTCTTTCAATAATCCGATCATGAATGGTCCAACGTAGCCGCCTAAGTTACCAAAAGCATTGATTATGGCAATACCCGCAGCCGCACTTAAACCTGTTAGGAAACGTCCTGGTATCGTCCAAAATACAGCAATACCTGTAAATAGCGCGAAAGCTACAGCAGAAAGTCCAACGAGTTGTAAGATAGGTGAACTAAACCAAGCACTGGAGAACATGCCAATAGCACCGACTATATAAAGAAATGCCATATGACCATAGCGATCGTTTAAGCGTTCAACACTACGAGGAATTACTAATAAACCAATGATTGCAAAAATATAAGGAACGCTTGTTAAAAGTCCAATTTGGAAGTCACTATTACCGCCGAATTTTTGAATAATAGTTGGTAGCCAAAGGCCTATACCATACACGCAGAGTGGCAAAGGTAGGAAATAGAGTGCAAGCATAAGTACTCTTTTATCTTTTAAAGCATGTAGCGGATTGGCATGGGTGGTTTGCTTATACTCAGTTTGATCCTGAAGCAACTGATTTTTTAACCAGCTCTTCTGCTCATCTGACAGCCATTTAACAGTATTGATCTCATCAGGTAGATAGCGATAAGTAGGTAATGCAAGCAAGACTGCAGGTAAACCAACTAAGATAAATATCCATTGCCAACCATGTAAGTTTGCAATGCCATCCATACCTAGTAACGCTCCTAGAAGTGGTCCCGCTATGACTAAGGCTAGCGGCTGGGCAAGAACAAAGTACCCCATAACTTTTGAACGATGGCGTATGGGATACCATAGGGTGATTAGATAAAGAACACCTGGGAAAAATCCTGCTTCTGCAGCGCCAAGTAAAAATCTAAGTGCATAAAAGCTTTTTGGTCCTTGAGTAAGGGCCATCGCCATAGTAATTAGACCCCATGTCAACAGAATACGCGTGAACCATTTGCGTGCGCCAAACTTGGCTAACATTAAGTTACTTGGAACTTCAAAGATAAAATAACCAATAAAAAATAGACCCGCCCCAAGCCCATAGGCTGCATCACTAAGGCCTACATCAGCATTCATATATAGTTTTGCAAATCCAACTGCACCACGGTCAATATAGGCAATAATATAAAGAACTATTAATGCGGGAATTAATTTATAGGTGATTTTCCTAATAGTAGCTTTTTCAAAATCCATAATAGACTCCACTTTCCATGTGATAGATGCCACTTTCCATGTGGTTAAATTTAAGTAAGAAGAAAAACATATAGAGTTTCTTATGTACTTAAATAGGCTCAAGGTGATAAATAGTATTACTATTGATAAAGTGTGTCAATACAACCTGAACATTATTTTAGTATTTTTTTGACAGGTTTGAATTATCTTACTAAGAAAAAAATCCTTTAAGATATGTATTTAGGCGGTTATATAGAAATTTTTATATGGATACAGGTAGGAAAGCTCTGGCTTTGCGTTTTACTAGTAAAGCAAATTTTATATTATATAGTAAACCTATTTGTAGGCTGGCTAAATTTATCCAATCTATTAATAACTTATTTGAGCTTATGTCTGACCCAATCATTATTTGTGAAGAGGTCTCACAATCGATTAAGCAAAGTATGAGCATCTGCAAGGTAGTAATGTTCTACGATCTTGGACCAACGATGGTAGCCAGTGGGAAGAAAAATATTAGTATCAGTCCCCTGATAGGTCTCCACACAAAATAACTAATGAAGCACTTAAACAAGATATTGCTAACTATCTTGATGCTTATTATTACGAAAAAGCCGTTAATTTTTGACGTTTACTAGAAAAGTCCTAAAGCTACAGTCACAGTTTAGTAGAGTGAAAATCTCAAGCTCGCTACCATCGCTGCGGACGGTCTTCTTAGAAAGATTGTTTGCCTCTTCATGCTTAAGATATCCCAAATGGTCTTCAATCTCCGCCTCTAAAACGATATCGAAAAACAACTGAATGAGTTGCCTTTGAAATTGTTTGATGCTTTCGAAGCTATTTTCTAGTAATTTTTTTGATGTCGGTTTGGTGAGTTCTTACTTATTCTGATGCGATTGGATTATAAGCAATGACCTATACCGTCACTACCGTAAAAGACAACTTGTGAAAGTTTAATCGAACAGGCGGACGATAATAATGAAACTAAATAGTCCTTAGTATTTTATATCTTAAACCCTCATTTATTTTTTGGTCCTCAAACTATACATATTTAATATTATCACCAACTGAATAGTCTCCATTGCTGTATCAATCTCAAAAGTAGTAGCTAGCCCTCCTGTCATCTTTTTCTGAATATAAAGCAAAAGAATGCTCTACTTACTTATCGTTTAGAGACTCACTATTAATATTTCCAGTGTAATCTGACAATAGAGTGGCGGTAAAAACACTATAAAAATATAGTGCCTAAATACGAGTTAAATTTTATTTGATTATAATTTACATTCTGATTATTCAGCTTTATAATATCTAAATCCTTTTTATATCAGTGTATGTAAGATATTATCATTATATGTACTTTGGTCGACCTACCTTGACATGGTAGAGGTCGTTGGTTCGAATCCGATTACGCCTATCAGATTCGAAAAGCCCCAATCTTAAGATTGGGGCTTTTTTTGTCCGTGAAATATGGGCTGTAGCGGAAAAGGAAACTATACGTCGATTCAGATTTAAAACATTGGCTGGTGAATAGCAACGAAGCTTTATTGATGAAAACTATGTCATCTACTGACTATCAAGACATTAGGCAGCAATCTAATGATTCGAAAAATGCTCTCCATATTGGTATTGCTGGTCAAGACCATAGAGAACGGACGAATAAATGGCAATACTCGCCCCTACTACGGTTTTTTGTGCACATGATGCTGATTACAGACGAGAAACTATCTATTG
>Ga0114954_1000198_pt1 | contig 22431 bp, 21 predicted proteins | sample Porto_4metaG_FD_87299 | JGI IMG/M metagenome (GOLD analysis project Ga0114954, IMG submission 87299) | Marine algal microbial communities from Porto, Portugal - Porto_4 metaG | ecosystem: Host-associated > Algae > Red algae > Unclassified | place: Portugal: Porto | collected 2015-02-02
CTTCGCGATAGGTATCGGTGTATCGGGCACGTTGCTTTTTCATGAGCGTAGCTGGCTTTGTCATGGTTCACCTCGTTCAGAGTAGTTCCTTAACGGGGTGTCCACCGCTACTGGGTAAGATCAGGTCGCCCGGTGACACTGCAGTGGGACGGCCCACTGAATGCCATCCATACCTCCAGCACGCTGAACGCCAGCCTGAACGGCAACCCGGTCATCCTGCAGCTCCCCGCCGGCACCACCCTCGCCGACTTCAGTGCCAACACGCCCATCACCCTGCGCGATGATGATGGCATAGTGCTATTCGCGGGTCGCCTCGACTCACTGACCCGTGATGAAGCGCTGACGCTGGCCGCCAGCATCGGCGCACTGGATGTCGACCAGACCCTGCGCGGTGCCCAGAAGCAGGCGCTGGCGCAAAACTTCAACCCGATCATTCGCCAGGTCGATTCGGCCATGTTCCCACGCGGCGAAGGCGAATACGGCCGGCCGCCCGGCACCAACCTCTGGGCCTCGACCGAGATCAGCGACTTCGACGGCGACGTCGCCAACTCCAGCTATTCCGGCGATGGCAAGGTGACGCTGCTCGGTATCGACGTCACGCATGAGAACCTGCTGGTCGGCATCGCCGCCGGGAACAGCAAGATTGACCTGGACCATGGCGGCGGTGGCCGCACGGACCTCGACGGCGAGATAATCTCCGCGTACGGCGCCGTGTCCTTTCTCGACAACACCATCGTGCTGGACACCATCGTCATGTACCAGGAGCTGGACGGCGCCATTCGTGCCCGGTACCTGGCAGAGCACATCGATCTCGACGGTGATCGCTGGGCCGTACGTGGCTCCGGCACCTACTTTCTGCCCGAGTATCGCTCCCTGCGCGCAGGCCTGACCGCCGGCGGGGCCTACATGGAAGACGACCTCGACGGCAAGTACCTCGGCAGCACCAACGACTACGGCGTCGAGCTGGGCGAAGTGTTCGGTGGCGTGAAGTTCGGCGCAGACTTTCTGAGCGGCGAAGTGTTCGGCAGCCTGCTCTACCACTACGACGTCTCCAGCGACGTGGACAGTGACCTGGACTTCCTGGACGACGAGGAAGACGACCGTACCGTGCTGGAACTCGGTGCAGCGCACCGCCTCGGTACCCACGTGGATTTCGCCATCGCCGGACGCACCACCCTTGGCTCAAGCAGCACAGAATACGACGCTATCAATGCGACCATGTCCTACAACTTCTAAGCGATAGCTTCGAGCAAACAGACTAGCTAGCAAACGAAGGCGGCGTTCCATCCGACGCCGCTTTTTTCTGAGAAAAAATGGTTCTTCGTCAATTGAACATCTGAGACCCTACATATATAACAAAGAGGGCCGAACCCCAAGTTTTACCGGGTCATATGGACACTCTGAACACCACCGGTTCTCATGCATCTTTTAAACTTTCCGCACACTACCTCCTTTGATAATACACCGACTACCTCCTTAGTCGATACGCCATACCTCCCGCCTATGTTCTAATGTGAAGAACCCTTGCTGTTACCGTGAACTAATCAGCATTATTGGCAACACCCCAGCTACCAAGAAGCGGCTTCCTGACTGGCATACCAACCATCAACATATTGCTTTTAAAACAACTAAATGACCTTCGATTGTAAACACTGGCTATTGCCGAACGATTAACACCTATTTATCTTGATATTAATGATCCAGATCAACTGATGCTTTCAATCGACAAAGCTGGAAAAAATCACTAATTATCAAAAGGTTATGATTTTATAGCCGTTATATTGTTTTTACGTGTCGTGTTTTTCTATCAGCTTCTTGACCTGTGATTTACTTCATACACATATCAACCACATCAACTATGGGACGAATTTCATGCCCGGCTCGAAGCGTGGACTCACGGAAAGCCCATGGTCTACCGTACCCCCCTGCCTTATTTCAAAAAATATTCCATGGCATTGATCACCATCAAAAAAACGCCATTCAAGCAAAACCAGAAAACCATGAAAATAAAATTATACACTGCTTATAGACGTGGTTTAAATACCACAACACAAGCAGAAATTATTAAAGGCGTCTAGAATCCGAATTTCACTCCCACGATACTAGCGACCGAACTAGAGAACACATTCTCGTTATCGCTTATATTACGTTGAATGCACCGTCAGGTTTGACAGTTTAAGTGGCTAGGGAATTGCCCGAACTCAACCCCAGGGCGGTAGCGTGGAAAAAATCGGTATCCGACGTCGTTCTGCGGCGTATCGGAACAGTCTGTAAATGTAGGGTCTCGGATGTTCAAACAACGAAGAGAGGCTATCCGTTCATTGCTGCCAGAAGCCTTCTTCGTCAGTTCGTCGAGGAGCATCGGGATGGACATCGAACTGCATAAGCAAGCCACGAAACACCCAAGATTCGTGCTGATATCCAGGCCGCTCCTGCCCACGTCCCAGACACGGGCACTGGCGGAGCGCTTTGGGGTCAGCGATATGACCATCCATCGGTGGCGACACCGAGACGACGTCCATGATCGTCCTCACACGCGTCATAACCTCATGGCGTCCCCTGAATCCACGTCTTGACCTGTCGCTTCTAGAAAAGACCTTTGGTATTGAGTTTCCCGACTCGCAGTCTCAGTTCACGCTGACTCTTGAGGGCTATCTTACCTGATGCCAGCACCGTATCTCGGCGTCGCCAATTGACGTCGATCTTCGATAATCTTCCCACAATAGGCCCCCAATGAACCGCAAAGGTATTATCCTTGCAGGTGGCTCCGGCACGCGCCTACACCCCATCACCCATGGCGTTTCCAAGCAGCTTCTACCCGTTTACGACAAACCGATGATCTATTACCCGCTATCGGTTCTAATGCTGGCAGGCATCCGTGATGTCATGATCATCTCCACGCCAGAGGACCTGCCTCAGTATAAGCAACTCCTTAACGGCGGTGAGCAGTTTGGCATTCGCTTGACCTACGCAGAGCAACCCAGTCCCGACGGGCTCGCTCAGGCATTCGTTATCGCCGAAGACTTTATCGGGGACGCCCCCGTCTGCTTGGTCCTGGGTGACAACATCTTCCATGGCCAGCACTTCACGGAGCAGTTGAAGCGCGCTGCAGAACGGACGTACGGTGCTACCGTCTTTGGCTATCTCGTGAAGGATCCAGAGCGGTTTGGGGTGATCGAGTTTGATGAAGATGGCAAGGCGCTATCCATTCAAGAGAAACCCGAACATCCTAGGTCATCACATGCAGTAACGGGCCTCTACTTCTACGACAATGACGTGGTAGAAATTGCCAAGGCCGTCAAGCCATCGAAGAGGGGCGAACTCGAAATCACCTGTGTCAACAACGCCTATCTGAAGCGCGGCGACCTGAACGTTGAGCGTTTGGGTCGTGGCTTTGCCTGGCTGGATACTGGTACGCACGACAGTCTACTGGAGGCTGCCCAATACGTTCAGACGATTGAACGTCGCCAGGGACTAAAAATTGCCTGCCTGGAAGAAATCGCTTGGCATCAGAATTGGATCAGCGACGAATTTCTCCTCCAGCAAGCTGCAGCCTTGACGAAGACAGGATATGGAAAGTATTTAAAGCAGCTGATTAATCCGAAAAAAACAATATATTAGCATTCTATTTCTTTTCACTACCTTTCAGACCAGCTTCTTTCTTTCGATTCTATTTGTTCAACTTTTTACTATTAATCGACTTGTGAATTACGAAAAACACCCCATGACCGATGTCGTTCTGACGACACCGGAGGTCTTCGGCGACGACCAGATTTTTCCTAGAGACATTTTGTCAGAGTGAACTCGAGAAGTACTGTGTTCGCTATCTTTTTACTCAGGACAATCACAGAAAGTCAGCTAAGGAAACTCCGTGAAGGAAGGCCAGCTCTGGAGTCAAGCGTGGCTAGTAGAAGCTAGTGTCCAGCGCATTATGGGTTGGGCTTGGTGGCCGGAGGAGAACGATAATACTGTGGAAGTCGAAACATGGATCAATGTCAGCGAGTCAACACGTTGAGCCCTTGCAATCTCCGCCCTGGTCTATATCGACTGCGACCTCCTCGCGGTGAGTACCTAGGCTTTTATCTGCCAGTAGAGCTTAGATGGGTAGACCGAATGCAATGTAGAGTAGCAAGTACTGGTCAGTGGTTCCCAACGGCTCCGCACTGCGTGCCCGAGTCGGATAGGAAATGAACTTACGTAATCGCGAGCGCCTCGAAGCGGGGGCGCGTTGGTTCGCCAATCTGCTTGATGACACGCCTCTGGTGCGGAGGCCGGCGGAGAAGTTAAGTCCTTATGCGCAGCTACTTCGTCTCGATGGCGAGGGTGTGGGATATGCCTGGCAGGCCAGCGGCGATGACCCGCAGTTTCGGCTGAAACATGGCCTGCCCTTGCCGGGTTGGCAGATGCTCGAAGTGGCTATGGATCACGATCAGACGAGTGTCGCCGTGAAGCTCTATCTGGATACCGGCCAAGGATTCAGCGAGGAACAAAGCGTTTACTTGCCTCTCAAGAGCGGCCGCGTAAGCAAGCGGATGTTCTTCGTGCCTAAACGGCTCAAGGCGCTGCGCTTGGATCCCATGGGCCATGAGGGTAAGTTTACGCTAACTCACTTACGCTTGGCGTGGTTAAGCCCTTGGTTTGCGCGTGAGCGCCTGGCCCAGCGGCTGTCCCGTATGCATTATCAGTGGCGCGGCATGTCCAAGGCAGAAATTTTGCCTGCGCTGAAGCACCAGGCAGGCGCTGCGAACCGTCATTGGCGAGATTTAGCTCTTGAGCACTACGAGGCGACCTTTGAGCGCCGTACCGCACGTTATAGCTATACAGCTTGGTTGGGTGATCGTCGAAAAATGTCCGGTGACCATATTTTACATGTGATCGAGAGGTTGCCATACAAGCCAACGATTTCAGTCATCGTTCCAGTCTTCAATCCTCGTATTGAATGGCTGCGTGAATGCCTTGACTCAGTACTGGAGCAGTACTATCCCTACTGGCAGCTGTGCATTGCCGATGACGCCTCCTCCAACGTAAAAGTGCGGCAGGTGCTAGCCGAATACTCGGAACAGGACTCACGCATTCAACTGATCTATCGCAAGCACAACGGCCATATCTGTGCCGCTAGCAATAGTGCCTTGGATTTGGCGAAGGGGGATTTCGTGGCGCTGCTTGACCACGATGACTGTCTGACACCCCATGCCCTATTCCATGTCGTGGAGGAACTGAATCGCTATCAGGACGCGGGTTTACTATATAGCGATGAGGACAAAGTAAACGAGACTGGGGAGCGCTTCGACCCGCACTTCAAGCCGCAGTGGAACCCTGACTTGCTGCTGTCCCAGAACTATATTTCTCATTTGGGGGTATATAGAACTTATCTGGTAAAAGATGTGGGCGGATTTCGTGAAGGTTTTGAAGGCAGTCAGGATCATGATCTGGCCCTGCGTGTGAGCGCGCTACTTCAGCCAGAGCAGATCGTGCATATTCCCCATGTGCTCTATCACTGGCGTGCCGTGGCAGGGTCGACCGCCTTGGACAGCAACGAGAAGAGCTATACTAGCCGGGCGGGGCTTGCGGCGGTACGGGACCACGTGATCAGGAAGACCCCCCAGGCCTGCGTATCGCATGGCCACTACCCCAATACCTACCGTGTCCGTTTTCCATTGCCTGAGCAGGCTCCCCTGGTCACTTTACTGGTACCAACACGGGATAAAGTGGAGATGCTAAGGCCCTGTGTCGATGCCATCCTCGGGCGGACCGACTACCTGAATCTAGAGTTGCTGATTCTTGATAATCGGAGCACCTGCGTCGACACGCTGTCCTATATGACGGAAGTTAGCGACCGCGACCCTCGCGTGCGGGTCTTGCGCTGGGATGAACCGTTTAACTATTCAGCCATTAACAACTTCGGCGCCCTGCACGCTAGCGGTGAGATTCTGGGATTGGTGAATAACGACATCGAGCCGATCAACGGTGACTGGCTTGGCGAGATGGTGCGCCAGGCATGTCGTCCCGAGATCGGTTGTGTGGGCGCCAAGCTTTATTACCCGAATGACACTTTACAGCATGCCGGGGTTATTCTCGGCATTGGCGGGGTGGCAGGACATGCCCACAAGTATTTCCAACGAAGTGCTCCTGGCTATTTTGTACGACTGCATTTGACGCATTGTATTTCCGCCGTCACGGGGGCCTGCCTGTTGGTACGCAAGGCGGTGTTCGAAGAGGTGGGCGGCCTCAATGAGGCTGATTTGGCGGTGGCTTTCAATGACGTGGATTTGTGTTTGAAGGTGCGCGAAGCAGGCTACCGTAACCTGTGGACTCCTTATGCTGAGCTCTATCACCACGAGTCAGTCTCGCGCGGCGCCGATGACAACGCGGCCAAGCGGGCTCGGGCGGACGGCGAAGCTGACTACATGCGCCGCACCTGGGGCAAGGCGCTGGACAATGACCCGGCGTACAATCCCAATCTGACGCTGGTGCATGAAGACTTTTCGCTACGCTGAGCATCGCAGCGGTCTGCTTGAGCTTTCGTATCCGAGGTATCTTTCTGGTGATTTCAGCCAATGATTGCCGTCCTTAACCACTCCCACCTCTAGCACTTCGTCATCGGTATTGGCATTCAGTTGTGCCTGTGGCCCGTTTTCGGCCGATGGTCGGCGGCGGCCATCAGCGTGGCGGTATTCGTCGGCCGCGAAATCGCTCAGCATGAGTACAAGGGGGGCGGTGGCAATGCGGTGGCCTGGTACTACGATCTGATCAATCACTGGAGCCCGGACTCGATGCTCGATGTGACCGCCCCGGTGGTGAGCTGCTTTGGTCTGGCCTTGCTGGCAACCCTTGGGCATCTCGGTGTGCGTCGCTACCGAAAGATCACACCTTCATGATGGCTGAACGGCCGCGCTGGGTAGTGCTGAGCGATGGGGCTCGCCCGACCGAAGATATCTACTTTCTACGCTCGGCGGGGCAGTGGCTTGGCGAACAGGGAGCCGAGGTGCGTCGCCTGGATACTCGGCGGTGGAAGCATCCTCGCTGGTGTTGGCCTTGGCTTGAACGATACCTGGCGGGCGCCAATGTCATTGTCTGCCGTACGCTCGCGCCGGCCTGGCTCGATGCGCTGGAACAACAGCGATCGCGCTTGGCCGGTTGCTACTATCTGATCGATGACGACCTGGCTGCGGCCGCCGCCGATGTGCGCTTGCCCGCGGGCTATCGTCAGCGCATGGCTCTTCACGCGGCCCGCCAACCACGCCTGCTGGCGCTGGTAGATGAGGTGGTTGCCTGCTGTGTGCCCCTGGTAGAAGGCATGCGTACTCGACACCCGCGAGTCTCGTTGCTGGAGCCCCCGTTGCTGGCGCCACTGCCTTCTCTTGAACACTTTGCATCATCTGCCTGGCGCCAGGGGTTCCACGGCACCCGCGCTCACCTCCATGACCTGGAGCAGATCGGTCCGGCGCTGGCGAGCGCCCACGACCAATATGGGGCGCTAAGCTTCGAAATCATGCTAGGGCGCTTCACCCCCGACTCGTTGCGGGGGCTTGAGCGCGTGACATCGCCCTCGCCTCTAGCCTGGAAGCACTTTCTTGCATATCAGCGCCGTACCCGCTTCCACATCGGCGTCGCGCCCCTCTGGCCAACGGCCTTCAATCGCGGCAAGTCCCACATCAAGTTTCTGGATATCGCCGCCATGGGCGGCGTCGGTATCTTCAGCCATCGCTCGCCGTACGCCGATATCGTCAGTCACGGCGAGGATGGTCTCTTGGTAGAAGACGACCCACAGGCCTGGCTAGCCGCTATCGATGAACTGATGGCATCGCCTGAACGCACTCGCGAGATGGCTCATCGCGCGGGACAAAAGGCCAGTGCGCGAGGCGATATCACCAAGACACGCTCTTTCTGGTCGCAACGCACCAAGCGTTAGATCGAGCACGCGGGATCCGACATCTAGATTCGAAAAACAACGCAGCAAGGATTGTCCTTCTCGCCCGCGGCGGGCGAAGCCTGGGCTGCGGAGCACCTCCCCGAAGCCAAGCCCCGCCCTGGCTCACGAGGACACCAGCGGCAACCACGCCCACAGAGCGAGCAGCGCCGCAAACAGCACCGGCGGCGTCAGCAGCAGGCCGACCTTCATGTACTGCCCCCAGCCGATACGGGTGCCCTTGGCGGCCAGCACATGCAGCCACAACAGCGTCGCCAGGCTACCGATCGGGGTGAACTTCGGCCCCAGGTCGTTGCCAATAACGTTGGCGTAGACCATCAGTTCCCGAGTCAGCTCAGGCACCTGGGCTTGGTCGATCGCCAAGGCCCCGACCAGGGTCGCCGGCATGTTGTTCATCACCGAGGCCAGCGTCGCGGACAACACACCGGTGCCGAGTGTCGCCACCAGCGTACCCTGCTGGCCGAGCCAGGTGAGTATCGCCGCCGCGCGCGGCGTCAAACCGGCATTGCCAAGTCCGTAGACCACCAGGTACATGCCGATGGAGAACAGCACGATCTGCCAGGGTGCACCCTTTAACACCCTGGGAATCGAGATCACGGTGCTGCCGCCCGCACGGTACCAGCGCCCCGCCACGGCGAGCAGCACCAGGGCGCCGCTGCCGGTCACTGCGGCCACCGGCACGCCCAGCGGTGCGGTCACAAAGAAGGCCACCAGCAGCACGGCAAGCAACGGGAAGGCCGCTCGGAAGACCTGGCGGTCGCGGATCGCGGCGCTCGGCTTCTCGAGACGCTCAAGGTCATAGCGCTCGGGCAGTGCACGCCGATAGACGAACCACAGCACCAGGAGCGTCGCGGCGAGGGAGACCAGGTTGACCGGCACCATGACCGCGGCGTAGCGGGTGAAAGACACATCGAAGAAGTTGGCGCTGACGATATTGACCAGGTTGGAGATGATCAGCGGCAGGCTGGTGGTGTCGGCGACGAAGCCGGTGGCGATGATGAACGCCAACGACGCCGCCGGGGAGAAGTCCAGCCGGATCAGGATGGCCATCACGATGGGCGTCAGCAGTAACGCCGCCCCGTCGTTGGCAAAGAACGCCGCAATCACCGCGCCCAGCACCACCACCAGCGGAAACAGCCGGCGGCCGTTGCCGCCACCCCAGCGCGCCACGTGCAGCGCCGCCCAGGCGAAGAAGCCGGCCTCATCGAGGATCAGCGAGATGATGATCAGTGCGACGAAGGTGAAGGTGGCATCCCAGACGATGTCCCACACCACCACGACATCGGCCAGATGAACGACCCCGGTGATCAACGCCACCAGGGCACCGCCGAGGGCGCTATAGCCGATACCCAGCCCGCGGGGCTGCCAGATCACCAGCACCAGGGTGACAACGAAGATGGCCAGGGCCAGCATGTCAGGCCTCCTGTTTCAGGGGTCGCACAAGCGCGACGAAGATGGCGAGGCAGGGGGTCCCGCGACGAGCTAAAGCGAGCCCATCGCAGGCATCACTAGCCACCACGGGCGTTGCTGCGGTATCGACAGCGCCACAACGCTAGATCGCGTCTTGATTGACGCGCTGCGACAGTGCCGCGGCGCTCTCGACCCGCTCGGAATAGCGCTGGGTGAGATAGCCGCTGCGTCCGCGCATCAACCAGGTGAACTTCGCAAGCTCCTCACAGACGTCGACGATGCGCAGATACAGCGGCGACAGGCGCATGCGGCCGGCGGCGTCGAACTCATTGAAGGCCTTGGGCACCGAGGATTGATTGGGGATGGTGGCCATGCGCATCCAGCGGCCGAGTAGGCGCATCTGGTTGACCGCGTTGAAGCTCTGGCTGCCACCGCAGACCTGGGTCAGGGCCAGGGTCTTGCCCTGGGTCGGGCGCACCCCACCCAGAGACAGCGGCAGCCAGTCGATCTGAGCCTTCATCACCGCGCTCATGGCCCCATGGCGCTCGGGGCTGACCCACATCATACCCTCGCTCCAGGCGGCTAGATCACGCAGCTCGGCGACCTTGGGGTGCTCGGCATCGACGCCATCGGGCAGCGGCAGTCCGGTGGGGTCGAAGGTGCGCACCTCGGCGCCGAAGGCCTGGAGCAGGCGCGTCGCCTCTTGTGCGGCAAACCGTGAGTAGGAGCGCTCGCGCAGCGAGCCATACAGCACCAGCAGGCGCAGCGGATGGCGGGGAACACTGGGGGCGACCAGGTCATCCACGGCGATCGGCCGCCAGTGCTCCGGGTCGATATTGGGCAGGTCCTTCAACACCTCGAGTCGATTCATGATCCTGCCCGCGGTGGAACCACAACGACCTCACCGTCTTCCTTGATGAAATACTCGCTCTCCAGCGCCGATAGCGGCGCATCCAGCAGATCCAGCACCCGCTCCGACGGGCGACACAGGCGCGCCCCCTTGGCGGAGACCACGATGGGGCGGTTGATCAGAAGGGGGTGAGCCATCATGGCGTCGATCAGAACCTCGTCGCTCAGCGAGGCATCATCGAGTCCCAGATCATCGTAGGGCGTATCCTTGCGCCGAAGCAGGTCCCGCGGCGCGACCGCCATGGTGGCGATCAGTTCGACCAGGCGTTCGCGGGTCGGCGGCGTCTGAAGGTACTCGATGACCTCAGGCTCCTCGCCGGAGGCCTTGAGCATGGCCAGGGTGTTACGCGAGGTTCCGCAGTCGGGATTGTGATAGATCGTCGGCTTCATGGGCACTCCGGGGTCGGCGTAAGGACAACGGGATGGCAACGGGATTCGAACGTCAATACAGCTAACGGTGAGTCGTAGACAGGCTCAAGGACAGGCCGTTCGCAACGCTTTCAACAGCGGGTCACAGACCTCGGCGTTGCCACCGCAGCAATCACGCACCAGAAACTCCACGGTGGCGACCATGTGCTCGAGGTTGGCACGGTAGATCAGCGACCGACTCTCGCGACGCTGGCTGACCAGGCCAGCCCGGCTAAGCACCGCCAGGTGGGCAGACAGGGTGTTGTGAGGCACCGCAAGGCGCCGGGCTATTTCGCCCGCCGCCAGTCCCTCGGGCTCATGGCGCACCAATAGCCGAAACGCCTCGAGGCGAGTGGCCTGGGACAGCGCCGCGAAGGTGTCGAGGCTCGCCTGGGTACCCAGCGAGGCATCGGCGGCGGGATCAGCGGGCAAATGAGGCATCATGTCGACCTTTGTTTCCATATGTCGGAGAATATAGACATATATCGCTCGGCGTCAAGTGCCAGACACGCCACCTTGTACGTGACGGCCGATAGCCCTCCGGTATGAGCGGAGAGCGCCACGCTACCTGTCCGGGGGCAAGAAATGCTGAGGTTGTTACGTCGCTGCGACATCGCACCGCGTCGGCCATGCCCCAAAGTGCATTCCCAATGACTAAACTGGCGCGGTCCGTTTCCTGACCGCCACCGATTCGCCTTCTCGATGCCCTACACCCTTCGTCGCCGATTCTCGAACCGAGCCTACCACTGGGCGCTGATGGCGATGCTCTTGGTGGTGCTTGGGCCACTGGCGGGCCAGGCGAGCGAGGCTCTACTCGGGAGCCATTCCCACCCTCATGCGGCCCACAAGGATCTCCCGCGGACGATCTCGGCGTCATCAGCCGCTCCCACCGACACACCCTACATCCATTCCCATGCCACCGACCGTGGCAGCACCAGTAGCAGTGACCACGCGGCGCAGGGTCTGCACGATGCCTGCGGCTACTGCTCGCTGTTCAAGCTGGTGCCGGTGCTGTACGCGCTGCTCCCCGGAGTCGCGCCGGTGCGTGACCGTACCAGCGCTCCGATACCTCGGCGCCAGTTGGTCGGCCACGGCGATCCCGCCGTTTTCCCCAACGCCCAGACCCGAGCCCCCCCGCGCGTTTGAACGCTAGCTGCACGACACCTGCCAACCGCGACCTGCCCGCCGTCCATCTCGGGACGACCAAGGAGCCGTTGCACCATTACCTTGCGTTCAAGGAACCCCATGACCTTCTGTCATCTTTCACCGCGCGGCCTTTATGCCCCGCTGTCACGCGCTAATGCCTTCGTCTGTTCGGCAAACTCGACCACGCTCGCACCCTTCGCCATCGAGACGGCGGCCCGGGCGCTCACCAGTCAGTCGCCTCGGCTCCGGGCTCGCCAGCCTTTGCCTCTGGCCATCGCGCTGGTATCGGCCGCACTGACAAGCCCGGCCTTGGCCCAGGATACCCACCCAAGTCCCGGGGCCGCGGAGGCCTTCGCGCCCAGCACGACCTTCGCCACGCCGACGGCATCGCTAAGCGAGCCGACCCTGGTCATCACCGCCGTCGCCCCGAGCTCCCCCGCCACCGTGGTCACCGATCCGCGGGTACCGCGCCAGCCGGTGCCGGCCAGCGACGGCGCCGACTACTTGAAGACCATCCCCGGCTTTGCCACCGTTCGCACCGGCGGCACCAATGGCGATACGGTGTTTCGTGGCATGTTCGGCTCGCGCCTGGCGATCCTGAGCAATGGCAACCGACTGTTGGGCGCAGGCTCCGGACGGATGGATACGCCGACTTCGTACATCTCCCCAGAGAGCTATGACGAGCTGACCGTCATCAAGGGACCTCAGTCGGTACTCTACGGCCCCGGTGCCTCCGCTGGCGTAGTGCGCTTCGAGCGCGGGCCGGAACAGCTGGGCGAGGATGGCATGCGCCTGGATGCCGGCGCGACCGTCGGCACGTACGGGCGCTTCGACCGCCGGGTCGATGGCGCCATCGGCGGCGAGCAAGGCTACTTGCGGGTGATCGCCAATGAATCCGAAGCCAACGACTACCAGGACGGCAACGGCGACACCGTCCACTCGGAGTGGGACGACAAGTGGAATGCCGACGTGGCACTGGGCTGGACGCCCGATGACGATACCTGGCTAGAGCTTGCGGTGGGGCGCGGCGACGGTGAAGCGGCCTTTCCGGGTCGCGGCATGGATGGGACCAGGTTCCTGCGTGAGACCATCGACCTGCGCTTCGAAAAGAGCAACATGACGGAGCACTGGCGCAAGTTCGAGGCCCAGCTCAACTACGCCTACACCGACCACGTGATGGACAACTTCAGCCTGCGAGAGCCGGCACCCATGGACATGGGTGGCATGGGTGGCATGGGTGGCATGGGTGGCATGGGTGGCATGGGTGGCATGGGTGGCATGGGTGACATGGGTGGCATGGGCGGCATGGGCTCGGCCATGAACATGGGCGGCATGAACGCTATGCCCACCGCCATGAACATGGGTGACAAGATGGCTCAGGAGCTGGACCGTCGGGCTCGTAGCGGGCGCATTGCCTCGACCTGGGACTGGGATTCGGTCACCTGGATTGCCGGCGTCGACGGCCGTACCGAGGACCATCGCCGCCGCGATTCACGCTACGACATGCACGGCAACTATCAGGGTGTCGGTCAGTTCGCCTGGGACGAGGACTACACTCGCAATCAGGTCGGTGCCTTCAGCGAGCTGACCTGGTACGCAACAGACGCGCAACGCCTGATCGGTGGCGTCCGCTACGACTACTACCGGGTGGAGGACGAGAACGACCAAGGGCAAAGCGACAGCGCCGGTGACGTGCGCCACGACCGCCTGCCGAGTGGTTTCCTACGCTACGAGCACGACTTGTCGGCCATGCCGGCCACGGTCTACGCCGGTCTCGGCCACGTCGAGCGGTTCCCCGACATGTGGGAGCTCAACCCCGACAACCTGGGCCCGAACGGCGACGAAAACGCCTTCGAAGGCGTCGAGCCGGAAAAGACCACCCAGCTCGATATCGGCATCCAGTACCGGGGCGCGCGCTTCGATGCCTGGGCCAGCGCCTACGCCGGCTACGTCGAAGACTTCATCCTGTTCGACTACAACGGCGGCGCCATGGGCGACGACACTCGGGTCAACAACGTCGATGCGCAACTGGCCGGCGCCGAAATGGGCGTCAGCTACGCCATCAGCGACCATTGGACGGGCGACGCCAACCTGGCCTACGCCTGGGCTCGCAACGTCGAAGATCACGAACCGCTGCCGCAGATACCGCCGCTGGAAACCCGCCTCGGCCTGACCTACGCCCGCGATGACTACTCGCTGGGTGCGCTGTGGCGCGTCGTGGCGGCCCAGCACCGCACCGACGAGGGCAAAGGCAACGTCGCCGGCAAGGACTTCGGCGACGCCAGCGGCTTCGGCACCCTGGCGTTCAACGGCGCCTACGACGTCAGCGAAGCGCTAACGCTAAGCGCCGGCGTCGACAACGTCTTCGACAAGACCTATAGCGAGCATCTGAACGTCGCCGGCGACGGCGGCTTCGGCTTCGACGCCAACGAGCGAGTCAATGAACCGGGCCGCATGTTCTGGGCCCGAATCGACCTGCACTTCTGATCAAGCGCCCGGCCAGACAAGGCTCCCACCGGCAGTAACAACAAGGCGGCGCCCCGAGAACGAGGCGCCGCCTTCCGAGTTGGCCAGGCTCCGAGTCTTCCAGCCCAAGCCCAAAGGGCACGCCCCTGGGCCGCGGTTACGACGTGGTGGTGGCTGGCGGCGCGAGCATCATGCAGCCTCAAGCTGTACTCACAGATACTTGAACAACGACAAATCGCGCATGCCGACAAAGGCCTGCTGGGCCGCCTGCATGCCTACCTGGCGCAGGCTGTATTCGGAAATCGCCTGGTTGTAGTCAAGATCCACCAGATCCGACATGGTCTGGGCATAGTTCAGTTCACGATTGCCGCTGACCGAGTCGATGACGTCGAGCTCATTGAGGCGGGCACCGACGGAGGCGCGCTTGGTCAGGACATTATCGAGGCTGGCGTCGAACTCGCGCATGGCCACGTTCAGGGTGTTGCTCAGCGTGGCCTGCTCGGCGTCGGTCTCGGCCGGGCTTTCGAGCACCGACAGGACCTTCTCGAAGGTCTTGAACAGGTCGGTGTTCATTTCATCGGCGGGGCCCAGGGTGACGCTATCGCCATCATCAGGCTGACCCTCGAGCTCCATGCGCAGGCCACCGACTTCCACGGTGGTGCCTGCGGCATCATAGGGCTCACCATCGATGCCGGCGCTGACCCAATTACCACCGGCGTCCTCCTCGAGCACGCTGTAGGTGGTGTCACCGCCAGACTCCGAGAACACCACCTGATAGCGGCCGCTGGCCGAGGCCACGCTGCTATCGATCACATCGGGGCCCTTGAAGGTCACGCTGCCGGTGTTGCCGCCGTCGACGCTGGTGCTACTCGGGCCGCCCTGGTTCGCCACGAAGCCAGATCCGCTCGGTACCGAAAGAAAGATATCGCGCCCGGTATCGCCCACCGGCATGTCGCGAGAGGCATCGACGCGCTGCTTGCGCACCTGGTCGGCCCCTTCATAGCCGACACTACCGCCGGAGGAGACGAAGGGCGCGCTGGAATCCTGGTAGCCGCCGAACAGGTAATGGCCGTTGCCATCGGTGGCGTTGGCCTGACCGAGCACGGTTTCGTAGATGCCTCGCAGCTCGCTTGCCACCGACTGGCGGTCGGCGTCGCTCAGGGTGCCGTTGGCAGCCTGGATGACCAGCGCCTTGGCGCTGGCCACGGCGTCGCTGACGCTATTGAGCACGCTTTCTTCCTGAGACAGGGCGTTGCGCGCGCTGACCCGGGCATCGCTGAACTGCTGGTTGACCGCCTGGGACTGGCCCACGGCCACGGCCCGCGAAGCCGCCTGCGGGTCGTCTGACGGATTGACCACCCGGCGCCCCGAGGCCAGCTGCTGGCTCAGGTGCATGAAGTCCGCCTGCTGGCGATTCATCGAGCCGACGCTCTGCTCGTACATGGTCACGGTGCTGATGCGCATGGGCTATCTCCGAAATCAGGGCCGCAGGCCAAGGATGGTGTCGACCACCGAGGTCGCCGTGTCGATGACCTTGGCGTTGGCCTGGTAGTACTGCTGGTAGCGGATCAGGTTGGCGGCCTCTTCATCCAGGTTGACCCCGGATTCGGACTGCTGCACCGCACTGAGCTGCTCACTCAGGCCCTGCTGGGCGGCCAGGTTGACCTGGACGATATTGGTACGGTTGCCCACGTCGCTGACCATGGAGGCATAGGACTGGCTGAAGGTGGCGCTGCCGCCCACCAGCAGCTGGTCCTGCAACTTCTGCATCGCCAGGGCGTTCTCGTTGTCACCGCTGGCATCAGACAGGCCCGCCGCGATCTTGTCGGGATCGTCGATGGCGTTGGCAAACTCCGAGGCGGCGCGGCGCACTGGCTGCACCTCGAAGCTATCACCATCGGCGAGCTTGGCCGGATCATCGATACTCAGCGTCACGCCGCCGAAGCCCAGCTCTCCGGTGGCGGCGTCATAGCTCACTTCGCTGGCATCCAATGGCGTGCCGGAGCCGTTGCGCGTGACCTCAAAGGTCGGCGGCGTGGCGGTGGCGTCGGTCACCCGGACCGTGAAGTCGTTGGCTTCGAGGGCAGCGATATTGGCGTTGTCAAACGTTGCCGTGATCTCGGCACCACCGGCGTTGGCCGCATCGGAAAATACCCGTGGGGAGCCGATCTCGAACAGATCGCCGCCCTGCTCGCCGTCCAGGTTGGTGCCCTGGGCGTGCTGCTCGTTGAAGGCCACGGCGAAGGACACCGCCAATTGGCCGATCTGGTTCTGGGTGCGATCGAGGGTCTCGGCGCGAAACGCCATCAAACCGCCGAGGCTGCCGCCCTGAATCGCGTCTTCATCGAGGGCCTGGGTGCCGCCGCCCGGGTCGTGGTAGCCGACCACGATGCGCTGCGGGTCGTTCGGCGACGCCACCGCCTCGAGCTTGTAGGACTGGGTGCCGGAGACCAGCGGCTGGCCGCCGGGCAGGCTGATCTGGTAGGACTTGCCATCCTGCACCGTCAGTTCCACGTCCAACCGCTCGCTCAGTTCACTGACCAGCTGATCACGCTGGTTGAGCAAGGCATTGGGCGCCTCACCGCTCCTGGCGCGGGCCAGCGCTATCTCGCGGTTGAGCCCGGCGAGCTGCTCGGTGGTGTTGTTGATCTGACCGACTTCGTCGCGAATCTGGCCATTGATGCCCTGCTGCATGTCCTGCAGGTAGCCGTCGAAGGCGCGGAACTGGGCCGAGAGTGTATCCGCCGCCCCCAGCACGCCCTGGCGCGCGGCGGGGTCGGACGGGGCACCGGCCAGGTCTTCCATGGACGAGAAGAAGCCCTGCATCAGCGGCGCCAGGCCGGCGTCCTGATCCGCCAGCAGGCTATCGATCTGGTTGATCTGGGTCTGGTAAGCGTCCAGTGCCGAGGTGGCGCTCTTGGCCGCGTTCAACTGGTCGGCTACGTACTGGTTGAACTGGCGCTGGATATCGTTGACCTGAACGCCACTGGTGGCACCGCTTTGCCCGAGCACGGTGATCTCGCGATTGTAGCCCGGCGTGAAGACGTTGCTGATGTTGTTGCTGGTGGTGCCGAGGGCATTCTGAGCGGCATTGAGACCGCTCAGGCCGATGGAGAACATGCTCATGATTGGGTTCCTTGCGCCTATGCCACGGTTATCGGCCGCGGCCAACAATCCTTGAGGGAAAATCCCGCGTCGCTGCCGCCGTCGACGGCACCGCCAATGTCATTGTGCTGCGCTCCCTCAGAACACCGCCGTCGGCGTCATCAGATCGGCCTGGGCGAGCCAGTCATCGGCGCCGCTGCTGGTCGCGCTATCGACGCTCTTGGTGCTAGCCGAACTGCCGGACGGGCTCGTCGACGAGCCGTTCGACGTGCCCTGGGAGGCGGCTGCAATGGCACTTTCGGCCTGGCTCCTGCCGGGCGCCGGCGCGGGCTCAGGCGCACGCTCGGCCCAACGCGCCAGACGGATGTCGTCACCGCCGCCCGGTGCGGCCTCCAGCGGCCCCATGCTGTGCATCACGGCGATCAGCTTGGCGCCATAGGCCGGGTCGGTGGCATAGCCGCCCTGTTGCAGCGCCATCGCCGCGCCGGCGGCGTCCGGAGCATCAACCACGGCGGCGTAGCGCGGGTTGGTCGAAATCAATTTGGCGTAGTCGGTGAAGGCTTCTTCGAAGGAGCCATAGACACGGAAGTCGTCGCGGATCTTGAGGCGCTCGCCGCTCTCCACCTCATGGGTGGTGATACGCGTGGTGGCGCCGTTCCACGACGACCCGGCCTTGATGCCGAACAGGTTGTAGCTGTTGGCCCCATTCTCGGTCGCGATCTCGTGACGGCCCCAGCCGGTTTCCAGCGCCGCCTGGGCCAGGATCAACTCGGCGGGTACCCCGGAGGCGCGGCTCGCGGCCTGGGCGGGGGCAGCCAGCTTGTCGAGGAAGGCCTGCACGTGGTCGGGGGTGTCGCGGGCCTCGACCCCGGCGATGCTGGCCTGGGCCTGAGGCGCACTCATGCCTTGTTCCACCGCGCCCAGCTCGTCGAGGAAGCTCTGTGGTTGCGGCACTTCCTCCACGCTCGCCACGGCGTCCTCGCGCAGGGCGTTGGACAGCGGGCGCGGCGTACCCCGGGGAATACCGGCGATCAGCTGCTCGACCTGGTCGCCGCGCGCACTGGCCTGGGGCGCCCCCAGCTGCGACAGCAGCTGATCGGCCAAGCCAATGCCACGCCGCGCCATGGTCTGGGACCACTGCTTGTCGAGCAGGGTCTGGTAGAACTCGGATTCCTTGGAGTCGGTCAGGCCCGAGCTCGGCATCGCCTCGCGCATGCTCTTCATCATCATGTCGATGAACAGCGCCTCGAACTGACGCGCCGCCTCACCGGCGGCGGCGCCTTCGTTGTTGCGTGCGCTGGTCTTGAGCCGCGCCAGCCCCTGAAGGTCCAGGGCGAAGCCGGCCTGGCCGGAAGCGCCGGTGGCGAAGCTGGCGCCACTCAGCCCCGAGGCCGACAGGCCGCCGGTCGCTCCCGCACCGCCCAGATCCGCCGGGCGGTTGACTGCCGAATAAAGACTCATCAGATGATCTCCAACTCTGCCCTGAGCGAGCCCGCCGCCTTCAGCGCTTCGAGAATCGCCATCAGGTCATTGGGAGTCGCACCGAGGGCGTTCAGGGCGTCCACCACGTCGAGCAGGTTGGCGCCTTCGACCACCTTGAGAGTGCCCGGCTCCTGCTCGATGGAGATGTCGGCATCCGGCACCACCACGGTCTGCCCACCATCGCTGAAGGGCGCCGGCTGGCTGACGCCGAAGGCGGTATCGATGACGATCGACAGGTTGCCGTGAGCCACGGCGGCACGCTTGAGCGTCACGGCACCGTTGAGCACGATGGAGCCAGTGCGTGAATTCAGCACCACCCGGGCCGGTGCCGGCATCGGGTTGACCTCCACGTTCTCCACCCGGGCCATGAAGTTGACCCGGGAGTTGGCGTTGGTGGGGCCATTGAGGGAGATCACACCCCCATTGCGGGCCGAGGCCACGGGGTAGTCGAAGGCGCCGTTGATGGCAGTCACCATGCGCTCGACGGTGCCGAAGTCGGCCTCGTTGAGGTGCAGCTCCAGCACGCCATCGGCGCCGCCGAGGGACAGCGGCACTTCCTGCTCGACCATGGCGCCGCCGGCGATGCGGCCGGCGGCCTGGTGGCTGATCTGCACGCTGCTGCCGGCGGCTTCGGCGCCGGCACCGTTGATCAGCAGGTTACCCTGGGCCAGCGCATAGACGTCGCCGTCGGCACCCTTGAGCGGGGTCATCAGCAGGGTCCCGCCGCGCAGACTGCGGGCGTTGCCGACCGATGATGCCACCACATCAAGGCGCTGCCCGGGCCGCGCAAAGGGCGGCAGGTCGGCGGTGACCATGACGGCGGCGACGTTGCGCAACTGCATGTTGGTGCCCGGCGGCACGGTGATGCCGAGCTGGGACAGCATGTTGTTCAGGCTCTGGCCGGTGAACGGCGCCTGCATGGTCTGATCGCCGGTGCCGTCGAGCCCGACCACCAGGCCGTAACCGACCAGCTGGTTGTCACGCACCCCGGCGAAGGACGCCAGTTCGCGAATGCGCTCGGCCTTGGCCACCGCGGAGAACATCATCAGGGCCCCCAGCAGCACCAGCATCACCGAGCCCAGCACCAGGGTCGGGCGACGTGTCACAGGATTACGCATGGCGAGCCCCTAGAACGGCGAAACGTTGAGGAAAAAGCGCTGCATCCAGCCCATGTACTGCGCCTCGTTGATGTAGCCGTTGCCGACGTACTCGATGCGCGCATCGGCGACAGCCGTCGAAGGCACGGTGTTCTGGGCGGTGATCGTGCGCGGATTGACCACCCCGCCGAAACGGATGAACTCGGTGCCCTGGTTGATCGCGATCTGCTTCTCGCCACGCACCCTGAGGTTGCCGTTGTTCATCACCTCGACCACCGAGACGGTGATGGTCCCGGTGAAGGAGTTGTTGGCCTCTGAGCCTCCCCCACCTTCGAAGTCGGCGTTGCCATCGATCTCGAAACCGTAATCCATCAATTCCTCCAGACCGTCGGGGACGGCGCTGAAGGTCAAGCTGGAGCCACCGTCACGGTCGGCGTTGGAGCGTGCATTCTTGCTCGCGCTGACCTCTTCATCGAGCACGATGGTGAGAATGTCACCCATGGCTCGCGGGCGCCGATCTTCGAACAGCGGCTGGTAGCCCCGTGCCTTCTGGAAGATCGAGCCATTGGCTACCGGCAGCGGCCGGTCGGGAATGGTGATCTGCTCCTGCTCGCCCACCACCGAGGCATGGGGGATCTGGGCACAGCCCGACAGCACGAGCAGGGCCAGTGCGACAAGCGCCAGCAAGGGGCGCGTGAAGCCAGTGGCGGTAACGAAGCGGGGGCGCATGGCGAACTCCGGGCGAGACAATTGATGGGGCTGGTTGACGTGATGACTAGCGGGCCGTGGCGCGCCAGGCCTTACAGCTGAGCCAGGCGCGCCAGCATTTCATCGCTGGTCTGCACGGCCTTGCTGTTGATCTCGTAGGCACGCTGGGTCTCGATCATGCTGACCATTTCCTCGACCACGTTGACGTTGGAGGTCTCGACATAACCCTGCAGCAGGCGGCCGGCGCCGTTCATGCCGGGGATGCCTTCGTTGCGCGGCCCGGAGGAGGAGGTCTCGGCATAGAGGTTGCCGCCCAGCGACTGCAGGCCGGTGGCGTTGACGAAGGTCGACAGGGTGATCTGGCCGATCTCGTCGGACTCGCTGGAGCCGGGCTGGGTCACCGAGACGATGCCGTCCTCGCCGATCGACACCGACAGGGCGTTGTCGGGGACGATGATCGCCGGTTCCACCGGGTAGCCATTGGCGGTCACCATCTGGCCGTTTTCGTCGAGCTGAAAGCTGCCGTCCCGGGTAAAGGCGGTGGTGCCATCGGGCATCAGCACCTGGAAGAAGCCCTTGCCATTGATGGCCAGATCGCGAGAGTTCTGGGTCGCCTCCAGGCCGCCCTGGGTGTGCAGACGCTCGGTGGCCACGGGGCGTACACCGCTGCCCACCTGCATGCCGGAGGGCAGGCGATCCTGAACGTTATTCTGGGCCCCGGGCTGACGCAGGTTCTGGTACAACAGGTCTTCGAACACGGCACGGGACTGCTTGAAACCGTTGGTCGAGACGTTGGCCAGGTTGTTGGAGATGACGTCGAGCTTGACCTGCTGCGACTCGAGGCCGGTCTTGGCCGTCCACAGTGACTTGATCATCGGGGGTTCCTTGGGGGGCTATTCACTCGGGCCTGGCGTGGCTCAGCGGCATCAGCCGTTGAGCGACAGCAGGCTATTGGCGCGCTGGGCGCTTTCGTCGGCGGTGCTGATCATCTTGGTCTGCAGCTCGTAGCGCCGCGCCACATCGATCATCGCCACCATGGATTCCACCGGATTGACGTTGCTGCCCTCGAGCGCCCCGCTGACCACCGTCACGGCGTCGGAGGCGGGCAACGGCGCCGAATTGCCGGCGGCGTCGGGGGACGCACGAAACAGGCCATCGGCGCCACGCGAAAGCCCCGCAGCACCCGGATCGACCAGCTTCAGGCGCCCCATCTCGGCCAGGGAGTCGGGGTCCTGGCCCATGCCGATGCCACTGAGGGTGCCGTCGGCGCCGATAAACACCTCCGCTTCCAACGGCACCTGAATCGGGCCACCCTCGCCGATTACCGGGCGTCCCATGCTCATCAACAGGCCGTTGCCGTCGACCTGCAGATCGCCCTGTCGGGTATAGGCTTCGCTGCCATCGGCGGCCTGTACGGCCAGAAAGCCGCTGCCGTCGATGGCCACGTCCAGGGTCCGGCCGGTACGGGTGATCGCGCCGGGGGAAAAGTCCGAGCCAGGGGTCGAGGCCGCCACCGAGACGCGGGTCGCCAGGCGCCCATCGCCTTCCACCGGCACCGCTCGCATGGCCTGCAGCTGGGCCCGAAAGCCCGTGGTCGAGGCGTTGGCCAGGTTGTGGCTGACCACCGCCTGCTGTTCCATGCTCTGGCGGGCGCCGCTCATGGCGGTATACAGAAGTCGATCCATGGCTCAGGGCTCCTTAGCGCAGGTTGATGGCGGTCTGCAGGACCTCGTCCTGGGTCTTGATGGTCTGGGAGTTGGCCTGGTAGGC
>Ga0114954_1000200_pt1 | contig 22361 bp, 18 predicted proteins | sample Porto_4metaG_FD_87299 | JGI IMG/M metagenome (GOLD analysis project Ga0114954, IMG submission 87299) | Marine algal microbial communities from Porto, Portugal - Porto_4 metaG | ecosystem: Host-associated > Algae > Red algae > Unclassified | place: Portugal: Porto | collected 2015-02-02
CCCATCAGGTGGGTGTGGGCGTCGATGAGCCCGGGTAGTAGCGTCTTGCCGCCCACGTCCAGTGTACGCTCGGCGTCGGGGTGGCGCTGAGCCAGGTCGGCTCCGCCGCGTTCGACCACCTTGCCATCCTCGATGTACAGGCTCTGAAAGCTGGTCAACTGGCGATGCTCGCTGAAGGCGTAGCCGTTGGCGCCGGTCACCAGCAGCGAGTCGCCCACGGCCAGGCCGGGGGCGATCAGCAGTCCCGCGAGAACGGCGGGCGGATAAAGGCGAACGTGCTTGCTGTCCGCCTGGGCGGGGCGAATGTGACGCCTGAGTATGCTGGAATGGAGGGGCTGGAGAGACTCGACTGACCGCCGAGAGGGGATAGTCCGTGCCATGAGTGCCTTCCTTGTCGCAGCCGTCGGGGCTGGCTACGTCTGTGCGGTGAATAGACTAAGGCGGAATCATCATGATTACGTTAACGTAAAGGTCATGTGATGATGGGGAGATGCTCCCTGCTTGCACTATAGTTACCCGTCTGCTCACCTGCCTGGAGCCTTGCCATGAGCACTATGCTGAGTCGCTTTCCTTTTCCCGATACCCTGGACGAGTTGCCGGAGGACCTGCGGGCCAGAATCCTGGCGGTGCAGGAGAAGGCCGGCTTCGTCCCCAATGTGTTTCTGATGCTGGCCCACCGGCCCGCGGAGTTTCGAGCCTTCTTCGACTATCACGATGCGCTGATGGAGCGTGAATCGGATACCCTGACCAAGGCCGAGAAAGAGATGATCGTGGTCGCTACCAGTGCGCGCAATCACTGTCTCTACTGCGTCGTCGCCCACGGTGCCCTGGTGCGCATCTACGCCAAGGATCCTTTGCTTGCCGACCAGGTGGCCATCAACCACCGCACCGCTCCCCTCAGCGAGCGACATCGGGTGATGCTCGACTTCGCGCTCTACTGCGCCATCGACGTGGGTGAGTTGACTGCGGCCTGGGAGGAGCGTCTGACAGAGGCCGGCTTCAGTCGTGACGATATCTGGGATATCGGTGCCATCTGCGCTTTCTTCGGCCTGTCCAATCGGCTGGTGACGCTGACCGCGACGCCACCGAACCCGGAATTCTACTTGATGGGGCGGGTGCCGCGGGAAAGCTGACTGACGGCGCTTTCCCCGGGGCGTCGGCGATGAGGCTTACTTCTTGGAGGTGTCGCTCGTTTCTCGGGTGACAGCGGTCAAGCGGGCGGCGCCGGTCGGGTCGGGTTTTTCCGCCGCCGGAGGGGAGCCCGAGGCATTGTCGTCGGTGCCGGGGCGCGCATCGGCGGGAGGCGTCGCCAAGGCACCGGACTCGCGCTGTTTGCGGTCTTCCTTGTTGCGATACATCATGGTGTCGGCTGCCCGGAGTAGTGCTTCTTCGTCGAGGTACTCTCGCTCGCCGGTCTCGGCGACGCCCACGCTGATCGAGAAATCCGGATAGCGAGTCTGGAAGGCGAGCTCCACCTTGGACCCGATCATGCGGGCGCTCTTGACGTCGCAGTCGGGCAGAATGCAGCAAAACTCATCGCCGCCGAGGCGGCAGCAGATGTCGCTGTTGCGTACCGTCTCCTGCATCACTTCGCCGAAGGTGACCAGAATCTCGTCGCCCTTGTGGTGGCCGAAGGTATCGTTGATGGTCTTGAAGTTGTCGATATCACAGTAGATCAGGCTCAGCAGCGAGTGGCGGCGTTCGGCCATGCGAATCTCTCTGTTCAGCGCCTGACTCATCCCGCGTTTGTTGAACAGGCCGGTCAGGGGGTCCTTCTCGGCGTAGGTCGCAAGCTCCTTGGTCTTCTCTTCGAGGTTGCGGGCATAGAGCTCCATCCGCCGCTTGGCGCTGTGCACCTCGTTGAGCAGGGTGTCGATGTAGGTGTCGAACACCAGGGTGATATCGAAGTACATGAGCTTGTCGAGGCTGCTCTTGACGTCGTTGCTCTTGACGTCGCTGCTAGCGTTGTCATGGCCGAGATTCTCGTCGATGACGCGAAACAGAATCGTCTTGAGGGTGCACATCGCCGACAGGAACAGCTTAGGCTCCACGCCGATGCGCTTGTGGACCAGACCAATGCGCAGACGACTATTGACGTACTCGGTGTCGTAGTAGCCGGTGAAGAGGTCGAGCACGTACTGGCGTTGCGCGGAGCGCAGTCGCTGCAGCGTTTCCGAGTCGCCGATCAGCAGGCTGATTTCGTCGATTTCCGTCTGACGCTCGTAGAATTCCTCGACGATGATTTCGATATGCTCATTGATGATGGGTTTGAGCGCCGCGAGATCCGCGAGGTCAGCGTCACCGAGGTTGAGAAATTCCTTGCGACGCTTGATCTCGACCTCGCTGATATGCATTTGTTCCAGCAGGGATTTGTCGATGGGTCTCATGGCGCGTCTCACAGTCGAATGGGGATGGCGTTCAGCCGACCATCACTGGCATGATGTGCCCCGGTTGTTCTGGATCAAGGAGCGGGATAATTTTTTTTGATCATTACGTATATCGTGGTTCTGTGGTATTTGCACGGCTGGGTAGTGCCGTAACAGGCTGTCCGCCCACGGATATTCCACGCTAAGACGATATCCGTTGCACTGATACGTAGTGTAACTCGATATTAACAATTTGTTACCTGTCGCCAGGGGAGTCCTCATTGGACTGAGAAAGCGCGCTGCTGACCCTGGAACCTGATCCGGTTGATACCGGCGGAGGAAGAGCGACCATGTCGACTATCACGATCGCCGCGATTGCCGCGGCGCTAGCCTGCTTCACCCTGCTTGGCCTCAAGGCTCGTCGCCGAGACGAGCGTCTCGATGACTATGTCACCGCGCGAAATTCCCAGTCGGGAATGGCCCTGGGGCTGTCCTTTCTTGCTTCGGGCATGGGCGCGTGGATCCTTTTCGCCCCGCCCGAGATCGGCGCCTTCGTTGGCCCCTTGGCGGTGGCAGGCTACGCCCTCGGCTCGGCGTTACCGTTTATCGTGCTGGGGCTGTTCGGGCCCGCCATCCGGCGCCGCCTGCCCGAGGGGCGCAGCATCGGTGAGTTCGCTCAGCACTGCCACGGCAGCCTGGTCCAGAGGGCGGTGGCGTTGGTGTCGGTGCTGTACATGGGCTGCTTCCTGGCCGCGGAATTGACCGCCATCGGCGCGATTACCGGCCTGTTGTCCGGTGGCTCGGGGCAGTGGGTGATCGTCGCCGTCGCGGTCACCACCCTCATCTATACCGCCGCCGGTGGCCTGCGTGCGAGTCTTGCCACGGACCGCTGGCAGGCGTGGTTGTTGATGGCCTTGCTGGTGCTGGTGGCTGGGGTCACGTTGAGCCGGTTGCCGAGCCTGCCGCCGCTGTCCGCCTTGCCGTCCCTGCCGACAGGCGACGCGCTGTCCGTGGCGCTGACGTTGATCATTGCGGTGACCGCAGCCAATCTGTTTCACCAGGGGTACTGGCAGCGAGTCTGGGCCGCCAGAGACGACACGGCCCTGGTGCGTGGGGCCTGGCTTGGGGGCGGCTTGACCGTGATCGTCGTGGCCGTGGTCGGCGGCCTCGGCATGCTCGCGGCGGCCAGCGGTGTGGCCTTGGGGCAGCCGCCGATTCCGTTCTTTGCGCTGCTTGCCGATGCGCCAGCCTGGCTCGCGCTACCGGCCCTGGTACTGGCGGTCACGCTGGTGGCCTCGAGTGTCGATACTCTGCAGAACGCCTTGGCGTCGCTGGCGAGTGCCGCCGGAGGAGCACGTCAGCGCTCCCTGAGAGAAGCCCGCTGGATCACCGTGGCCTTGATGGTCCCGGTCGTGCTTATCGCCCTGCAGGGGCTGTCAGTGCTGCGCTTGTTCTTGATCGCTGATCTGCTCTGCGCGGCCATCGTGGTGCCGGTGATGCTCGGCCTGTGGTCTAGAATGCGCCCCTTGGCCGCCATCGGTGGTGGCGTCGCGGGGTTGATCGCGACCCTAGTGCCCGGCTGGCTCGCCGGCGGCAGCCTTCAGGCGGGTCTGCTGGCAGCCAGTTTCCCCAACGGTGTACCGACTCTGGCGCCGTTTCTCTGGGCGCTGGTGGTCTCCTCCCTGGTCAGTGTTGCGCTGGCGCTCGTCGCAGGACGCCCTCGTCAGCTCGCCTGACCTTGCTGGCACCGTGGCGTGGCCCCGCCTCGTTCGCTGGCGGCCGTGGGGCGGTCGTGTTGCAGCCGGGGCTTGAACCACGGCGGCGAAAACCGCCTGCTTCACCCTCACAACGTGACGGCGAAGCAGGCGGTGCAGCGGGTAGCCGACCGAGGTTACTGAATGACCGACTTGAGCAGGTTCTGCAGGCCGGTGTTCTGGTCCGGCAAGGCGAAGGCGGCGGCCGGGGGCGTGACGCTGGACAGCGATGAGACCTGGAAGCGATCGGAAAAACGCAGGATACCGAGGCCACGCTCCTTGATCAGCGCCGCGACGGGGTCATGGTTGCCGGTTAGCGTCTGCTGATAGCGATCGAAGACCGTCATGAGCTCCCGGGCCCGCGGGTCATCGGTGAGGACCAGCCGGTCCTGGCGCGCCTCGCCGTCCTGGTTGACCCAGTCCAGCACGTACACATCGCCTTCCACTCCGGCCACGGTTTCGTGCTCGCCGCTGGCGGTCAGCGAGTTCGCGCTGCGTGCCTGGTAGCTGGCCAGCCCCGTGGCGCCCTGGCCGCCGAGCTGGCCGGCGATGGACTGAACATCGCGAATACCGAGAACCACGGTCTGGCCGCTGATGTTGGTAACTACGTAGCCCTTGCCATCGCGCATCAGCAAGTAGCCCTTGGCGGCGTGGCGAGGGAAGTCGACCCGCAGCTGGTCGCCTGCCCAGCGCGCCTGAACCGCACTGTCCGCAGCGCCCTCGCCATCCACTAGGGTCGCCTGGCCAGCGGCCAGTACGGGCAGGGCAAATGCCATCAGTATGGCGGCGGTGAAGTAGCGCATCACAGACTCCTTGTTGTCGAAAACTGGTTAATGTCGAAAATCGTCAGCGGTCGAGAGCCTTCAGCGGTTGAGAGCCGTCAGCTGTTGACAGCCGAGGCAACGACGGTTGGTGGCGTCGGGGGCAAACGTCCTGCCGTCGATGGGGACAGGCGACAGCTTCCAGCATTGGATTCCAGGATCGGCGAGTCGTTCTAAAAGCGCGGTCGAATGCGGGAGATTGTACTGTGAAGGGCGCTCGGCGGGGGGGAAGGGCCCCAGGTGAAAACATGCGGTGGCCAGAAGCGCTGAAGGCGCTCGGCCGTGAGCGCCTTCAACAGCTTGAGTCGCGAAACCGAGGCAATCGGTTCACGCGCATCCATACCTATGACAGTGATAGCTGACCATCGTCGATGATGCGACGGATGGCCTGGAGTTCATCACAGGTAAAGTGTTCCAGACGGCCCGACAAGAGGTCACTGATCTTCTGCATCGGAAGTCCCGCGCGGCGCGCGATGTCTCGACTGCCGAGATCGGAGACGGCGATAAGCCGCGTGACGATGCGCATCAGGCGAGTGCGCTGTTCCAGGTCCCTGACATCGAGGTCAGGGCATCGTCGAGGAGGCGGTTCCGAGGCGTCTGCTCGCGAGGCGGAAGGTGCGTTACTCATGGGGCTCCATTGGGCATTGGCGATGACTACAGGATGCAACCTTTTGCGTCGTTTCGCCAGTCCGAAATCGGCACTTTCTTACCCCACTTTCGTCGTCCCACGATGAGCCGCCGCAGAGCCCGCTGGGGAGCCGGCGCCCAGGGCATGGGGGCAGCGGCAGATCCACCGGACGAGCGCAAAGCATGGACGCGAAGCATCATTCGAATGATAGTGTGACGAAGGGGCTGTCAAGGACAACATCAAAGGACGGATGGCTATGCAACATGACGCATCGCAAGGCGCGCAACTGAGCCGTGTGCTGGCGCGCAAGGACGTACTGGCGCTGGCTTTCGGCGCCATGATCGGCTGGGGCTGGATCGTGTTGACCGGGGGCTGGATCACCGCGGCGGGAAGCCTCGGGGCGATCATCGCGTTTCTGCTCGGCGGCCTGATCATCGTGCTGGTCGGTCTGACCTACGCAGAGCTTGCCTCGGCGATGCCTCAGGTCGGCGGTGAGCACGTCTACAGCTACCGAGCCATGGGGCACTTCGCCTCTTTTCTGTGTACCTGGGCGATCATCCTGGGGTATCTCAGTGTGGTGGCCTTCGAAGCGGTGGCGCTACCCACGGTGATCGAGCATTTGTTCCCTTCCTACGCGGTCGGGCACCTGTGGACGCTGGCTGGCTGGGACGTCAAGGCCACCTGGGTGGCGGTCGGCATGGCCGGCTCGGTCGCGATGATGGTGATCAACTACGTCGGTGTGCGCACCGCGGCGCTGGTTCAGAAGGTGGTCACCCTGCTGATCCTGGTGGTCGGCGTGATGTTTATCACCGGGGCTTTGTTCGAGGGCCAGGTGGCAACGATGACGCCGTTGTTCGAGACCGCAAACGGGGTGGTGGGGGGCATCATGCTGGTGCTGATCATGGTGCCCTTCATGTTCGTTGGCTTCGATGTCATTCCCCAGGCCGCCGAGGAGATCAACCTGCCGTTTCGGGAAATCGGCCGCGTGCTGATGATTTCCGTGATCCTGGCGGTGTTCTGGTATGCCTTCATCATCCTTGGCACCGCATTGATGCTACCGGCTGAGTCACTGGCCGACAGCTCACTGGCGGTGCCGGATGCCATGCAGGCCGTGTTTCAAGCGCCTTGGGCGGGCAACCTGATGGTGTTGGCCGGCATCGCCGGCATTCTGACCAGCTGGAACGCCTTCTACGTCGGCGGTTCCCGGGCCATCTATGCGTTGGCCCACTGCGGCATGCTGCCGGCCTTCCTGGCCAGGCTCCATCCGCGCTACCGCACCCCGACCAACGCCATCCTGCTGATGGGGATCTTGTCGAGCCTCGCCCCTCTATTGGGGCGCCAGGCCATGGTCTGGCTGGTGGTGGCCGGGGGGCTCGGCATCGTCATCGCCTATCTGTTTGTGTCGATCTCGTTTCTCATCCTGCGGCGCAAGGAACCGCAGCTGGAGCGCCCCTTCCGGGTGCGACACCCGCGCCTGGTCGGCGGGCTGGCGGTCGCTCTGTCGCTTGGGCTGGTAGGCCTCTATCTGCCTGGCAGCCCCTCGGCCCTGTCGGCCATCGAGTGGGCGCTGTTTGCCGGTTGGATGGGCTTGGGCTTGGCGCTCTATGGCTGGTCACGGCTGCGCTACGGCACTGAATTCAGCGCGCGGCAGATGCGCCGGGAAATGACCGGGCAGAAGGGATCGTGAACGAGCGCTCGCCGGCGCGGCTTTATCGCCCCCGGCGTTATCCGTCCGGTCGCCGCGAGGGCGGTGGATAAGGCCGAAGGGGGAGGGGAGACATGAGCCCGGCCAGGGACATCGCCTGGCCGGGCTTTTGTTGACGAAATAAAAAAGTGTAGATATTTTAAAAAAACGTCAAAAATAAACATTCCCTTCCGCTGGAGTTCGTCATGACCGCCGTCGCCTCTTCTGTTGAATCCGCCGCAGCGTCTTCGTCATCAGGTGCCATCGCTCCCCCTACCCCCTTGGGCTTTACCCTTGCGCCGTCCGCCGTTTCATCGAGGATGCTGAGCCTGCGGGTGGAGGCGGCAGTGGTGACGGCCTTTTTGGAAGCCACTGCGCAGTGGCCGGTGCAGGCCCTGGAATATAAGTCGATGCTGCGCTTTCGTGTCGCCGCCATTCTGGACGAGCTGTGCGGCCATACCCTGCGTCCCCACCTGGTGGCGATGCTGCTGGACCGTGCCCACGGGGCAATGCAGGTAGTTCCCGAGGGCCTTGATCGGGTCGAGCAGGCCGATGCCATGGTCAAGTTTGCGACCGCCGTGGCTCACCTGGTGGGGCGCTCCAATTTCGATGCCATGAGCGGTCAGTATTACGCTCGTTTCGTGGTCGAGAACGTGGATGCGTCCGACAGCTACCTGCGCCAGCCCCACCGGGTCATGGAGTTGCATAACGACGGAACCTTCGTCGAACAGGTGACCGACTACGTACTGATGATGAAGCTCGATGAGCAGAACATGGTCGGCGGCGACTCTCGGCTACTGCACTTGGACGATTGGGAAGATTTGGACCGGTTCAGCCACCACCCGCTGGCCTTCGCCGAGATGCGCTGGTCGGCGCCAGCGAGCAAGAAGGTGACGGCCGATGTCTATCACCCGGTCTTCGACGTCGACCGCAACGGTCGACCGGTGATGTCCTATATCGATCAGTTCGTGCAGCCGGGGGATCTCGAACAGGGGCAGTGGCTTTGCCAACTGTCGGACTCCCTGGAAGGTAGCGAAGGTATCCTTTCTGTCCCCAACCCCGTCGGTAGTTTTCTACTGCTCAACAATCACTTCTGGTTGCACGGGCGTGATCGCTTCGCGTCCCATCCGAAGCTGCGTCGCGAGCTGATGCGCCAGCGCGGCGTGTTCACCGGTGGAGCGACCTTGCGTCGGTGAGCCGCGTGTCGCGCCGGTTTTTGGTCGGCGAGGCGAGCGTTCGCCAGGCGACGGGGGTAGGCTAGACGCCGACAGCGAGTACGATGACTCCACCACCACGGCGTGGTGGAAGCGTTCAAGAACGACAACGAGACGGCGAATGTACGATTTCATCATCATCGGCGGCGGCATCCTGGGCATGTCCACCGCCATGCAGCTTAAGCGTTCCTACCCCGATCACCGTATGTTGCTGCTGGAGAAGGAAGACGGTCCTGCCCGTCATCAGTCTGGCCACAATAGCGGCGTGATCCATGCCGGTGTCTATTACACCCCGGGAAGCCTCAAGGCTCGCTTTTGCCTGGAAGGCAACCGCGCCACCAAGCGCTTCTGCGACGAGCACGGCATCGCTTACGACAGCTGTGGCAAGTTGCTGGTGGCCACCAACGACACCGAAATGTCGCGGATGAAGGCGCTGTGGGAGCGCACCGAGGCCAACGGCTTGGAGCGCGAGTGGCTCGGCGCCGAGGCTCTGGCCGAGCGCGAGCCGAACATCACCGGGGCCGGTGCGATTTTCGTGCCGGCGAGTGGCATCGTCGATTACGCCAAGGTCACCCAGGCCATGGCCGAGGAGTTCGAGCGTCTGGGTGGTGTCATCCAGTATGGTCAGGAGGTCCGGGCGCTGGACGAGCGGCGTCAGGAGGTAGTGGTGACGACTCGCTCTCAGACCTTCAACAGCCGCTTTCTGGTGACCTGCTCGGGGCTGATGGCAGACCGCGTGGTGCGCATGCTGGGCCAGGACCCGGGGTTTACCATCTGTCCGTTTCGTGGTGAGTATTTTCGCCTGTCGAGTCAGCACAACTCCATTGTCAATCACCTGATCTACCCGATCCCCGACCCGGCGATGCCCTTTCTCGGCGTTCACTTGACCCGGATGATCGACGGCAGTGTCACGGTGGGCCCCAATGCCGTGCTGGCACTGGCGCGAGAAGGCTATCGCCGGCGCGACATCTCGGCGATGGACCTGGCGGGCATGATCACCCACCCCGGTATTCTCAAGGTTCTCTGGCGCCATCTACGGCCGGGCATGCGCGAGATGAAGAACTCGTTGTCGCGGCGTGGCTACCTGGAGGAGGTGCGCAAGTACTGTCCTGGCCTGACGCTTGATGATCTCGAGCCTTATCCCGCCGGCGTGCGCGCCCAGGCGGTGTCCCGCGATGGCAAGCTCGTCGATGACTTCCTGTTCGTCAACACGCCCCGCACCATCAACGTGGGCAATGCGCCTTCGCCGGCCGCAACCTCGGCGATCCCCATCGGCGCTCATATCGTGGACAAGGTCAAGGCACAGGTCGGCGCCTGTGCCGACCTGTGAGGTGCGGCATGACACCCAGCGCTTGGCAGCGGCTAAGACTTTGGGGGAATTGCATACAAAACAAAGAAATGTCGATAATGTGCGGACCGTCGAATGGATGGTCTTGGCAATTGATATGGCCTGCTGCTAGGTTGCCGAGGGTGCACGTCGCGCACCCGAACAATTTCACAACAAGTTCCCACGAGGAACGGAGGACGGTCATGCGAGCTCTCAAGTACGCCCTGGCAGCATCTTTGCTGATGTCGGCCCAGGCCGCAGTTGCCCAGCAGCAGCTATCGGTCGCCACCGGCGGCACCGGCGGCACCTATTATCCCTACGGCGGTGGTCTGGCCGAGCTGATCAAGAAACACGTCGAAGGCTTCGATGCGGTGGCCGAAGTTACCGGCGCCTCGGTGGAAAACATGGGGCTGGTGTGGCGGGGGGATTCCGACCTGGCGCTGGCGCTGGCGGACACCGTCTACCAGGGGTATACCGGCACCGGTGACTTCGAGGGCCGCAAGCTCGAGAACATCCGCGCGATCGCCTCGATCTACCCCAATGCGGTTCAGATCGTGACGATGGCCGATTCTGACATCGATTCCCTCGATGACCTGACCGGCAAGACCGTTTCCGTGGGCGCCCCGGGCAGTGGTACCGAGCTCAACGCCCGCGCCATTCTCGAAGCCAACGGCATCAGCTACGATGACTTCGACCCGCGGCGTTTGAATTTCAACGAAACAGCCGATGCGCTGCGTGACGGTGATATCGACGCCGGGTTCTGGAGCGTCGGCCCCCCCACCAGCTCGATTCTCAATCTGGCGACCACCAGCGACGTGCGCCTGATCGGTCTGAGCGATGAGGAAATGGCCAAGGCTCGCGAGGCCGAGCCGGTGTTTGCGCCTTACGAGTTGCGTGCCGGCCTGTACGAGGGCATGGACGACGCGGTACAGACCGTGGGGGTGCCTAACGTGCTGATCGCCAGCAGCGAGATGGACGAGGACACCGCGTACGAAATCACCAAGGCATTGTTCGAGCACACCGATGAGTTGATCGCCATTCACCCGGCCGCCAACGACACCACGGTGGAATTCTCGACCGATTCCACGCCGATTGCCTTCCATCCAGGCGCCCTGCGCTACTATGAGGAAGCCGGCGCCGAGATCCAGGACCAGCAGCGTCCCTGATGGGGGCTGTCAAACCTGGTAGCGTGACAGCAGGGCGGGCCCTTGGGCCCGCCCTGCTTGTGCTCGCGGGGCTGGGACTGTCGGCTCCGGCCTACGCCGAGATCGATTGCCTCGCTACGCCGAGACTCGAAGTGCGCAGCGAAGCGGGCCAACCCTTGGTGACCGTGCCGATGCCGGAAGGGGCCGGCTGGTGTCTGGCGTGGAACCATTCCGTCGAGGGCTTCGAAGTGCTCGACTGCTATCGCAATGTCAGCGGCCGCATGGTGCTCGAGCGTAGTCATCTGCCGGATTTCGCCGCTGGGCTCGACCATGTGCTCGGACGCGGGCGCCAGACGTCCGACGGTCACGGAGGCTACTGGATCGAGGATATCGACGAGGTGGTGCCGGGCAATCGCTATCGGCTGCGCGTCGGCGCCAAGCGAGTCGACCACCGCCTGGTCAGCCGCGGCGATCCTGCACTCGAGAGCCTGGTGCGTTCGGCAAGGGCCTGCACCGGCGCCGGGTTCAAGGCCCTGCCCCAGGCACGCACACCGATCAGCCTGAGTGACCTGGCCGCCAATCGCGCGGTCAGCGTTGAACTCTACGTGCCGTGATCCCGGGCCGGGTCTGAGCCAGGCGCTAAGCTTTCAGCCACGCCTGACTGACCAGGTCGTAACTCTCCACTCCGTCCGGCGCCGCGCCGGACATGCCCTGAGATAAGCACAATGAGTGAAACGGAAAACTCCCCTGTGATACCCGGCAGCCAGGCGAACCATTCTCGCCAGGTGCTGTGGTTGATCACCCTGGTGGCAGTGGCACTGTCACTCTTCCAGCTCTACTCCGCCGGCATCCAGCCGCTGGGGCTGTTCTACCAGCGCAGCATTCACCTGGCGCTGATCATGATGCTGGCCTTTTTGATGTTTCCGTTGTGTGGTGCGAAGCACGACCGAGGGCCGATCAGCGGCCTCATCGATCTGGTGTTCTTCGCCGGTGCGGTCGTGACCGGCGGCTATCTGGTCCTGTATCTGGACGAGATCATCAATCGCGCCGGCTTCTGGAGCCAGACTGATATCTGGGTCGGTATCATTGCCACCATCACGGTGCTGGAAGCGAGCCGCAGGGCGGTGGGGCTCGGCATGACCATCATTGGACTCGTGGCGATTCTCTATGCCTTCGCCGGGCCACGGGGCGAGTTGCCCTGGCTCGGACAGTTCCTGCCCGGGATCCTCGAACACCGCGGCTATAATCTGGACCGCCTGGTGGGCCAGCTGTATCTGGGCCAAGAAGGCATCTTCGGCCTGCCGATGGGGGTCGCCGCCACCTACATCTTCATCTTCGTGCTCTTCGGGGCCTTTCTCGAGATCACCGGTGCCGGCAAGTTCTTCATCGACATGGCCTACGCCGCGACCGGGCGCCAGCGCGGCGGGCCGGCCAAGGCCGCCGTCATCGCCTCGGCCGGCATGGGGTCGATCTCCGGCAGCGCCATTGCCAACGTGGTCACTACCGGCGCCTTCACCATTCCATTGATGAAGAAGCTCGGCTACAAGCCGCACCAGGCTGGTGGCATCGAGGCCGCTGCCTCTACCGGTGGCCAGATCATGCCACCCTTGATGGGCGCTGGTGCCTTTCTGATCGCCGAATACACCCGAGTGCCGTATCTCGATGTGGTCAAGGTCAGCATCCTGCCGGCGTTCATGTACTTTTCGACGGTCTATCTCTTCGTTCACATCATCGCGCTCAAGGAAGGCATGCAGGGCATGGCCAAGAGCGAGTTGCCGCAGATGAGCGACGTGCTCAAACATGGCTGGCACTTCCTGCTGCCGCTGGCGGTACTGGTGTGGCTGTTGATGATGAACATGTCGCCGATGCGGGTGGGCTACTACGCCATCGTCTGCATGCTGCTGGTGGCCGTGGCCCGCTTCGCGGTGTGGTTCTTCTTCGTGGCGCCGGGGCAGGGGCAGCCGGTCACTGGGCAGACGCTGCAAACCGCCGTGCACAACGGCTTCCTCAAGCTGATCGAAGGCCTGGAACTCGGTGCCCGCAACGCCGTGGCGGTAACCATGGCCTGCGCCGTGGCCGGTATCATCGTCGGCGTGGTCGGCCTGACCGGGCTCGGCCTCAAGTTCTCGGCCATGATGCTGGCGTTCTCCGGCGGCAACCTGCTGCTGGCGCTTGTCCTGGTGCTGTTGGCGAGCCTGGTGCTCGGCATGGGCTTGCCGGTGACCGCCAGCTACATCGTGCTGATCGTGCTGGTGGGGCCGGCGTTGGCCAATGAATTTGGCGTACCGCTGCTGATTGCCCACCTGGTGGTGTTCTGGTACTCCCAGGACTCCAACGTGACGCCGCCGATAGCGCTGGCCGGCTTCGCCGGGGCCGCCATTGCCGGGGCCAAACCCATGGAAACCAGCTTCCAGTCGTGGAAGTTCGCCAAGGGCCTGTACCTGATTCCGCTGTTCATGGTCTACAACCCGGAGATCATCATCGGGGGACCGGTGCATATTCTGATCTGGAAGGGCTTTACCGGCCTGTTGGCGCTCGGGGCCTTCGCGGCGGCCCTGGAAGGCTATCTGTTCACCCGCATGCCGCATTGGCAGCGCGTCCTGCTGTTGCCCGCCATCGTCGGCGTCTTCCTGCCATCGCTGACCTATGACGTGGCCGGCGCCGCGGTGATGCTGGCGGTCATCGCCGCCAACTGGTGGGCAGCGCGTCGCCAGGCCGAGTTGGCCTGAGTCCAGGGCGCTCGACCCAGCGCTATCCGCACCACCGAGTAGAACGCAAAGGGGCCCCATGCTCGCATGGGGCCCCTTTGCGTGGGCGCAGGACGTGACAACGGGAGATACCGGATATTCCAGACGCCACCTTGGGTCCACAGGTCTTAACCCAAGGTGGCGAAAGCGTGCCGGGCCTTATGCTGTCGGTGGGCCATGTGCCGTAGTAGTCCCGCGCGTTACTGCGCTGCGTTGTCCTGCTCGGCGTTGACGGTGGTGTCGCTGGTGACGTTGGCGCCGGCCGTGTCGCTGTCGTCGCCGGCCTGACTCGGCTCCTGGGTCTCGGCCGCTTCTTCGCTGACCGCATCCGGGCTGGCATGGGCCGCCTGCTCTTCGGCGGCGGTAGGCTCATCGCCGCTGGAGAGCAGATTTTCCTGGGTTTCCTGCATGCTTTCGCCGCTGGCCGAGCCTTGGGCACCAACCGGCTGCAATACGATGTTGACCGGTGGCTGGTCGGCATCCGGACCGACGTCGATCATGCTGGCGACGGTGGAGGTCCATTTAAGGTTACCGTCGGTGTCGTGGATGGTGGCGCGCACGCTGTGCATATGACGAGGATCGACGTCATTGCTGGCATAGCTGAGGGTGAAGTCCAGCGGTGCCTGTTCATCGACGGCGATGGTCTTCTCGGCGATTAGCTTGGCCGGTGCATCGGCCAGAGCCACGTCGAGCAGGCTGACGGTGACCTCGGCGTTCTCGGGCAGTGACTGTCCGCTCTCGGCGAAGCTCAGGGTGCCGGAAACGCTGATTTCCTGGGCATTACTTTCGCTGCCGGTCTGCCCGCTGCTGCTCTCGGTGGCTTCGGCCTGGCCCTGGTTGGCACTGGTGCCGGTGTCATTGGTGTCGTCGCAGGCGGCAAGCAACAGGCCGGAACTCAAGGCAGCGATCGCTATCATGGCGCGTTTCATCGGGGACATTCTCCATAAGTCAGCTGAGCGGGATCATTGGGTCTCGTCGGTCAAGGTCGACCTGCCCGCCGAGGTGGAAATCTCGTCGCCGTGAGCCAAGTCTCAAGGGCTCGGTGAACTGGCGTCGAATCCACCATCCGGCATTATTCTAGCAAGAGCTCAGCACGGCATATCGCAGCGAAGATGGAGCCTGTTGTCTCCATCCGGCGACGTGGCTGGCCTCGGGTGAGGTAGACGATCCCTGGCTCTGCTAGACTATGCGCCTTCCAAAATGTTCCCTTGCCGCGACTAATGGTCGCGGTGGAGTCATCCCCGTTTCGAGGAGTTGCAGATGTCGTCACCCAGCCCGTCGCCCCGCGTGGGAGTGATCATGGGGTCCAAGTCAGACTGGCCGGTCATGGAGCATGCCGTGGCCATGCTCGAACGACTGGGCGTGGCCTATGAGACCAAGGTGGTGTCGGCCCATCGCACGCCTGACCTGCTGTTCGACTACGCCAAGTCGGCCGCCGAGCGCGGCCTGCAGGTGATCATCGCCGGCGCCGGCGGCGCCGCTCACCTGCCCGGAATGGTGGCCTCCCAGACTCCGCTTCCGGTGCTTGGCGTGCCGGTGGAATCGAAGTCGTTGAAGGGCCTCGATTCGCTGCTCTCCATCGTCCAGATGCCCGGTGGCATCGCCGTGGGAACTCTCGCCATCGGCAAGGCCGGTGCCACCAACGCCGGGCTGATGGCGGCCCAGATCGTCGGCCTTGGCGACAGCGATGTGCGTGCCGCCGTCGAAGGCTTTCGCACCGAGCAGACCCAGACCGTGCTCGACAACCCCGATCCCCGTCAGGCCTGACGCCTTGCCAGAGGAGCTATTCGGATGAACATAGGTGTTCTCGGCGCCGGCCAACTCGGTCGCATGCTGGCGCTGGCGGGCTATCCGCTGGCTAACCGCTTCACCTTTCTCGATACCACTGGACACCCCAGTGCCGGTATCGGCGATGTGATGATCGATACCGACCACAAGCACCTGGAGGCCTTTCTCGCCAAGGTTGACCTTGTGACCTACGAGTTCGAGCACCTGCCGGTGCCGCTGGTCCAGGCCATCGAGGCAGAAAAGCCGGTCTATCCCTCCAGTGAGGCGATTCGAGTGTGTCAGAATCGCGCCGAAGAGAAGGCGCTGTTCGATCGCCTCGGCATTCCGACCCCGGCGTATCGCCTGGTGGACAGCGCCGAGGCGTTGGAGGCGGCGGCCAGGGAGCTCGGCTGCCCGGTCGTCGCCAAGTCCGTCACCGAAGGCTATGACGGCAAGGGCCAGGCAGTGCTGCGCGATCCCGGCGATGCCGGTGACGCCTGGCGATCGATCTCCCACCCGCGATTGATCGTCGAGGCCTTCGTCGACTTCGTGCGCGAAGTGTCGATCATTGCCGTGCGCGGACGTGACGGCGACGTCGTGTTCTATCCCATGGCCGAGAATGTTCACGTCGATGGCATCCTGCGCTATTCCCTGGCACCGATGCCGGATCTCGACACCGCGGTACAGGACACCGCCGATGGCTACATTCGCGCCCTGCTCGATGAGCTCGATTATGTGGGCGTGCTGACCCTGGAGCTGTTTCAGGGCGCCGACGGTAGCCTGTTGGCCAACGAGATGGCGCCGCGGGTGCACAATTCCGGCCACTGGACCATGGATGGAGCCGTCACCAGCCAGTTCGAGAATCACCTGCGTGCGATTCAGGGCCTGCCGCTTGGCGATACCGGTGCTCGGGCGCCGACCTGCATGGTCAACGTCATCGGCCGAGAAGGCGACAACGTCGCTATCCTTAAGCTCGAGGACGCCCACCTGCATCGCTACGACAAGAGCGAGAGGGCGGGGCGCAAGTTGGCTCACATCAACCTGATCGCGCCGACCCATGAGGCCCTGCTCGACAAGGTACGGGCCTGCGCCGCCCTGGTGCCGGATGCGCCGGAGCCGCGTTTCAGCTTCGAGTGATGCGTCAAGGGCACGCCCGAGCGGCTTGGTGGGCCCGAGCGGCTCGGTGAGATAGTGCCGCCAGGTTGGGCTCGGATCCTAGGCTCTGAACCAGATAAACGTGATGACGTGAAAGAAAACGGCAGCCCTCGGGCTGCCGTTTTGCGTAGCGTTTTGCGTAACGTTTTGCGTACCGATTTACGTAGTACGGCCTGGTGCCGGCGGGCCTCCTCGGTCCTGCTCCGGGCTTGTGGGTTATCCCATCACCCAAATGCTGGCCAGACCGCCGCCGCCCAGCAGCAGCGCAAACAGGATCAGTGCCAGCAGGAAGGGCTTGACGCCGAGGGCCTTGAGGCGCTCCAGACGGGTGTTCACCCCGAGCGCCGCCATGGCCATGGTCAGTGCCAGTTGACCGGCCAGCACCAGGCCCTGATGCAGGGGGGCGGGCAGGCTGACCAGGCTGTTGACCCCGACCATGACGATAAAGCCCACGGCGAACCACGGAATGACCAGCTTGGCCTTGCCTTCGCCGCTGTCGGGGGCGGCGTGATGCTTGAGCCACCATTGGCCGACGATCAGCAGGAAGGGCACCAGCAGCATGACGCGGACCAGTTTGACGATGACCGCGTTGGCCAGGGCGTCGGGACCTACCGCGTCACCGGCGGCCACCACCTGGGCGACTTCGTGTACGGTGGCGCCGATATAGACACCGAACAGCCCCTCGTCCATGCCGAGCCACGGATACATCAGCGGATAGATCAGCATCGACAGCGAGCCGAACAGCACGACGGTGGCCACTGCCATGGAGGCCGCCGCGGGCCGTGAGCGAATCGTCGATTCGGTGGCGAGTACCGCGGCGGCGCCGCAGATGGCGCTGCCGGCACTGGTCAGCAGCGTGGTCTCGCGGTCCATGCCGAGGACTCGTGTGCCGATCAGGTAGCCGCTGATCAGCACCGCGGTGATGATCACGGTGTCCAGCACCAGCACCTTGGGGCCGAGGCCGACGACCTGAGCGAAGGTCAACGACAGGCCAAACAGCACGATACCGCCGCGCAGCAGCCAGCGGGTCGCGAAGGCAAGGCCCGGCTGGGCCCTGTCATGGTGCTTACCGAGCGGCAGGTTGCCGACCACGATGCCGAGCAGCAGGGCGAAGACCAGCGGGCTGACGCCGCTGTCACTGATGCCGGGCAGCCGTGCAAGGCCCTGTCCTGCCAGGGTGAGGGCGGCGCATAGGATGAGTCCCTGCCACATGATCGATGTCCTCCTGCGAAATAGTGAGGACAGTCTAGGGTCCTATATGCCAAATTATTATCAGCAAATAACGAATTCACTCTTCGGTAGAACCGATATGCATCCACACGTGACCTTGCGTCAGCTCGAGGTCTTCGTCGCCGTGGCGCGGCTCGGTAGCGTCAGCGCGGCCGCACGCCACTTGAGCCTGTCCCAGTCGGCCACCAGTCAGGCGCTGTCCGATCTCGAGCGCCAACTCGGCGTTACCCTGTTCGAGCGGCCTGGGCGCAGGCTGACGCTGAATGACATGGGGCATCGCCTGCTGCCCCGGGCCGAACGCCTGCAAGAAGACGTCGCAGAGCTGGTGGCCGCCGCCGAGGAGCCCGATGAGGGCCTGCGCGGCAGCCTGGCGATTTCCGCCAGTGCTACCATCGGCACCTATCTGCTGCCGCCCTTGGCGGGTGAATTTGGCGGCAAGCATCCGGGCGTCGATCTGCGCCTGCGGCTGCGCAATACCGGTGAGGTGATCGCCGACGTTCAACGCTTCAATGCCGATCTCGGCTTGATCGAGGGGCGCTGCCACGAGCCTGGCCTTGCCAGCGAATCCTGGTGTGACGACCGCATGGAGATCGTCTGCGCCCCGGGCCACGCGTTGGCCCGGCGGGGCCGCCTGGGGGACGATGACCTGGCCCGGGAAAACTGGATATTGCGCGAACCGGGATCCGGTTCCCGGGAGGTGCTGGAGGCCGCCGTGCTGCCGCGGTTGCCGCGCCTGCGCGTGCGTATGGAGCTCGGTCAGCACGAAGCGATCAAGCAGGCGGTGGGCGCCGGCCTTGGCCTTGGCTGCCTGTCGCGGCTGAGTGTTCAGGGGGAACTGGCCCGGGGAGAGCTGGTGGCGTTGCGCCACGATCTTCCCCTGACCCGACACTTCTCGCTGGTGTGGCATCCTGACCGCTACAGAAGTCCGCTGTGGCAGGCGTTCAAGGTGTTTCTGGTCGAGAGTCGCGGGCGTTTTCAGCCGCCGCCCGAGCCGCGTGACGACGAGGCCGGGGAGGGGGCCGGCCCTCGGGCCGAGCGGTAAGCCCGAGCCGAGCGGTCAGCCCGGGCCGGTGCAGCGCGCGGGCGTATCGTTTAGCGCAGCGCGGCCTGGCCGGTGGCCAGCAGAATCGCCGCGATCACGGCGAAGTGGGCCGGGTACCAGGCCAGCCACATCCGGCGGGGCATCGTGATGGGGCTCGGCGGTATCAGCCGGCAGGCACCGGCCGCCAGCAGCAGCACGACCAGGGTAGTGGCCACGGTGACCGACTTGGCCATATCGGAGCTGTTCATCAGGCCGGCGATCAACAGGATCGGCAAGCAGGCGCCAACCGCCTCGAGGCGTGCCATAAAGGCATCCCCGCTGCGATGGAGTTGGCCGACGGCAAGCATGAAAAACGGCACCAGCAACAGGCCCTCGTGACCATACTCGACCCAGAAGCCGGCCAGGTACCAGGCCGCGGCGATACCCAAGGTTTCCAGCGCCAACCGAGCCTGGCCGAGCGCGCCTGACTCCATGCGTGTGGTCAGCTGGTCGAGCCAGGCGCCGGCCATCAGGCCCAGGCCCAGGGTGAAGCAGATATTGAGCTGGAAGATCGCCTCGCGAGGCATCAGGTGATAGGGCAGTTGAGCGACCAGGCCGATGACCATGACGCGGCGGGCGTAGCGCAGTGGGTCGCGGGTATTGAACAGGCCATGCCAGGCGACCATGCCGGCGAACAGCGGGAAGGCGATGCGACCGACGGAGGAGTCTACCCAGCCCATGCCCCAGGCGTCCGTGGCAAGATAGCGAGCGACATGGTCGAGCGTCATGGTGATGAGCGCGAGCCATTGGCCCCAGCTCGTCCAGGCGGACGAAGGGCGGGCGGGCCGTGAGGCGGCGGCGCTTGCTTGGGTCATGGAGGGTTCCCTGTCAGATCGACCAACTGGGTAGACTGAATTGGCACACACAAGTTCCGACGGGTCCCCTAAACGGCCCAAAAGGCGCCGCGAGCTGCGATTAGCGCCTGATCCCGTAGGATGCCCGACCCCACCACAATCACACCGCGGGAGGCGCGATGATGCGCAATGGTTTCGGCTTCGATCTGCGCAGCATGGAAATTTTCGTCGAGACCCTGGAGCGAGGAAGTCAAAGCGCCGCGGCCGACCACCTCGGCCTGACCCAGTCGTCGGTGTCCCACTGCCTGGCGACCCTGGAGGAGGGGCTTGGCCTGTCGCTGTTCGAGCGCCGTTCGCGGCCGCTGGAGCCGACCAGCGCCGGGCGTTTCTTCTATGACCGTGCACGACGCCTGCTGTCGGAGGCCCGCGATACCCGCCGTGAATTGATCTCCGGCGCCTTCGGCCAACTGCATCAGATGCGCCTGGCCCTGGTGGATTCACTAGCCACGGCGGTGGGGCGGCCGCTGATCGAGGTCATCCGGCGGCATACTCGCGACTACACCCTGACCACTGGCCTTTCGCACATGCATGGGCACTCGCTGCTGACCCGCCATGTGGATGTGATCATCTCCGATGACCCCCTGGAAGACTACGATGGCCTCGAGCGCCACGCCATCCTGCGCGAGCCCTTCGTACTGGTGCTGCCGGCAAGCTGGCAGGGCCCGGCCAACAACCTGCGCTGGCTGTCGCGTCAGCTCGATTTCGTGCGTTACGTCCCGCAGTCGTTGATCGGCCAGACCATCGAACGACACCTGCGGCTGGAGGACATCGAGCTGCCGGCGAGACTGCATCTGGACAATACCTACGCGCTGCTGCGCGCGGTGAGCGACGGCGTCGGTTTCACCATCACCACGCCCTTGTGCCTGCACCAGGCCGGCCTCTCGCGCCTGGCGCTCAGGGTGGAGCCGCTTCCGATGGCCGAACTCGAACGAGTGTTGACCCTGGTCGCTCGCCGCGACGAGCTGGGAGGATTGCCGGCACAGCTGGCGCGTGATGCTCGGCGCCTGCTCGGCGGCGACTTCCTTAGCGATATTCGCGGCCACCAGCCGTGGCTCGAGACTCATCTGATTCTATCGGCGCGCTGATGCCCGCGGCAGTGCCGCGCTGTGTCGCGTCGGCATGGTGCAAGTGGTGCCAGGGAGTCCTCCGGTTCGGTGCAGTATCGAAAAAATCGATAGTCGTCTGGGCGTTGAATTCGATGCAACTGGCGTATCGACGCTTCCTGATCCAAGACTCAGGAGTCGTCATTCTTGCGTCAAGGGGCACCCATGCCGGGACCGATACGCCTGTACGTTCGCTACGTCGATCGCTTCAACCGCCGCGTCGGCCGCATCGTCATGTACCTGATCTTCGTGATGATCGGCGTACTGCTCTATGCCTCGCTGTCCAGAGCGGTGCTCGACCGGCCATTGATCTGGGGCGTCGAGGTCTCGCAGTTTCTGATGGTGGCCTACTTCCTGCTTGGGGGCGCCTACTCGATGCAGCTCGGCGATCACGTGCGCATGGACCTGTTCTACTGCCGCTGGTCGCCGCGTACCCAGGCCCTCGCCGACGTGCTGACCATGCTGCTGTTGCTGGTATTTCTGGGCGCACTGCTGGCCGGGGGGATCTCCAGCACCGGCTACGCGATACGCTACGGCGAGACCAACTATTCGTCCTGGGCGCCGCCCCTGGCGCCGATCAAGTCGATCATGACCTTCGGCATCCTGCTGATGCTGCTGCAGAGCATCTCGACCCTGTTCAAGGACATCGCGATCCTGCGCGGCAAGCCGCTGGTCGATGACACCCCACCGGACGAGCCGCCGTCTGACGATCTGCCGCCCGGTCCCCCCGGAGCCAAGGTTCCAGGCCCTGATGCCGCAGGCTCGGCGCAGCTACCACCGAAAGCTCCCGGCGCTCGCCCGGGAAGCGGCGGGGGGGCGGCCTCATGAGCTACGAGATGATCGCCCTGACCATGTTCTCGTCGATGATGCTGCTGTTGCTGACCGGGCAGCGAGTGTTCGGCGTGATCGGCTTCGTCGGTGCCGCCGCCGCGCTCGCGCTGTGGGGCGATGGCGGCATCGAGATGCCGTTCAGCGCCACCATTCAGCTGATGAACTGGTATCCGCTGCTGACCTTGCCGCTGTTCATTTTCATGGGCTACATGCTGTCCGAGTCGGGCATCGCCTCCGAGCTCTACGAGATGTTTCACGTCTGGATGGGCGGGCTCAAGGGTGGGCTTGCCGTCGGCACCATCGGCCTGATGGTGGTGGTCTCGGCGATGAATGGGCTGAGCGTGGCCGGCATGGCGATCGGCGCCACCATCGCCCTGCCTGAGTTGTTACGCCGCGGCTACGACAAGGTCATGGTCACCGGTGTCATCCAGGCCGGCAGCTCGCTGGGCATCCTGGTGCCGCCGAGCGTGGTGCTGGTGCTGTACGGCATGATCGCCCGTCAGCCGGTCAGTCAACTGTGGCTGGCGGGCGCCATTCCCGGGCTGATACTGGCCGCCATGTTTGTTGCCTACATCGTCATCCGCTGCCGCTTGCAGCCGGAGCTAGGCCCGACCCTGCCGCCAGAGGAGCGTAACGTTTCCCTGGCCCAGAAGC
>Ga0114954_1000202_pt1 | contig 22217 bp, 26 predicted proteins | sample Porto_4metaG_FD_87299 | JGI IMG/M metagenome (GOLD analysis project Ga0114954, IMG submission 87299) | Marine algal microbial communities from Porto, Portugal - Porto_4 metaG | ecosystem: Host-associated > Algae > Red algae > Unclassified | place: Portugal: Porto | collected 2015-02-02
GCACCATGTCCGGCCCCTACCCTGCGGGGCAGGGCATCGGCGAGGACGACGTAGTGATGCTGGGCGGTGAGCTGCCGACGATTGACGAAACCATGGAGCCGCCTCACGTCTATTTCGGCCCCGAGTCGTCGTGGAGTCATGAGGTACTGATCACCTCAATCAGCCCCCAGGGGTTCGAGCGAGTTGACGTTGAGGCTGTCGGTTACGATCCCCGCGTCTACCTTGATGACAACAGTGCGGCACCGCCGACGTAGGGAGGTCCACGCCAAGGACGGCGCTACCAGTCTGGGATCAGCGATGCCCAGGAGTAGGTGTTGCCACAACTCTTGCACTCGACGAAGTAGGATCGGCTGTGAGGGCCGGCGGGCATGATGTAGAAGTGATCCCACCCCTGGTATCCCGATGGAGTGAACTCAAGCGTCTGGCAGGCCGTACAGAAGATCTGCAGCCCACCCTTGACGACCTTGTAGGTGATTTTCTGATGTTCCATGCCACCTCCGCCGTCTGCGCGCTTGAGGTCAGCTTAGGTCACCACGACCTCTCGAAGAGTCGAACGGCTCAACGGTCCAGGCGCTACCACAGCTCAACGACTTTGAAGACGTACTCGTTCTTCTTTACCTGCACCACTTGGAGCAGAAGGTCCTGCAGAGGCGACCCCGGCTCGTTCTTGTCAACGATGCCGTGGTAGGGCCGCTTCTCGCCAACAGCCAGCCCTTCGATATAGGTCTCGTGCGGAAGGGCTATGGTGTCTCCGCTTTGAAAGGCCATATCCATCCTTACTTTGCACGTGCCAATGTGCACCAATGAGCATAGCATATAGCATTAGATTATAAAGAAAGCCTAGTCTTTAGGCTTAGGAGCAGGCAGGAACCATTGACTGCTATCAGCCTACGACGTCGCCCCACAGGACTGGTACCGCCACGCCTCCGAACTTTGCCTATGCTTGAGCCATGTGCGGACGATACAACCTTCACGACATGCCAGCCATCGACACGCTCCGGCAGCTGATACCGGGGCTCAGCGAGGTCGTGCCTCCCTCTCGGCGATACAACGTTGCCCCGGGCACCGACATCTCTGCCGTATTCCTGCCGGATCCAGAGTCGGACCCACAGCTGGACCTGCTCTGGTGGGGCTTCCGGCCTGCCTGGGTCGGTGAAGGTGGGCCGCAGCCAATCAATGCCAAGGCCGAGGGCGTGGCTACATCGAAGTACTGGCAAGGCGCCTTCGCCCGCCACCGGTGCCTGGTGCCGGCCAATGGCTGGTATGAGTGGCTCCCCACCGCTGACGGCAAGCAGCCGCACTACATCACCAGGGAAGACGGCAAGCTGCTGTGGTTCGCCGGCCTCTGGACGCAGAGAGAAGACGACAAGCTCGGCTGCGCCATCATCACCGAGCCTGCTCGCGGATCGGCCCGTGACGTTCACGACAGGATGCCTCTGTGCCTGACAAGCGAAAGCCTGCCGCTGTGGCTCGATCCCGACCTGACCGATAGCGAGACGCTGCGCAGTGCCGTGAAGCACATCGAAGCCGACGCCCTCACCCACTGGGCAGTGAGAAAGCGCGTCGGCAGCGTGAAGAATGATGATGCGGGGCTGATTGAGAGGGTCTAGTCCCACCTGCCATAGGGTGGCCCATGGCGCGTGAGACTGGCGTGACCAAAACGTGCGCATCGCCGCCACGAAACGTAGCGAGACGGTCGTACCTTCTGGCGTTGGCGCGGGGCCGTGCGACTTAAGCCATTGAAATGTAAAATATTATAGTGTCGTGATCTGCCTGACACAGGCGGCGCGTTTTTATCTGCATCGCAACGGGCTATCATGTCCCTGCCGCTTCGACGTGCTGGCCGTTTCCGGTACGCCGCCCCGGCTCGAATTCGAATGGATCGTGGGCGCCTTCGAAGCGAATTGAATACACTGAAAGCGCTCGGCGTCCGACAGGACAGGCCGCGATTTCACATGGACCAGGAAGGCAGCATGGATTTCCAGAGCCGAATTCTCGGACACTTCAACGACAGTATCGACACCAAGACCTATGCCAGCGAAGTGCTGCCCCCCTTCATCGAAGTGGCCAGCCAAATGATGGTCCAGTGTCTGGTCACCGACGGCAAGATCCTGGCCTGCGGCAACGGGGGCAGCGCTGGCGACAGCCAGCACTTTTCCTCGGAGCTGCTCAACCGCTTCGAGCGCGAACGCCCGAGCCTGCCAGCGCTGGCCCTGACCACGGACACCTCGACGCTGACATCGATCGCCAACGACTACAGCTACAACGAGGTCTTCTCCAAGCAGGTTCGCGCCCTGGGCCAGCCCGGCGACATTCTGCTGGCGATCTCGACCAGCGGCAATTCCGCCAACGTGATTCAGGCCATTCAGGCGGCCCACGACCGCGACATGACGGTGGTCGCCCTGACCGGGCGCGATGGCGGGGACATGGCCTCCTTGCTCGGCCAGGATGACTGCGAGATCCGCGTCCCCGCCACCTCGACCGCTCGCATCCAGGAAGTGCACCTGCTGGTGATCCACTGCCTATGCGATCTCATCGACGAACAACTCTTCGGCGCAAGCGAGTAACCATGATCAAGCATTCCTCCTTCCTGACCACCCTCGCACTGTCGGTTCTGCTGGCCGGCTGCACCACCGTTACCTCCGTGACCAACCCCGGCACGATCGATGAGGACTACGGCGAGCGCACCCTCGGCGCCACGGTGGAAGATGAGAGCATCGAAACCAAGTCGGTACACAACCTCGGTCGTGTCGACGCGCGCCTCGACGATGCACGCATCAACGTCGACAGCTACAACGGCGTGGTACTGCTGACAGGGCAAGTGCCAAGCGAAGAGCTCAAGGGTCGCGCCGAGGAGATCGTCTCCCAGGTACGCAACGTGCGCCGCGTGCACAATGAGCTGACGGTCGCCGCGAACCTGCCCACCAGCCAGCGCCTCAACGACGCCTGGCTCGACACCAAGGCACGTACCGCACTCGCCACCAGTGATCAGGTCGACTCGAGTCGCATCGAAGTCATCACCGAAAACGCCACCGTCTACCTGATGGGCCTGGTGAGCCGTGCCGAGGGAGATCAAGCGGTCAATGTGGTCTCCAGCGCCGGCGGCATGGAACGCATCGTCAAGGTTTTCGACTACATCGACTGACCGCCGGCGAGCCGGGACGCCATCGCCTCGCCGGCTCAGCCGTGATAACAACGCCGCGAAAAAAACGGCAGGCCCCGAGGGCCTGCCGTTTTTTTGTCTGCGACGCGTAGCACCACGTCACTCGCAGCGATGGACTACTTGATGACTCGCAGCGACGGACGGCCCTTGCGTGGTGGCATGTCCTGCTCGCCCTCATCGTCGGCTTCGGCGTCGGCATCGTCGGAGCCATCTTCCTGGCTCCCACCACGCTCGACGCTCTCGAGCGTCGGCCCCGATTCGTCCTCGACCGACTCGTCATCGACCTCGGGCAGCACCGGCTCGTGGCCAAACACCATGCCAACACCGTTTTCCCGCGCGTAGAGTGCGATGAGCGCAGACATCGGCACGAACAGCATCTGCGACTGACCGTTGAAGCGTGCCGAGAAGCGAATCACCGAGTTATCCATGTGCAGGTCGCGCACGGCAGTCGGCCCCAGATTCAATACTATCTGGCCGTTCTGCACAAACTGGCGCGGCACCTCGACTCCATCCTGCTCGGCATCGACGACGATATACGGCGTCAATTCATTATCCAGCAACCACTCGTAGAGTGCCCTGGCCAGGTAGGGGCGACTAGACTGCATGTTTTGACCCTCTTGGATGGCAAATTGGCTCTCTGGGGTGGTGACCGACCCGGGGATCGGCCCGATCGCGACGCTTGGCTGACACCCACCAGCGCCACCCTCAACCGTCGCTGCGGTGAGAGACTCACCGTCGGACCGCATTGGCGCCCCTTGGCCAGGACAACTGCCTGGACATGACCCAAGCGAACGACGCTAGCGACCTCTCGCCTCACCCTGCAGCGTAGACTCGTGGCCGCCTTGCGCCGTAAATGCTGGCATCGCAAGTCGCTCCAACGGCCCCGGGACCTCAATCAGGCGCGGATTTCGCGCTCGGACTCCGACAGTGCGGCCTTGAACCCTTCTCGAGCGAAGACGCGCTCCATATAGCCCATCAGCGGCTTGACCTGCTTCTCCGGCAAGTCGATGCCGAGTGCGGGAAGCCGCCACAGGATCGGCGCCAGGCAGCAGTCGACCAGGGTGAACTCCTCGCTCATGAAGAAGGCCATGTCCTCGAAGATGGGCGAGATACCGATCAGGCTCTCACGCAATTCCTTGCGCGCCTTGTCGGCTTCCTTCTTGCTGCCGGACTCGATGCGCTCCACCATCGGGCACCACTCACGCTCCACCCGGTGCATCCACAGCCGACTCTGGGCTCGGGCGACCGGATAGACAGGCAGCAGTGGCGGATGCGGAAACCGCTCATCCAGGTACTCCATCATCACCTTGGATTCGTAAAGCACCAGGTCACGATCGAGCAGCGTAGGCACGCTGTTGTAGGGGTTGAGATCGGCAAGCTCCTCAGGATGCTTATCCTCCGTCACCTCCACGATATCGACGGCGACCCCCTTCTCGGCGAGTACGATCCGTACGCGATGACTGTAATGATCGTCGCCACCGGAATAGAAGATCATCGACGACCGCTTGGCCACTACACCCATGTAACAATCCTCGCATTAGTTCAAGCCGGGATGATAACACGACAACCCCCCATTGCGGGGGGATCGAGATCGTATCGCCACCAACGAAGCCGGCGGCCAGCTAACGCCGCTCACCCGCCGACATCGGAACGCAGAAAAACACAGGGCGCATGGTCAGCCGACCATGCGCCCTGCTCTTGCCACCGCCTGGGTCAGTGCACGTCGCGCCAATACTCGCGCTTCAGGAGGTAAGCGATCACGCCGAAGATAAAGATGAAGATCAACACCTTTGGCGCGAGGGCCTGAGCATGAAGCTTGGACGGCTCGCCGACGTATGCCAGGAAGTTGGTCAGATCGTAGACCGCCGCTTCGAACTCGGCGGGCTCCATCGCCCCTGGGGACGTGACCTGCAGCGTCTCGCAGGACTGATACTTTCCGGTCAGCGGGTCTAGCGTGGCATCGCCGATCGCACGATCCGACGCCGCGCACACCTTCTCCTGCACCCCCTGCAGCGGCTCCAGGACGTTGGGCATGCCCACCGAGGGGAACACCACGTTATTGACGCCCGTCGGGCGCTCGGGGTCGCGATAGAAGCTCAGCAGGTAAGTATACAGCCAGTCGGTGCCGCGCAGGCGCGCCTCGAGCGTCAAGTCCGGCGGCGTGGTGCCAAACCACGCCTCGGCATCGGCATCGGTCATCGCCTTGTGCATCTGGTCATTGAAGCCCAGCTCCGGCGCGAAGATCAGGTTGTCTTCCACCAGGTCAGCGGGCATCCCCAAGTCTTCAGCGGCACGCGAGAAGCGCTGGTACTCAAGCGAGTGACAGCCCATGCAGTAGTTGGTAAACAGCTGCATGCCCTTCTGCAAGGACGCCTGGTCCTCGAGGTCCGGCGTCATGTTGCGCAGATGGACCCCTTCGCCTCCCGCGGCGAAGGAGCAAAGAGGAACCAGCGCGAAGAGCAGTGCGAACAGTTGCTTTTTCATTAGCCAGTCACCCTTTCCGGAACGGGTTTCGTCTTCTCCAGCCGAGTGTAGAGCGGCATCAACAGGAAGAACGCGAAGTAGATCACGGTGCACAACTGAGCGATGGCGGTTCTCAGCGGCGTCGGCGGCAACACGCCAAGCACGCCAAGGATCACGAAGCTGATCGCGAACAGCACCAGCATGACCTTGGAGATCCAGCCCTTGTAGCGCATGGAGCGCACCGGGGAACGATCGAGCCAGGGCAGCACGAAGAGCACGGCTATCGCCGCCCCCATGAAGATCACCCCGAGGAACTTGGCTTCGAGTCCGAACAGATTGAAGGTGATCGCACGCAAAATCGCGTAGAAGGGTGTGAAGTACCACACCGGTGCGATGTGATCCGGCGTCTTCAGCGGGTTCGCCGGCTCGAAATTGGGCTTCTCGATGAAGTACCCGCCGCCTTCCGGGAAGTAGAAGATCACCACACAGAACACGAACAGGAATACCGCGACGCCAACGATATCCTTCACGGTGTAATAGGGATGGAACGGGATGCCATCCAGGGGCTTGCCCGTTTCGTCCTTCTTCTGCTTGATATCGATGCCATCGGGGTTGTTCGAGCCAACCTCGTGCAAGGCGATGATATGCAGGACCACCAGCGCCAGGATCACGATCGGCAGGGCCACCACGTGCAGGGCGAAGAAGCGGTTCAAGGTGATGCCGGAGATCAAGAAGTCGCCGCGCACCCACTGCGCCAGGTCTGGCCCAATACTGGGAATCGCCGAGAACAGCGAGATGATGACCTGGGCTCCCCAATAGGACATCTGCCCCCAGGGCAGCAGGTAGCCCATGAAGGCCTCGGCCATCAGCGCCAGATAGATCGCCATGCCGAAGATCCACACCAGCTCACGCGGCGCCTTGTAGGAGCCGTAGAGCAAGCCGCGGAACATATGCAGATAGACAACCAAAAAGAACGCCGAGGCTCCCGTGGAGTGCATATAGCGGATCAGCCAACCGTATTCGACGTCGCGCATGATGTACTCGACGGAGGCGAAGGCCCCTTCCGAGGTCGGGTTGAAGCTCATGGTCAGCCACACCCCGGTCAAGATCTGGTTGACCAACACCAGCATCGCCAGCGAGCCGAAGAAGTACCAGAAGTTGAAGTTCTTGGGCGCGTAATACTCAGCCAGGTGCTCCTGCCACATCTGGGTGGCCGGGAAACGGTCGTCCACCCAGCGCATAAAACCGCGCTCGGCCTTGGCCTTGTTCGGATTTCCCATCAGGCAGCCTCCCCATCTTCGCCGATCACGATGACCGACTCGTCCACATAGTGATGCGGCGGAACCTCAAGGTTGATCGGTGCCGGCACGTTGAGGAACACCCGTCCGGCGAGGTCGAAGCGAGACCCATGACAGGGGCAGAAAAATCCACCGGGCCAGTCACTGACACCGACCCCTTCGGCATTGGGCTCTGGCTTGAACAGCGGCGAGCAGCCCAAATGCGTACAGATTCCGATCATTATCCCGATTTCCGGGCGAATGGAACGCAACGGGCCTGCCGCATAGCTCGGCTGCTGCGGCTTGGCGGAATCGGGGTCTGCCAAGCGCTCGCCGGTCAGACTCTCGGTGCGCTCGATCATCTCCGTGGTCCGATTGAGCACCCAGATCGGGCGACCGCGCCACTCGACCGTCATTCGTTGACCGGGCTCGAGCTTGGATATATCCGCCTGGACAGGTGCCCCTGCTGCCCGGGCCCTGGCACTGGGCTGCCAAGATGCCACAAAGGGTACCGCAACCCCGACTGCGCCCACCGCACCTACCACGGAGGTCGCACCTACGAGGAAACGGCGTCTCCCTTTGTTCACGCCGTTATCTGCCATGATCTGGTTTCTCCCATCGGCCTTATCCGTTGTTGTTTTTCACGGTCCCTTGAAAGCCCGTGACCACGGATACAAGTGGATTGTATGTTAAGAAATCCCCCCCGCCCGCACAAGGACAGCCCCTGCGACCAAAGGCCGTACAAGGGGCAGTCTATTGACGCAGAACAACTTTCCCCGGGTATGCGCAAGCCGCCTAGGGGCTCGAGCGCGCGCAAACACCCCCTCCGACCCCATAGACACAAAAAAACGCCCGGGTCCAGGACCCGGGCGTTGATGTCGGCAAGCGGTGAGTGGATCAGCGCTTGGAGAACTGCGGGCGACGACGCGCCTTGCGCAGACCGACCTTCTTACGCTCGACTTCACGGGCGTCACGAGTGACGTAGCCGGCTTCGCGCAGCGGCCTGCGGAAGTCTTCGTTGTAGTCCATCAGGGCACGCGTGATGCCGTGACGGATAGCGCCGGCCTGGGCGCTACCACCGCCACCCTTGACAGTGACGTAGACGTCGAACTGCCCGAGGGTCTCGGTCAGCTCCAGCGGCTGACGCACGACCATGCGACCCGTGACGCGACCGAAATACTCGTTAAGATCACGGCTATTGACGGTGATCTTGCCAGTGCCCGGCTTCAGGAAAACGCGAGCGGTAGATGTCTTACGACGACCGGTACCGTAATACTGCTGTGTCATGGCGACGACTCCCTCAGAGGTTCAGTTCTTGCGGCTGCTGGGCAGCGTGCGGGTGTTCGGTGCCGGCATAGACCTTCAGCTTGGCGTGCATGGCACGACCCAGCGGGCCTTTCGGCAGCATGCCCTTCACGGCGCCTTCGATGACACGCTCCGGGGCGTGACCGATCAGCTGCTCGAAGCTCATGGAACGCAGGCCACCGGGGTAACCGGTGTGGCGGTAGTACATCTTGTCACTGGTCTTGTTGCCGGTGACCTTCACCTTCTCTGCGTTGATCACGACGATGTAATCGCCGGTATCCACGTGGGGTGTGTACTCGGGCTTATGCTTGCCACGCAGGCGGCGAGCGATCTCGGTGGCCAGGCGACCGAGCGTCTTGTCCGCGGCGTCGACGACATACCAGTCGCGCTGGACGGACTGCGGCTTAGCACTGAACGTCTTCATGGATGAAATCACCAATTCGATGTATTGGATCCTGACCGAGCCACGCATGGCGCGAACGGTATCGGATCTTCCCTATTTTTCTTGGTTGCCCGCATGCAGGCGCTGACCCGGAGTGCCCCGAAGACAGCATCACGCACCCGGCGCAACGGTCGAGCGAGCGCGCATTCTACACGACCCGACAGGGGAACGTAACCCCCTTGCCAGGCATCCCGCACGGAGTGCAACGCGGCGCCGAACGATCACGGCTTATGCGCCAGCGCCAGATAGTCCCGCGACTGCATTTCCTGCAGCCGCGACAGGGTGCGCTCGAACTCGAAATCGAGCTTGCCCCCTTGGTACAACTGTTCGGCCGGCACTTCCGCCGACATCAGCAGCTTGACCCCTCGGTCATAAAACTCATCGACCATGTTGATAAAGCGTCGCGCCTGGTCATCGCTGGCACCGCTCATGCGACGCACCGAGGACACGATAACGGTATGAAACTCTCGGGCAAGCTCGATGTAGTCGTTCTGGCTGCGTGGGCCATCACACAGCTCCAGAAAATCGAACCAGACCACGTCTTCATGCAGGTAGCGGGCATGCAGCACCCGATGATTCACCTCGACCGGTGCCTTCGGCTCGCCTTGGTGCCCGGCAATCTCGCAAAAGCTGCGCGCAAGCTCCCGGTCGGCCGCCTCGTCCAGCGGAGAATGGAAAATCTCGGCACGCTCGAGGGCTCGCAGGCGATAGTCGACCCCCGAGTCGACGTTGACCACCTGACAGTGGCGGTTGAGCAGCTCGATTGCCGGCACGAAGCGCGCTCGCTGCAGACCATCCTTATACAACTCGTCCGGCACGATATTGGAGGTCGCGACCAGCACCACGCCGTGTTCGAACAGCGATTCGAGCAGGTTGGCCAGGATCATCGCATCGGTGATGTCCTTGACGAAGAATTCATCGAAGCAGATGACCCTCGCCTCGTCGGCAAATTTCGCGGCGATCAGCTGCAGCGGGTTCTTGTGCCCCTTGCAGTGGGTCAACTCGCTGTGCACCCGCTGCATGAAGCGGTGAAAGTGGGTGCGCATCTTGCGTGGAAACGGCAAGGACTCGTAGAACGTATCGACCAGGTAGGTCTTGCCACGACCGACGCCGCCCCAGAAGTAGAGCCCCTGGATATCCGGCACCACGGGCTCGGCGGGCGGGTCCTGGCGACCAAACAGCCCCTTTACCCGCGACTTCCATCCTCCCGCCAATGCGGACGGCGGCGAGGGCTCCGGCGATGCTACCAGTGCGTCGTAGAGGCGCTGCAGGTGCTCGACGGCATTGGCCTGCGCCGGGTCGTGGGTGAAGTCCTCGCGCTCCAGGTCACGCCGATAGCGCTCCATGGGCGTCTCGGGGCGGCCGGGGTTGAGCTTGGGTGACGTGGCGGTCATGGTCCATCCTGACTCGAATCAGAAGAGTGAAAGGCGCCATTATACTCAGCGATCCGCCACTTGGCAGTGGGCCTGGCCGGCGTCGGCACCCAAACACACTGGAACTCGCTAAATAAGTGAACACCAGACCCCAGCGACGTTGACCCCTTCCGACGCCTAACGCCTATAATGGGCACCCGGCCAGGCCGGTGGCACGACCCATCACAGGCGTCGAATCGTTTGATAGCCCTCAGGGAGAACACAGTGGAAGCAAGCAACATCAACATGGTGCTGGCGGCGGCCTGCCTGGTGGCTGGAACCGGCATCGGTGCATTGGGCTACCATCTGCTCAATGCGGGCGCGCGCAATGCTCAACGACTGAGACTGCGACTGACCGAGCGAGAGCGCCAACTGACCGAATGGAAAGACGGCGTCGATGAGCACCTGCGCGGCATGGATGAGCTGGTGCATCGCCTGGTGGAAGACGGCCAGAGCCTGCGCCAAGCGCTGGATGATTCGGCCCGACGACTCGGCAGCGAGGCCATCGCCGCACCGATCGCCGAGGCCACCGCCGCAGAAGAGCAAGAAGACATCGCGGTGCCGCGTGACTACGCCGACGGCAATCGCGGCACCTTGTCCGAGGACTTCGGTCTGCGCAAGGCAGGGGAGGAAGAGCACAACCCCCACCCCCAACGCTACTGACACCTCTCGTGACGGTGCACGACCGCGCCGAGCGCCCGGGCTAATGCGCCCGGGCTCCCCCTGCGCAGCGACCCTGGCCAGGATTCTGACGGCGGGGCCAGACAGACCTGCCTGACGACAGCCGTCGCCAGATGATCGTCAGGCCGGGTTGTCGATATCCACGAAGCGATGCTCCACCGCGAACCGCTCCTCCAACCACTGGCCCAGCGCCTGGACGCCATAGCGTTCGGTGGCGTGGTGCCCTGCGGCGAGGTAGTGGATCCCCATCTCCCGGGCCAGGTGAGTGGTACGCTCGGAAATTTCGCCGGAAATAAAGGCCTGGGCCCCCGCCTCGGCGGCGGCAGCGATCATGTCCTGGGCCCCGCCGGTGCACCAGGCCACCCGGGTGATGTCCCCTGCCTGGAGCGCTTCGATCAGAAGCGGCTTGCGCTCCAGGCGCTGCCCGATCAGGGCTTCGAGTTCGACCGCCGTCATGGCCTCGCCGAGACGTCCGCGCCACAACAGCCCCTGCCCCATCGGCGCATCGATAGTGCCTTCCACTTGAAGCCCTAGACGACGGGCCAGCATGGCGTTGTTACCAAGCTCAGGGTGAGCATCCAACGGCAGGTGGTAAGCCAGCAAATTGATATCGTGCCCCAGCAGGGTCGCCAGCCGCCGCCGCTTCATGCCGGTCACCGCCACCGGCTCGTTCTTCCAGAAATAGCCATGGTGCACCAGGATCAGGTCCGCCCCCCACTCTACCGCCTCATCGAGGAGCGCCTGACACGCCGTGACGCCGGTCATCACCCGCGTCACCGACGATCGCCCCGCCACCTGCAGGCCATTCTCGGTGTAATCCTGGAACCGGGCGGTGCCTAGCAGTTCGTCACAGGCACTCACCAACTCATCACGGTCGATCATGGTTTCTCCTGGCATCCTTCGGACATACAAGGGATTCGCGATGGTACAATAGGCCCATTGTACTTGGCCCCTTCATGGCCTGCGACTCCGCCACGCGACAAGGATCCTCGCCGCATGCGACGCACCCTGCTGCCCTATCTCTGGCCGGTCATCATCGGCGTCCTGCTCGCTATCGTGCTGCTCAATGCCTTTCCCGAACGCCTCGGCCGAATGGCGCCGGCACCCGACTACCCGGTCATCAGCGCTCCGGCGCTCGACGGTGGCGGCCGAGCCGTCACCCCCCAGCAGCAGGCCCCCGAACGCCCCGCCCCAGAGGTTCAGGAAGCCGGGCCCCTAGAGCGCCGCCAGGGGCCAGCGAGCTATGCCGAAGCCGTGGAACGCGCCGCGCCGGCGGTCGTCAACGTCTACTCTTCACGGGTGGTGGAACGCGACACCCACCCCTTGATGTCGGATCCCTTCTTTCGCCAATTCTTCGGCGACAACATGCCCTCACGCCAACGCATGCTATCGAGCCTCGGTTCCGGCGTGATCGTCAGCGATGATGGCTACGTCCTGACCAACCACCACGTGATCAGCGGCGCCGACGAGGTCCAGGTAGCGTTGCGCGATGGCCGGGAGACCCTGGCGGAAGTGATCGGCACCGACCCGGAGAGCGACCTGGCGGTCCTCAAGATTGATCTGGAAGACCTGCCGGTCATCGAGCTCACCGACTCACGCATGGTCGCCGTGGGCGACGTGGCGCTGGCCATCGGCAATCCCTTCGGCGTTGGCCAGACTGTAACCATGGGCATCATCAGTGCCACCGGGCGCAGTCACCTCGGCCTCAACGCCTACGAAGACTTCATTCAGACCGACGCCGCTATCAACCCCGGCAACTCGGGCGGCGCCCTGATCAATCCGGAAGGCGCCCTGGTAGGGATCAACACCGCCATCTTCTCTCGCTCCGGCGGCTCCCAGGGCATCGGCTTCGCCATCCCTGCCAACCTGGCGCGCAATATCCTCGACGAGCTGGTTACTCAGGGCCGCGTAATCCGCGGCTGGCTCGGCATCGAAGCCCAGGAACTCAACCAGGAGCTTGCCGCCTCCTTCGGCCTGAAGGTCCCCGCCGGGGTGATCATCGCCGGTGTTGTGTCGGGAGGCCCGGCCGACCAGGCAGGACTGGTCCCGGGGGATGTGTTGCTGGAAGTCGATGGCCGCGCGGTGATCGACCCCAGGCGCACGATGAGCGACATCGCCGCGGTCGCACCCGGAACCCCCCTGGCCGTGACGGTGGCCCGCAACGGCGAGCCGACCCAGGTGGAACTGTTGGTCGGCGAGCGCCCGACACCCAGTTCCCAAGGGCTTCAGCTCGTTCCGCAGCCGAACACTCCCGGGGCACGCCAGCCCGAGTCCGGCGCCCCTGACGCCATCGCGCCGCCGCTCGATGCGCCGGCACCAGATAGCGACGACGGGACAAACCGTGACCAGAGCCCCGGTGAGAGCCCTGACCAAAGCACCGGTGAGAGCCGCGACGAGAGCCCTGATCAGAGCCCCGGCGAGAGCCCCGGCGAGAGCCCCGGTCAAAACCCCGGCGAGAGCCTAGAAGAGAGCCCCGCCGGACAGTCCGGCCAGTAGCCCGGCGAATACCCGGCGAACCACCGACGCAGAGAACGGCGTGTCGCCTCCCCGCACGATCAGCACTATCAGCACCAACGCAAACGCCCCGGCGAAAGCCGGGGCGTTTGCGGACAACCTGGCAGCTTGCTGCTGCCATCGCGCTTACCCTGCCACCTTCAATCACGAATACGGTATTCGGCGCTTCGCGCATGGGCCGTCAGCGATTCGCCACGAGCCAGCACAGACGCGGTGCGACCCAGCGTCGATGCACCTTCGGCCGAACAGTGAATGATCGAGGAGCGCTTCTGGAAATCGTAGACGCCAAGCGGCGACGAGAAGCGCGCGGTCCCGGACGTCGGCAGCACGTGGTTCGGTCCGGCGCAATAATCACCCAGGGCTTCCGCGGTGTAGCGCCCCATGAAGACAGCGCCGGCGTGGCGCACCTGCGGCAGCAACGCCTCGGGATCCGCCACCGACAGCTCCAGATGCTCGGGCGCGATGCGATTGATCAGCTCGACCGCCTCACCGACATCGCGGCAGGCGATCAGGGCCCCACGAGCGGCCATCGATGCCCGCGCGATCGGTTCTCGTTCGAGACTCGGCAACAGGCTCGCCATGGCGTCCTGCACCGCATCGAGATGTGCTTCATCCCAGCTGACCAGGATCGCCTGGGCATCTTCATCGTGCTCGGCCTGGGAGAAGAGGTCCATGGCGAGCCACTCCGGATCGGTGTGACCGTCGGACACCACCAGGATCTCCGAGGGCCCGGCGATCATGTCGATCCCCACCTGACCAAAGACCGCCCGTTTGGCCGTTGCCACAAAGATATTGCCGGGCCCCACGATCTTGTCGACCCGGGGCACGCTCTCGGTACCATAGGCGAGGGCCGCCACGGCCTGGGCGCCGCCGACCGTGAACACATGATCGACGCCGGCCAGGTGCGCCGCAGCGAGCACCAGGTCGTTCACCACTCCGTCGGGCGTCGGCACCACCATGACGATTTCCCTGACCCCCGCCACGTGCGCGGGCAACGCATTCATCAACACCGAAGACGGATAGGCGGCTTTCCCACCCGGCACATAGATGCCGGCACGGTCGAGCGGCGTGACCTTCTGCCCCAGCACCGTACCGTCGGCTTCGGTGTACTGCCATGAGGTCGGCTTCTGCTGCTCGTGATAGTGGCGCACACGCTCAGCGGCGACCGTCAGCGCCTGGCGCTGTTCGTCGCCAAGGCCGTCGAAAGCCGCCTGCAAACGCTCCGGCCCGATCGTCAGTTCCGCCATGGTCGTCGCATCGACGCGATCAAAGCGACGCGTCAGGGCCACCAGGGCCTCGTCGCCTTTCGCCTTCACCTGCGCCAGTATCTCCGCCACGCTCTGCTGCACACGGTGATCCGAGACCCCTTCCCAGGCCAGAAGACTCGACAGGCGCGCGTCGAAGTCGGCGTCACGGGTAGAGAGGCGAGTCACCGCGATTTCCGGGGCGGATTGGGTCATCTGAGGGGCTTCCTGTGTGCTGTCCGTTCTCGCTCGATGAGCGTTGTAGCGCTCGGTGAGCGCAATCTGTCGGCGGCCTTCGACGCCCCCAAAGAGAGCGTCGAGGCGGACCTGGCTCAGCCGGTCTTGTCAGCCGGCCTTGCTCAGCCGGTCTGGGTCGGGCGTCGCGCCGCCACCGCTTCGCGCAAACGCGCAATCAATGGCTTCAACCGGTCGTGCTTGATCGTCATGGCCGCCTGATTGACCACCAGCCGAGTGCTGATATCGGCCATCATCTCACGCGGCTCCATGCCATTGGCACGCAGGGTGTTGCCGGTGTCGACGATATCGACGATCTCGTCCGCCAAGTTCATCAAGGGGGCAAGCTCCATGGCGCCATAAAGCTTGATCACCTCGGCCTGAATGCCCTGCTCGGCATAGTAGCGCCTGGCCACATTGACGAACTTGGTCGCGACCCGGCGCCGAGCCCTGGCGGGCTCGGCGCCCTTGAGGCCCGCAGTCATGAGCTTGCAGCGAGCGATTTCCAGGTCCAAGGGTTCGTAGAGCCCTTCGGCGCCATGCTCAAGCAGCACGTCCTTGCCGGCGATCCCCAGATCGGCGGCCCCCAACTGAACATAGGTCGGCACATCGGTGGCGCGAATCACCACCAGCTTCACATCGCTCAAATTGGTATCGAACAACAGCTTGCGGCTCTTGCCGAGATCCTCGACGGGACGAATGCCGGCGTCGGCCAACAGCGGCAGGGTCTCATCCAGGATGCGCCCCTTGGAGAGCGCCAGTATCAATTGCTTGCTCATGATCTCGCCTGATTGTCGGGCCTTGGTATGCGGGCTTGCTATGCGGGCTAAGCATGCGGGCTAGGCATGCGGGCTAGGCATGCGGGCTAGGCATGCGGGCTTTAGCGTGATGACAGTGACTGGGCGACGCCCCCAAGGCCGTTGGCCAACAGGCACGACCCTGGACGTCGGTCGCGATCGTCTAGCCCGGAATGCGCTTGATCCGCGCGCCCAGCAGTTGCAGCTTTTCCTCAATGCACTCGTAGCCACGGTCGATGTGATAGATCCGATCGACCAGGGTCTCGCCTTCCGACATCATCGCCGCTATCACCAGCGACGCCGAGGCACGCAGGTCGGTGGCCATCACCGGGGCACCAGACAAACGCTCAACGCCATTGATCACCGCGGTATTACCTTCCAGCGCAATCTGAGCGCCCATGCGATTGAGCTCCTGCACGTGCATGAAGCGATTCTCGAAGATCGTCTCCACCACCCGTGAGTTGCCTTCGGCAACCGCGTTCATGGCCACGAACTGAGCCTGCATATCGGTCGGGAAGGCCGGATAGGGTGCGGTGCGAATGTTGACCGCCTTGGGCCGACGCCCTTCCATATCGAGCTCGATCCAATCATCGCCGGTGGTGATCTTGGCCCCGGCTTCCTCGAGCTTGGCCAGCACCGCCTCGAGAATATCGGCCCGGGTACGACGTACCCTGACCCGCCCACGCGACAAGGCCGCCGCGACCAGGAAGGTACCTGTCTCGATGCGATCCGGCATCACATCGTGGTGCGCGCCATGCAGGCGCTCCACCCCTTCGATGGTAATGGTATCGCTGCCGTGGCCGCGAATATCGGCGCCCATCTTGATCAGGCACTCGGCCAGATCGACGATCTCGGGCTCCCGAGCCGCATTTTCCAATACCGTGGTGCCGTCGGCCAGCGCCGCCGCCATCAGCAGGTTTTCGGTACCGGTCACGGTCACGGTGTCGAGGAAAATGGTCGCGCCCTTGAGGCGCCCGTTGCTGCTGGCCCGAATGTAGCCGCCCTCGACACGAATCTCGGCGCCCATGGCTTCGAGGCCACGAATATGCAGATCCACTGGCCGGGATCCGATGGCGCAGCCCCCCGGCAGAGACACGTCGGCCTTGCCAAAGTGTGCCAACAACGGTCCGAGCACCAGAATCGAGGCCCGCATCTTCTTCACGAGTTCATACGGAGCGTGACAGTCGGTGACCTGGGCGCCGTTGAGCTGAATGCTCATCTTCTCACCCATCACCGCCTGCACGCCCATATGGCCAAGCAGCTCCAGCGTGGTGGTGATGTCCTGAAGATGAGGCAGATTGCCGATGGTCACCGGCTCTTCCGACAGCAGCGTGGCGCATAGAATAGGCAGGGCCGCATTCTTGGCGCCGCTGGCCCAGACATCGCCTTCGGCGGGCCCGTTGCCGGTAATGATCAGTTTATCCATGCAAGGTTACCGTCAGGTCCCCGGGTTTTCCGCCGCGGACTGCCACTGGGAGGGGGTGTACGTCTTGATGCTGACCGCGTGCAGCGCACCGGAGGCGATTTCCTCGGCCAGTGCCGAGTAGATCACCTGCTGACGCTTGACCGGCGACAGCTCACCGAACCGCTCTCCCACGGCGACGACCTGAAAATTGCAGCCTTCACCCTGGATATGAAATTCACAGCCTTCCACTCGGCTTTCGAGCAGCGCCTTGACGTCGCTGGGTTGCATGCACGGGCTCCTTGAAGGGTTCACGGGGCGCGCCGGCTCGAGGCCGGCGCACACACACATCACGATGGGGGGCTATGGTAATGAAAAGCGTCGCGCTTGGCGATGGCGAACGCCAAGCGAGGGCCCTATAGGCCCTCGCTTGGGAGAGGAAACGCCGTGGTGAAGCCCGCACGACCGGTGGCGCAAACGGACACGGCAATCCCTGACGCGTCGCCCGCCGCCTCAGTTCGAGACGGTGGCGGGTAACAGACTATCGATACCGGCGAGCCGAGTCAGACGCTGCAGAGCCGGCGACAGCTCAACGCCATCGAGACGCAGGCCTGCCTCACGAATGGCACGTAGCCACTCCAGCATCACGCTCAGTGCGGCGCTGGAAACCTGCTCGACGTCGCCGAGATCCAGCCGCACGGACTCGCCCTGCTGCCGAGCTTCGAGCCACTCACGCCCGGCTTCGGCCATCTCCGCCGCGCCGTCGAAGTTGACCCTTCCACAAACCCGTAGAGACGTCTCACTGGCTTCCAGACGGGCATCGTCAATGCTCATCAGCACCTTCATGCGCCGCCACGCTCCAGCTCATCGACGGCGAGTTCAGGCGCCCAGCTATTGATCACGGCATCGTAGTCGCGATTGTACTGACGCATGGCCTGGTCAAACTGGTTACGGAACGTCAGGCCGAGGTTGATGCCATTGACGATCACGTTGACGACCTTCCACTGACCGTTGGACCGGCGCAGGGTATAGCTGACCGGATAGACCGCCCCGTCGGTACCGACGATTTCCATGTCGACACTATCCTGATCGTCATAGCGGGCCGCCGACTGCTTGTCGAGCACGCGGATCTCGCTGTATTCGAAGGTAATCAGGCCCTTGGCATAGGTATCGAGCAGCGTCTGCTTGAACACATCGACGAAACGCGAGCGCTGGGCCGGTGTGGCGTTGTTGAAGTAACGCCCCATGACACTGGCGCCGATATAGCGGAAGTCGGCGACGCCACGCAGGCTCTCGTCGACCATCTGCTTGAGTTCATCCGGATGCGACATGAAGTACGACTCACGGCCGTCGATCATGCCCATCAGGTCATCAATGCTCGAGCGAATCAGTTGATCGGGGGATTGCTGGGCGAAGGCGGGAACGCTCGCCAGCACCAGCAACAGTGCCATCAACATCTTGTGAAAACGGGCCATCAGGGGCTTCACGGTCGTCATCATGACTCTCCTTGGTACCGGTGGCTGCCGGCTCAGTCTTTGACCAGATTGGACACGAACTGCTGAATGAGTTCCTCGAGCACCAGCGCCGACTGGGTATCGCGAATGGCCTCACCCTGGGCCAGCATCTCCGGGGAGCCGCCGACTGACAGACCGATGTACTGCTCGCCGAGCAGCCCCGAGGTCAGGATCGCTGCGGTGCTGTCATCCGGCAACATGCCGTCGAGCTCGTGGTCCAGCGACATGACCACCTCGGCGTCATACCATTCGGTGTTGAGATCGATACTCTCGACTCTCCCCACCGTCACGCCGGCCATGGTGACCTTGGCGCGTGGTTTGAGGCCACCGATGTTGGCAAAGTTGGCCTTCAACTCGAAGGTGTCATCGGCTCGCTCAAGATCGAGACCACTCACCTTCAACCCCAGGAACACCAGTCCGAGGATGCCTGCCAGCATGAACAGACCTACACCAAACTCCATCGTCTTGCTGCGCTTCATCGACAGTCTCCGCAGAATCAGGAAAGCCCACCGAACATCATGGCGGTGAGCACAAAATCCAAGCCCAGCACGGCAAGGGATGAGTAGACCACGGTCCGGGTGGTTGCCCGGGAGATACCCTCCGACGTGGGAATCAGGTCATAGCCTTGGAACACGGCAATCCAGGTGACAACCAGCGCAAACACCAGGCTCTTGACCACACCGTTGCCGATGTCGGCAACGAAAGCGACGCTGGCCTGCATGTTGCCCCAATAGGAACCCTCGAAGACGCCCAGCCACTCGACCCCCACCAGATAGCCACCCCAGATACCGACGACGCTGAACCCTATCGTCAGCAGCGGCAGCGACAGAAACCCCGCCCACAACCGCGGCGCCACGATCCGCCTGAGCGGGTCGACGCCGATCATTTCCATGCTGGTGAGCTGCTCGGTGGCCTTCATCAGGCCGATCTCCGCGGTCAGCGCGGAACCCGCCCGACCGGCAAACAGCAGCGCCGCCACGACCGGGGCGAGTTCACGCAATAGCGACAGCGCTACCATCTGACCCAGCGCCTGCTCCGCACCAAACCCGACCAGAATGGTATAGCCTTGCAGCGCCAACACCATGCCGATGAACAACCCCGAGACCAGCACAATGGCCAGCGACATGACGCCGATCATGTGCATCTGGACCATCCACAGGCGCAGACCTTCGCCCGAAGGCCGCCCGAACAGAGATTGACCGAGGAACAGGCCAGCACGGCCCACCGCCTCCAGCAGGTCGCAGCCCTTGCGCCCCAGCCGGGTGATTCGATCGATCATCGCCTGCCTCCCAGACCCAGGATGTCATCATGAAAATCGTTGGCCGGATAATGAAACGGCACCGGCCCATCAGGCTCACCATGGACAAACTGACTGACCCGGGCATCCTGCTCGACGTCCAGTGATTCCGGTGTGCCATGGGCCATGACTCGGCCATCGGCAATCACATAGACGTAATCGGCGATCGACAACGTTTCCTTGATGTCATGCGAGACGACGACCGCGGTCAAGCCCAAGGCCTGATTCAGTCGCTTTATTAGCTGAACCAGCACACCCATCGAGATCGGATCTTGCCCCACGAAGGGTTCGTCATAGAGGATCAACTCGGGGTCCAGCGCCACGGCCCGGGCCAAGGCGACCCGCCGGGTCATGCCCCCCGACAGCTCGGCAGGCATCAGCGAGCGCGCCCCACGCAGGCCAACGGCCTCGAGCTTCATCAGAACCACGTCTCGGATCATGCTTTCCGGCAGATCGGTATGCACACGCAGCGGAAAAGCCACGTTCTCGAACACGCTAAGGTCCGAGAACAGGGCCCCGCTCTGAAACAACATGCCCATCCGCCGGCGCATGCGAAACAACGCCTTGCGCGACAAGCCATGAACATCCTGACCGGCGATCATCACCCGCCCGGAATCCGGAGTGATCTGACCGCCCATCAGCTTGAGCAGGGTCGTCTTGCCCGTGCCGCTGGGCCCCATGATGGCGGTGATCTTGCCACGGGGGATGGAGAGGTCGACGCCGCGAAAAATGTCACGGTCGCCGCGGGAGAAATGCAGGTTCTCCACCTCCACCAATGAGGAAGCCATCATCGCGATCCCTTTAGGTCAAAATTGAGTAGCGAGCGAAGCCAATTATCGAACATCGTATCTTAACGCTCCTTGCCCACGCCAGCGCCACCCGTTGCGCGCTTGCGCGCAGAACGGCCAGAAGGTTCAATGGGCGCCCTTTCCGCCACCTCGACTGACGCTGTCCATGCTGGTACCCATACTCGTTGTCCTACTTGGTTTTTTCGGCCTTCTCTGGAGCGCCGACCGCTTCGTCGGCGCCGCCGCCGCCACGGCCTATCGCGCCGGAATGAGCATTATGCTGGTGGGGATGACCATCGTCTCCATCGGTACATCGGCCCCCGAAATCGTGGTCTCGATCATGGCATCGCTGGACGGGGCACCAAACCTCGCCACCGGCAATGCGCTCGGCTCCAACATCGCCAACATCGCCCTAGTTCTGGGTATCACTGCCATGGTGGTACCAGTGCCGGTACGCTTTACCATCGTCCGTCGCGAGCTACCTCTGTTGCTCGGTGCCACCGGGCTCGCCGGCTATGCGCTGGCCGATGGGCAGCTGGGTCGCCTCGACGGACTGCTGCTGCTGGCACTTCTGGTATTCAGCCTGTGGTGGTTGTTTCGCGCTGACACCGCGGACACCGACCAGGGCGCCGAGATACCGGGGATGGCGCTCGGCAAGGCACTGATATGGTTGGCCTTGACCCTTGTCATCATGATCGCAAGCTCGCGTGCGCTGGTGTGGGGCGCCACGCAACTGGCGCGCGACCTTGGCGTCAGTGAACTGATGATAGGCCTCACGGTGGTCGCCATCGGCACTAGCCTGCCAGAACTGGCCGCTTGTATCGCCAGCGCCCTGAAGCGTCACCATGACCTGGCGATCGGCAACATCATCGGCTCCAATCTGTTCAACATGCTTGCCGTCCTGCCCATACCGGGACTGCTGGCGCCGGGCGCCACCGACCCGGCCGCCGCGAGCCGCGACTATCCGGTCATGCTGATACTGACCCTTGCCCTGGCCGCGGTGCTGCTCTGGCAGCGTCGCGGACGAGTGGGACGTCTGATCGGCGCCGTCTTCACCCTGTCCTATATCGCCTACCTTGGCTGGCTCGGCACCTCGGGTGCGGCCTGACTCTTGTGGGAATCACCGCAAACGGCAACAATCATGACCATGACTGAGCATTCCTCACCGAAAACGGCAGCGCTCTCCTTGCGAGACAGCGCGCGCCGGACCCTGGAGCTCGAACAGGAGGCCATCGGCGCCCTGATCGAGCGACTCGATGACGCCTTCGATCACGCCTGCGAGCTGATCCTCGCCTGCCATGGACGTGTCGTGGTCACCGGCATGGGTAAATCTGGCCATATCGGCGGCAAGATCGCCGCCACCCTCGCCAGTACCGGCACGCCGGCGTTCTTCGTCCACCCGGGCGAGGCCAGCCACGGCGACCTCGGCATGATCACCCCGGGCGATCTGGTACTGGCGCTGTCGAACTCCGGCGAAACCGCCGAAGTCACGGCGCTGCTCCCCCTGCTGAAGCGCATGGGCATCCCTCTGGTCAGCATGACCGGACGCCCTCAATCCACGTTGGGTCGCCATTCGGAAGCGCACTTGAATGCCGCAGTCGAGCGCGAGGCCTGCCCACTGGATCTGGCACCGACATCATCGACGACGGCGGCCCTCGCGCTCGGTGACGCCCTGGCGGTGGCC
>Ga0114954_1000203_pt1 | contig 22139 bp, 18 predicted proteins | sample Porto_4metaG_FD_87299 | JGI IMG/M metagenome (GOLD analysis project Ga0114954, IMG submission 87299) | Marine algal microbial communities from Porto, Portugal - Porto_4 metaG | ecosystem: Host-associated > Algae > Red algae > Unclassified | place: Portugal: Porto | collected 2015-02-02
CGCGCAGCCAGCAGCTCGACTGGGCATCACGGTTCCCCAGACGATCCCAGTGAAACTGCACCTTGACCCGGTTGAGGTGATCGGTATGGATCTCTTCACCCTCTGGGCCGACCACGATGGCGGTCTGGGGGCCGCCCACCACCGGGCGCGGGTGATCCAGGGTGCTGCGGTAGGGCTGGCTGAGACGCTGGGTCTCGAAGTCGACCAAATAGTGGCCGGTGCCGGCGCGCTGGTAGTCGTCGCTGTGGAGACTATCGTCTTCTAACCCATGGGCACGGCGGGCGCTATCGAGCGGCGCCTGCAGGCTGCCCGGCAGGGTGTTGAGATGAGCCGAGACCGGCAGGGCGTTCTCGGCATGAATGGTAAGGCCCAGCACCAGGAATTCGCGCTCGTCACTGCCGCCACCATCGTGGAGGGCGTGCTGGCTGAGTTCGAACCAGCGCCCCACTTCGAGCTGGCGGGCGCCACCGGCGCCATGAAAGCGCTTGGCCTTGGATTCCAACGCCTCCAGGCGATTAAGCGACAGGCGTTCGCCGCGAAAGTGATCGTCGAAATAGTACTCGCCGGGGGTGTCGTAGACGTCCTGCTCCGGCAGGTTGCCCTGCTCGCGAATGCTGTCCTGCAGGCTGTGCTTCTCGAGCCGGGGTTGCTTGTAGTCGAAGGTGCCGATGCTGACCCGGGTCGGCTGCTGCTCGCGCCAGCCGCCCCACTGGGTGATGGCGTCTTCATGCTCGGTGGCATCCTGGCGGTGAAAGCGAATGGTCTGGGGCGTGACCGGCAGGCAGGTCTGCGGGTCGTCGGTGAAGACGATACGGTGGCCGCTGAAGTCATCGCCGCGATCATTGCCGTTCTCTTCGCCCGCGTCGTTGCGACTCTCGCCGTCGCTCCGGTGGCTACCGGCATGCTCGGTGTACCACCAGATGCCTTCTTGCTCGCAGAGTCGGCTGACAAAGTGATAGTCGCTTTCGCGGTACTGCACGCAGTAACTGCGCGGTGGGTACTCGCGGCGCAGATCGAAACGCCACTGACACTGGCCCAGGGCGGTGGCCTGTTGCGCGAACACCGCCTCGAGCACCTCGACGGCGCTCTTGTCCTGGAAGATGCGGCTGTCGCGGCCGAGTTTGAGCATCGCGAACCAGGGCACGAGCTTTAGCTGGTAGTAATGGACTCCGCCATCTTCGCCGAGAAGCGCGGCCGATTCGACCAGCCCGGACAGCCGTCGATACTGGCCGCTGGCCTGTCGAATCGAGAGCTCGGCGGGCTGGGCCATCAGGCTCTTGAGCTCGATATCGCCGCGCTGGGCGATGCAGTCAAGGGTGTAGGTGAAGGGCCGGGAAATACGCTCTTCGCCGACCAACCGGTGGGGAATGAGGTCGGCGCCCTTGGCCTCCAGGCTTAACTTGATCAGGCGCTCGTTCTGGGTGAGCGGCACCTCGAAAGAGGCCAGAAGGGGCGTGAGCCAGTCTGATTGTGCCATCGCAAGCATCCTTTCTCTGCGTATCGGCTAGCGGCGCTCTTTGCGCAGTGGCTAGCGGCGCTGTCGGTCTTCTTTCATCCCTGGTACGCGCCTGAGCCGATAGGCGGCCAAGCGCGTGATGGTGCTCGATGCTTGGCCGGCGGTTGAATGGCCGTCGCCCCGCTCTTGCGCACGACCCAGCAAGCGGCAACACGCGGTGGCGTGCGCCGTACCGCGGCCACCGCGCTGCGAGAGGGGGTGCCGATGATCAAGCACAGGCTGCGAGTCGGTTAGCCGAGGTGGCCAGGCGTCAATGCACGAGTCTGCAGAGGGGAAGGGTACTCGGGTCAGCAAAAGAGGGATATCGCATATCTCTTACAAATAGCGTCTGGCGATAGCATGCACCCCGACCGCGCGGCTCTCACGACGAAGGTGCCCGCCGATCGCCTGTGCCCTGATGGTCAGGACTTACGGTGTCCGGCAGGCAGGGGGAGCTGTCAGGCGCAAGCGCGGCTCCACCAGGGAACTCAGGCAGAGCGGAGGCTGCGGCGTGAAGATGCGCTGCCAAAGCTGAGCGAGTGGCCGTTCCCGGGGGGCATCGTCGAGCTGGAGGGTCGGTGCCAGGGGCTGCCAGCCAGACGGGCCGAGTTCGGCCAGAGCGAAACGGAACGGATGGAAACCCGGAAAGCCAAGACGCAAATCGGTTGCCTGCAGCTCAGTGATGCCGTCTTCACTCACGGCCTCGTAGCGCAGGAAGGGACCGGCGAACCAGTCGAGGCGGCGGCCCATCGCGGTGGCAAGGGCAACGCCTTCGAGGTCGTTGGCCGGCGAGCTGTCGGGATCACGTTGCTGTTGTGGACGCTTGGCATCCGCCGGGAGGCGGCGAAAGGTCTCGAACTGTGGTGAGGTATCGCCGTCGAACACGCCGACCAGCGTCTCCAGCTGGCGGTCGCCGTCGATCACCGTGACTCGCCACAGCAACGTGGTGAAGGGGACCGGCTGGATCAGTCTCGGTGACTCGGTGAGGCCGGCGTCGGCCAGTACCGGCTCCACCCGGGACGCCACCCAGCTCTTGGCCCCGAGTGCGGTGAGCAGGTACGCACTCGAGATGACCAGTCCCCAGCTGACGGCGCGTTGCAGCCGGGCCGGTTGTCGCCGCCCGCGCCACAAGGCCACGCCAAGGGCAATCAGCAGCGGCAGGGTATAGAGCGGGTCGATGATGAAGACCAGCGGCGTGGCGCTCGGCCGAGTCACCGTCAAGGGCCACCACAGCTGGGTGCCGTAGGTGGTGATCGAATCTAGCAGCGGGTGGGTCGCCAGGCACAGCCAGAACAGCGCCCACCAGCGTAGCAGGCCGACATCGTCAAGCCGACCAAGACGACGGGCGAGCGCGACTGCCAGGCCGGCCAGCAGGGTGGCGAGCCCGGTTAGCATAAACAGCGAATGACTGAAGCCGCGGTGATAGGTCACGTTGGCCACGGCGTCGCCGTAGTCGATGATGACGTCCATGTCCGGCAGGCTGCCGAGTACGGCGCCGATGGCGAGCGACTTGCGTCCGAGGTGGCGGCCCATGACGGCGCCACCGAGGGCCGCACCGAGGGCAGCCTGGGTAATCGAGTCCATGCGGTCACTCGTGGTGAGGTCGTGGCGGTGGCGCGTGATGGGGCAAGACTAGGTGCCGGCGGCTCGGGTATCAAGCGGCCGAGGCGCCGACAGGCTAGCGCTTGTCCCTGGCCGCTGTTGCCTCGGCCCAGGCTGGCGAAGCCCTCAGTACGCGGGCCTGCACCGGGCAGTCGTCACGGTGGGCGCCAGGCAGGTAGCCAGAACTCATCAGGAATTCCTTGACGATCTCTGGCCCGGTAAAGCGGAAGTGACGCTTGAACAGCTTCACCCAGTCGGCGTGCACCAGTGGGTGGTGGGCGTCCAACCAGGCCTGAAATCCGCCGTCGGACGCTCGCATGCCCTGGATGACGCGGGCATTGTGGATGACGGCCTCGACTTTCAGGCGATTGCGGATGATGCCGGCATCCTGCAATAGCCGCTCGCGCTCGGCATCGCCGTAAGCGGCGACGCGATCGACGTCGAAGTTGTCGAAGGCGGCACGAAACGCTTCGCGTTTTTTCAGCACGGTCAGCCACGACAGCCCCGCCTGGTTGATTTCCAGCACCAGGCGCTCGAACAGGTCGCTTTCATCGACGATCGGGAAGCCGTACTCCTGATCGTGATAGGGGCCGTGTAACGGATGCCCCGGGGCAAGGTCACAGTAGTCGCTCATAGATGATCGTATCCTTGTGCATAAGCGGCGCGAATCGGATAGTGTCCTTTCCATGCTCATCGTCACCGCTGGCCTATGCATACTGTATGCATACGGTATGCATACAGTATGCGACAGCATGCGGCAGTCGGTGTCCCGGCATCCGCCGACAGCGGTGAAATCACGTTCGGAGATCATACGTCATGTCCCACTTCTCACGCGCGTTTGTGGTCGTCACCGGCGCTTTGCTAAGCCCCTTGGCCCTGGCCGCTTCTCTTGATATGCACAAGGACCCCAACTGCGGCTGCTGCAGCGCTTGGGCCGAGCACATGCGCGACGCCGGGTTCGAGGTTCGTATTCACGAGACTGCCGATATCGGCGCCGTGAAGCGCGAGCTAGGCGTTCCCGCGTCGCTGGGCTCCTGCCATACGGCAACGCTTGAAACCGATGCTGGACGGCGCTATCTGATCGAGGGCCATGTGCCGGCAGAGCAGGTGGCGCGACTCATGGAACAAAACCCGGATATCGAAGGCCTGGCCGTGCCGGGCATGCCCCAGGGCTCTCCCGGCATGGAAACCGGCCGGGTCGACGAATACGCGGTGTTGAGCTGGGCCGACGGGGCCGAGCGCGCCGAGGTCTTTGCGCGCTACCCGTGAGGCGAGCCGCGCCCGGGCCTCGACATGGGTGCCTGTTCGCACCGATGCAACCTTACCCGAGCCCGCGGCCAAGTCCCGCGGGCCACCCCTGACCGAGAAGGAGACTCCGATGCAATACCTGCACACCATGGTGCGCGTCAGCGACCTGGAGGCCTCGCTACATTTCTACTGTGAGCTGCTGGGGCTAAAGGAGGTTCGGCGCAAGGAGAACGACAAGGGCCGCTTTACCCTGGTCTTCCTGGCCGCGCCAGAGGACGAGGCGCGCTCCCGCGAGACCCAGGCGCCGGAGCTTGAATTGACCCACAACTGGGACCCGGAGGAGTATCAGGGCGGGAGGAACTTCGGCCACCTGGCGTACCGAGTCGATGATATCTATGCCCTGTGCCAGAAGCTTCAAGATGGCGGTGTGACCATCAATCGTCCGCCTCGGGATGGCCACATGGCCTTCGTCAGAAGCCCCGATGGCATCTCGGTGGAATTGCTGCAGAAGGGCGATGCGCTGGCCCCGGCCGAACCCTGGGCGTCGATGGAAAATACGGGTAGCTGGTAGTTCTTGGCATAGCTCCAGGCATTGTTCTTGGCATAGCTCTTGGCCTAGCGCTTGGGCTTGGAATAGCTCCTGGAACGGCGTTTGTCGCAGCCCTGTTGTTGCAGCCCTGTTGTCGCAGCGCTTTTGTTGCAGCGCTTTGAACACCGCCCTGCGAAGAGTCCTTCGAACAACCCTTGAGGTAGCTCCGGGCAGCGGGAAACGGCTTCGCTGCGCGAGTGACGATGGTTTGCTGCTCCGATATGACAGCTCCGACATGACAACGCCGCCGAGGTTTCCCTCGGCGGCGTTGTTTGCCGTTGGGTGAGCGTAAAGCCCCCAGCGACGCTTAGCCCTGGGCGGTCGCGGCGCCGGTGATGCCCCCGGAGGCCGCCGCGCGGCGAGCGATGTCGCTCAGCGCGCCGTCATCGGCGTTCAGATCGCGAAACGCCCCCATGGCACCGAGCAGGGCGGAGCTTTCGTAAGGCACGAAGACGCGCTCCCCGTCTTTGGCCATCTGCGGCAGCATCGAGATGTAGGACTGGCCCAACAGGTAGCCGATGACGTCCTTGGTGTTCTTCTCGCCTTCGCCCATGGCGTTGAGCACCAGTTCGATGGAGCGGCTTTCGCCTTGTGCCCGCAAGATGGCGGCTTCCTTGTCACCCTGGGCATTGAGGATCGCCGATTCCTTCTGGCCCTGAGCCTTGGCAATGGCCGCCGCCTTGTCGCCCTCGGCCTCGGTCACGGTGGCGCGACGGCGACGCTCGGCGGACATCTGCAGATGCATCGCCTCTTTCACTTCTTCGGGCATCTCGATGTCCTGCACCTCGATGCGATTGATCGCCACGCCCCACTTGGAAGCCGGCTCTTCCATCTGCTCCTTGATCTTGGCGTTGACCTCGGCCCGGGACTCGAAAATCTTGTCGAGCTCCATCTGGCCGACCACCGAGCGCAGTGTGGTCTTGGCCAGTACTTCCACTGCCTGACTCATGTTCTCGATCTTGTAGACCGCGTTGGCCGGATCGATGATCTGAAAGTAGATGGCACCGTCGATGCGCACGGTGACGTTATCGGTGGTCACGACCGGTTGGGACGGAAAGTCCATCACCGACTCGCGCAGGTCGATGCGGGTTTCCTGGCTCAACAACGCGATCAGGTCCTGACCGCTGCGCTGGTAGCGCACCATCTTGATCGGACGTGGCTTGTCGAAAAACGGGATGATGAAGTTGACGCCCCTTTGCAGGGTACGGTGATAGGCGCCGAGGCGCTCAATGACGATGACCTCGGATTCCTGGACGATCACCAGGCCCTTGAGGACCACGATGAGCGCGAGAACCACCACGACCAGCGCGATGACGAGGCCTGGGCTCAGGTAAGGCAGCATACGAGACTCCTTCTACGATGCGTTTGGTGCAATGTCGGTGCAATGCGAACGTCGCCCGCGGGGGCAACGGGGCGGCCTCCTGCCGACCCGGGGTCAGCATAAGCCGAGCGGTGCCTCTGCGCCATCGTCGTGAATCGCCAGGGTGCGCCTCGGGCCTGCCACGGGAAAGCCGAGCCTTGGGCCTCGGGAGGAAGCAGGAGGGAAGGGCGCCGCTTGTGTCGGCGCTCAGGAACCTTCGCCGGCCGGGCGCACGATGGCTTGAGTGCCCTCGAAGCGCACCAGGGTGACTTCGTCACCGGGCCTCAGCGCGAGGTCGGCATCGCTTTCTCTGTCGAGTCGGGCGCGATAGAGGTCGCCGTCGAGCTTGATGCTGGGGGCATTGTCGAAGTCGCGGGAGACCAGCACGAAGCGCTGACCGGCACCTCCGCCGGCGCCAGCGACGCCGAAGGAGCGCTGTCTGTTGCGCCCGCGCAGGCGCCAGATCGCCAAGGGGACGAGAATCCCACAGGACACCGCCGCCACAATGAGCTGGCCGGTGAGGAGAAGGCCGATCCAGGCAGACAGGGCGGTGAGCGCGGCGGCCGCCGCGATGGCGAGCAGCACGTAGGAACCGGTGAGCAGTTCGGCGACCAGGGCGCCGAGGCCGAGCAGCAGCCACAGCAGGGCGGGGGTAATCAGGTCCATAGCATGTCCTTTCAGGCTGGCGAGTCGAGGTGACTTCCTGTCATCGCCACGATTCTGCGCCGCCGATCGCGGGGCCACAAGTCCGCCCTGCAGGTTGCTCGATGCCGGACCTGTCGTGTGCCGCCGTGGCTCGCCGTATCGTCGTCGCGCTCCGGTGCCTGAATAGCAAGCGCCGCCGAGGATCACTCGGCGGCGCGGGCACGGCGCGGGCCTATGGCCTCACCAGAAGCCGAGTACCTTCCACCACAGGCTGCCGACGACGACCCAGACGGTCAGGTTGACGAGGCTCATCAGCAGGCCGGCCTTCCACCAGGTGCCGAGCTCGACGTAGCCGGAGCCGAAGATGATCGGGGCGGTGCCGGTGGCGTAGTGGGTGAGCGACATCATCAGCGACGAGGCACCGGCCAGCAGCAGGGCGATGTACAGCGTGGGGATGCCCAGCGCCATGCCGGCGGCGAGAAAGGCGGCGTACATGGCGGTGATATGGGCGGTGGTGCTGGCGAAAAAGTAGTGGGCATAGAAGTACACCCCGGTGAGCGCCAGTGCCATGCCGAACCAGCCGATGTGGAAGGAGCCAATGCCGGTCTCGATGACGTCGGAGAACCAGCCGATCAGGCCAAGCTTGCCGAGGTAACTCGCCATCATCACCAGGGCGGCGAACCAGACGATGGTGTCCCAGGCGGACTTCTCGCCGAGGATGTCATCCCAGGTCAGCACATTGGTGATGAGCAAGATCGACAGACCCAGCAGGGCGACGGCGGTGGAGTTGACCGCGAAGGCGTCGCCGAACAGCATCGCCGGAACCCCTGCCCACAGCAGCAGCAGCAGGCCGAACACACCGATCATGATCTTTTCGTTGCCCGACAGTGGCCCCATGGCGCTTAGCTGGTCCCGGGCGAAGTGGGTGGCGTCGGGGGTGCGCTTGAGTTCGGGGGGATACAGCAAATAGAGCACCACCGGCATCAGGGCGATGGCGACCAGGCCCGGCAGTAGCGCCGCCAGCGCCCATTGGGTCCAGCTGATGCTGATGGCACTGTCGGTGGCCTTGGCGATCAGGTCGACGATCAAGGGGTTCGGCGCGGTGGCAGTGATGAACATTGCCGAGGTGATCGGGTTGGCATGGTAGTTCACCAGGGCCAGGTACTCGCCGATCTTCTTGCTGGTGCCGGCGTCTGGCGAGGACCCGAAGCTGTCGGCGATGGAGCGCATGATCGGATGCATGATGCCGCCACCCCGGGCGGTATTGCTGGGGGTGATCGGCGCGATGGTCAATTCGGCCAGGGACAGCGCATAGCCGATGCCGAGGGTGCGTTTGCCGAAGGCAGCGATGAAGGCGTAGCCGATGCGGTTGCCAAGCCCCGTCTTGGACAGCCCCCGGGAGATCATGATCGCCAGGCCAATCAGCCAGATCAGCGGATTGGAGAAGCCCGACAGTGCATCACTGACCGCCGCCTTGCTGTTGTCGGGATTGGTGACGCCGGTCAAGGCCACCAGGGTGATGGCGATGATCGCCAAGGCCCCGATGCGCATGGTCTTGCCGATGATGGCGGTGATGGTGCCGACGAAGATCGCCAGCAGGTGCCAGGCCTCGGGGGAGACCCCCTCGGGGACGGGGATGGCGAACCAGATCCCCAGGCCGAGGGCGATGGAGGCCAGCGCCGGCAGTGGTTTGAAGGCAAGCATGGGGGCTCCGTAGCCGATGGACCGTTCCGCGGTGGGGGCCGGGAAGATCATTGGGTGAGGGTTATCATTTACGCATATTGTGCCGAATAGCTCGATGATCCCCATCAAGACATTTTACGACTTTAGTCTAATTTTTCATGCGAAATACCGGTTGTGATGGCGGAACAGCGCCCCGGGCATCGTTCAGGCGGGGCGTGACTCGATGACGGGCTTGGGCCTGCTGGCCCACAATGCGGGGTGTTCGACAGCACGACGCCGGCCATACGGGCCGGCGTCCAGGTAGGGTGTGGAGACTGGGTGTCGAGGCTGAGCGTCTTAGACGGTGGCCGAGGTCTTGTGACCTTGCGGCCAGGCCAGGCCTGGCCCGCTCAGGCTTAGGTTGACACACAGGGGGGCGGCTCAGCTCGGGTCTCCGCCCTGCGGGTGACGCTGATCTGGCCCGGCGCCGCCTTAGTCGGGCTTGATCGCCATGCGCCCACTGCCGAGGAACATCAGCGCCAGGGCGCCGAACAGGTACATGCCCTGCAACTCGAGCGCCCAGCCACCGCTGTCGGTGAGGGTAAATAGCTGGCCCATGTGGGCGAGGAAGATGGCGACGACCATGTTGCCGGCGATCAACAGGCCGGCGACCCGGGTGTTCCAGCCAAGGATCGCCATCACCGGCGCGATGACCTCGCCCAGCAATACCCCATAGGCCAGTACCGTCGGCAGACCATGGGAGGCCAGGGTGTCGCTGATCCAGCTCAGGCTGCCGGGGTTGACCAGCTTGCTGATGCCGTGGAGCAGCATCAGGATGCCCAGCGTCAAGCGCAGGATCAGTTTTCCGAGGTGTTCGTTATCTAGTGCCTTGAGCATGGCGAGGTCCTTTTCCATGAGTCGATGTGACGGGGCGATGTGACGGGCGGTGCGACGGGTCCGTGATGCCATGAGGGAGCCGACGACCACCATTCGCCGTGTGGAGGCGAGGTTTCTTCTCACCGCCGATTGTGCGTCGCTTTGAGCTGCGGCAAGCTGACGTCGGCAGAGAAGCGTATTTCAGTTGGGCCGGTATGCCTAACCTGCGCCACTCACATCACTTTTTTTTACCCAGTTGCAAGGAAGGTAACATGGCTCTGTTACGTCTTCGTCGTCTCGGCACGGTTTCGATGCTGGCACTTGTCCTATCGGCCTGTTCGAGCCAGCCTGCGCCCAGCATATCGGGCTCGAACGACGGCGCAAGCGTCTCCAGCCCGGTGGTCGGCAAGCGCTGGAACCTGTTGTTGATCGGGACCAGCGATCGTATCTCGATGCCATCCACGCCCTACTTCACGGTGGACTCCAGCGGCAAGCTCTCCGGCAGCGACGGCTGCAATCAGCTGACCGGCCAAGTGAGTTTCGGCGACAACCAGCGCATCGATATCGACAACCTGGGCGCCACCCGCATGGCGTGTGCCAAGGGCCAGGATGCCCAGCAGGTGCACGATCTTCTCGATAACGCCTATCGTTACTTGATCGATCACGATCGGTTGGTGTTCTTCGGCCCCAACTCCCTGGTGCTCGGCGGTTTTCGTTTGGCCAACTAGGGCCGGCGTTTGCGTCGAGGACAGCGTTGTTGCGTCAGACTGTTGTCGCAATCGAGCCTTGGCTTGTGGTGCGAAGGTGCCTGAGCTAGCGTGTGGTGGGCGGTAAGTATTCTTTACATTAGTACGCTGCCCGTTTCATCGCATCCCGCGCTTCTGCTCGGACAATAGCGATGTGCCAAGTACAACAAGCAAGGAGAGTCTCGATGCCGAATGCCACCCGGGCAGAACCCAGACCCACCGCTCAGCGTTGCCGCGATGACGAGCACAACACCGTAACGGAGCGGTACAAATGCTGGTGCGCCTTGGGCGCTCTGCCGATCTGCCTGATGCTGTCCGGCACCGCGATCGGCGCCGAGTATCGCCATGCCGAGGAGCCCATTGGCGACGTGGAAGACGTCTACAGCGGCCATCTGACGCCGGATTTGGCCGTCAATACGTTTCGTAATATCGACCGGTTGTTCCCTTCGCGGATTATTGCGGCAGGGGGCACGCCTCGCCCTCTGCCGGCCGCCTCCGGGGCATCGCTGGATGGTATCTCCGTCGAGGTCGACGGCAAGACCTATGATCTTTTCGACTACCTGGCGTTGAACAGCGTAGCCGGTCTGTTGGTGATGCAGGATGGCGAGATCGTCTACGAGACGTATCAGCGTGGCAACGACGAGAACACGCGTTGGATGTCGATGTCGGTGGCCAAGTCCATCTCCTCCACGCTGGCGGGTATGGCGATCAAGGATGGCTTGATCGAGGGGCTCGATGCTCAGGTGGTGGACTACGTGCCGGCGCTCAAGGGCAGTGCCTATGACGGTGTCAGCCTGCGTGACATCCTGATGATGTCATCCGGGGTGGCCTGGAACGAAACCTACACTGATGTCGATTCGGACCGCCGCGATCTACTGCGAGCCCAGATTGCTCAGACCCCGGGCGGTGCCATGGACGTGATGGCAGGGCTGCCGCGCGCCGCTGAGCCTGGCACCGTCAACAACTACAGCACCGGGGAGACGCAGATTCTTGCCGAGTTCATCCACAGCGCCATCGATCGGCCCCTGGCCGAGTATCTGTCGGAGAAGTTGTGGCAGCCCTATGGGATGGAAAGTGACGCGACCTGGTGGCTTGAGTCGCCGGACGGCGTGGAAATCGGTGGCAGCGGTATCGGCGCGACGCTTCGCGACTACGCGCGTTTTGGTCAGTTCATCCTCGACGACGGCGTCATCGATGGCGAGAGCCTGTTGCCGGAGGGGTGGGTGGAAGAGGCGTCTACGCCCAAGACGTTGAAAGGCGGCGACGACCTGGAGTATGGCTACATGTGGTGGACCGGCTGGACGCCGGAATCCCGCGAAGACCAGGCGTTTTCCGCGGTGGGTATTCAAGGCCAGTATGTCTACATCAACCCGGCCCACAATGTGGTCATCGCCCAGAACGCCGCCGAGCCCAAACCCCTGGGCAAGCACGTGGTCGACCCCATGGTGTTCTTCGATGCCATCGTGGCGCACCTGGGCGGCCAGCAGGAAGCGCCGTAAGACGGCCATGGCCCCAAAAAAAACGGCGCGCCCACCGTGGTGGGCTCGCCGTTTCGCGTTCAGGCCGAGGGGCGGGGCCGCCCGGTGGGACGTTCCGCCCGCGCCTCAGAGCGCCTGGATCTTCTCGCGCTGCTCGAGTAGCACCTTGCGCGTGGCCTGGTACTCGGCGAGCTTGCCGCGTTCCTTGTCGATGACCGCGGCCGGGGCCTTGGCGACGAAGCCTTCGTTGCCAAGCTTCTTCTCCACGCCCATGACCAGTTTGTCGTGTTTGTCGATTTCCTTGGTCAGGCGGGCAAGTTCGGCGTCCTTGTCGATCAGTCCGGCCATCGGCACCAGCACTTCCATATCGCCGACCAGCTGGGTGGCGGACAGGGGAGCATCGCCGGGGTTGTCGAGCCAGGTGATCGACTCGAGCTTGGCCAGCTTGGACAGGAACAGTCGGTTGGCTTCCAGGCGTTCCCGGTCGGCGCCGCTGCCCTTGGTCAGGAAGGTCTCGAGTGGCTTGCCCGGGGCGATGTTCATCTCGGCGCGAATGTTGCGCACCGCGATGATTACGCCCTTGAGCCACTCGATGTCGCGGGTCGCGGTCTCGTCGATGCTGGCGGCATCGGCGCATGGCCAGGCCTGGGCCATGATCGAGTCGGCGTCGCCCTGGAAGGTGCCGGCCAGCGGAGCCACGCGCTGCCAGATCTCTTCGCTGATGTACGGCATCATCGGATGGGCCAGGCGCAGAATCGTTTCCAGTACCTGGACCAGGGTGCGTCGGGTGCCGCGCTTGGCCTCGATGCTTGCGCTGTCGTCCCACAGTACCGGCTTGGATAGCTCCAGGTACCAGTCGCAGTACTCGTTCCAGACGAAGTCGTAGAGCGCCTGGGAGGCGTGGTCGAAGCGATATTCCTGCATTGCCTTGGTGACCTGGGCGCTGGTCTGGGACAGCCGTGAGGCGATCCAGCGATCGGCCAGCGACAGCTCCACCGGTTGGCTGGCCTCCAGGCCGCAGTCCTCGCCATCGGCGTTCATCAGCACGTAGCGCGAGGCATTCCACAGCTTGTTGCAGAAGTTGCGGTAGCCGTCGAGGCGGCCCATGTCGAACTTGATGTCGCGGCCGGTGGTGGCCTGGGACAGGAAGGTGTAGCGAAGGGCGTCGGTGCCGTGGGCCTCGATGCCCTCCGGGAACTCGGCCTTGGTGGCCTTGGCGATGGCCTTGGCCTTCTGCGGCTGCATCATGTTGCCGGTGCGCTTGTCGAGCAGGGTGTCGAGCTCGATGCCGTCGATCAGGTCGATGGGATCAAGCACGTTACCCTTGGACTTGGACATCTTCTGGCCCTGGCCATCGCGCACCAGGCCGTGGACATAGACCTGCTTGAACGGGACTTCGCCGGTGAACTTCAGGGTCAGCATGATCATGCGCGCGACCCAGAAGAAGATGATGTCGAAGCCGGTGACCAGCACGTTGGTCGGATGGAAGGTCTTGAGTGCGTCGGTCTGCTCCGGCCAGCCGAGGGTGCCGAAGGTCCACAGACCCGAGCTGAACCAGGTGTCGAGGACGTCCTCGTCCTGGGTCAGGGCGACGTCGGCGCCCAGGCCATGCTTGTGGCGCGCTTCGTCTTCGCTGCGGGCGACATAGACGTTGCCCTGCTCGTCGTACCAGGCCGGGATGCGGTGGCCCCACCACAGCTGGCGCGAGATGCACCAGTCTTGCAGGTCGCGCATCCACGAGAAGTACATGTTCTCGTAGTTCTTCGGCACGAACTCGATGTCGCCGTTTTCCACCGCCTCGATGGCGGGCTTCGCCAGGCTCTCTACCGCGACGAACCATTGATCGGTCAGCAGCGGCTCGATGACGTCGCCGGAGCGGTCGCCGTAGGGCAGGGTGTTGTTGACCGCCTCGGTCTTCTCGAGCAGGCCCAGTTGTTCCATGTCGGCGACGATGGCCTTGCGCGCGGTGAAGCGGTCCATCCCGGCGTAGGCCGCCGGCAGGGCAGTATCGACCTCGGGCAGCGGACGGCCTTGCAGGTCGAAGGCCTCGGCGGCGTCGAGAATATGTGCGGTCTTGGTGAAGACGTTGATCAGCGGAAGGCCGGCGCGCTTGCCGACCTCGTAGTCGTTGAAGTCGTGGGCCGGGGTGATCTTCACGCAGCCCGAGCCTTTCTCCATGTCGGCGTGCTCATCGGCGACGATGGGGATGCGGCGCCCGACCAACGGCAGTTCGACGAACTTGCCCACCAGCGCGGCGTAGCGTTCGTCGTTCGGGTTCACCGCCACGGCGCTGTCGCCGAGCAGGGTCTCGGGGCGGGTGGTTGCCACCACCAGGTGGTCGAGGCCGGCTGCAGTGGTCACGCCATCGGCCAACGGGTAGCGGAAGTGCCAGAACTGGCCCTGCTGATCGCGGTTCTCGACCTCGAGATCCGAAATCGCGGTGTTCAGCGTCGGGTCCCAGTTGACCAGGCGCTTTCCGCGATAAATCAGCTTTTCTTCATGCAGACGGACGAAGACTTCCTGCACCGCCTTGTAGAAGCCATCGTCCATGGTGAAGCGCTCGCGGCTCCAGTCGACACTGGCGCCCATGCGCCGTAGCTGGCGGGTGATATGCCCGCCGGACTCGTGCTTCCACTCCCATACCTTGTCGATGAAGGCATCGCGGCCCAGGTCGTAGCGGCTCTTGCCTTCTTCGGCGGCAACCTTGCGCTCCACCAGCATCTGGGTGGCGATACCGGCATGGTCGGTGCCGACCTGCCATAGGGTATTGCGCCCCTGCATCCGCTGCCAGCGGGTCAGGGTGTCCATGATGGTGTCCTGAAAGGCGTGCCCCATGTGCAGACTGCCGGTGACATTGGGCGGCGGGATCATGATCGCGAAGGGTTCGCCTTCACCGCTGGGGGCGAAGCGGTTGTCGCTCTCCCAGCGCTCGTACCAGCGGGCTTCGATCTGATCGGGTTGGTAAGTCTTGTCCATGGGGTACTCTTTGTAGCGAGGCCTGCAAGCAGTGCACATCTGGCAGTGCTGTTCAGGCACGGAGTTCGTGGCGCGGCGCTGTCAGGCGATGGCCTGCCTGCCTAGAAGCGATCGGCAGGCCAGCGAAAAATGGCGGTGATTATACCCCGCAGAGGGGTGTGGCGTCATGGCCGGCTGTTGGGGGAATGCCGGTTGGCGTGGTACGCGTCGGAGTGGCGTTTACTGAACCGCGCAGCAAGACAGGTCGGCGTTGACGACCGCGACAGGTGGCGTGGCTCGAGTCGGGTGGCGTTTACTGAACCGCCCAGCAAGACAGGCCGGCGTTGACGACTGTTACAGGTGGCGTGCTCGCAGTGTCAGTCGTCGCGGTACTGGCATTCGATGGTGGTCAGGTGATTTACCAAGGAGGGTAGGTCGTCCTGGGTGATGCTTCAGATTGTGTCGTTGTCGATGCCGAGGTAGGCATGGTTCAGGCGATAGCGGGTTGCGATAATCAGGCGTCAGGAGACTTCGGGATGTGCGGCCCGAATATCGTCCGGGATTCTATTGGCGGCCTCGCCGACCAGCCCCAGGTTGCGCAGGCTGGCATCGAAGATCAAATCGTGCGAGACAAAGTCGTCCTGATTGATGCCTTCCGTTTACGTGAGAACCTTTTGGGAGAAACGGATCATATCCTTCAGATATAGCCGCCACTCACCGGGCCGCTCAGCCCTCAGCCCTCAGCCCTGGGCCTTGAGGTTATGCGGGGTGACCGGGTAGCCGCGCTGCTTGTAGGTCGTCCAGCACTCGCGCTTTCGGGTCAGCACGTCCTGGTGCTGATTGATGATCTCGGCGACGCGCTCGAAGCGCGAGAACCACTCGGGGATCTCGGGGCTCAGGTTGAGCATCGCCTGGGGCGGCGGGTCGAGGCTCTGCGGCGGGCCTTGCCAGCCGATGGTCACCGGCACGTTCATCGCCTCATCGCTGCCTTCCAGGGCGTGGGGTACGTAGGCGTCGGGGCGAAAGTCCCACAGTCGCTCGTCGAGCTCGCGGGCCATGGCTTCGTCCTCGGCGTACAGGTACAGCCGGTAGCCCTTGCGGGCGATGGTTTCGGTCAGCCGGCAGGCGAAGGCGAGGCGCGCTTCGAGGGTGGTGTCCGGGAGGATGTAGAAATCGATCTTGGTCATGGGCACATGGGGAAGAATTCAGTGGTAGTAGACGGCTGGGGCAGGCGGCGTTGACGCGCCGCCAACGACGGTGAGCGTGGAGGCGGTGAACCCGCTGCCGTCTTACACAACAAGCCGCCCGAGGGCGGCTGTTGAGAAGCATCATCGCGTTGTGGCGAGTCGTCGCGATGTCTGGCGGTGACGGGCCCGGCTGGATCGGTCAGGCCAGGCGGGTCAGCCAGCCGTGGGTGTCTTCCACACGGCCGTACTGGATATCCAGCAGACGCTTGCGCAGTTTGGACGCGATGGTGTTGTCGCCCGGATGCTCGATCACGCCGTCGTCGCTGACCAGGCGGCCGATCGGGGTGACCACGGCGGCGGTGCCACAGGCGAAGACCTCGGTGATCTCGCCGGAAGCCACGCCGTCACGCCATTCATCGATGCTGATCGGGCGCTCTTCCGGGGTCAGGCCTTCCTCCTTGGCGAGTTCCAGCATTGAGTCGCGGGTGACACCCTCGAGGATGGTGCCGGTCAGGCGGGGGGTGATCAGTCGGTTGTCCCGGGTGACGAAGAACAGGTTCATGCCGCCAAGTTCCTCGACCCAGGTGTTCTCGACGGCATCGAGGAAGGCGACCTGATCGCAGCCGTGATCGGAGGCTTCTTTCTGGGCCAGCAGGGAGGCCGCGTAGTTGCCGCCGCACTTGGCGAACCCGGTACCGCCAGGAGCGGCACGGTTGTAGTTCGAGGACAGCCAGATCGACACCGGCTTCACGCCACCCTTGAAGTAAGCGGCGACCGGGCAGGCGATGACGTAGTAGTCGACTTCCTTGGCCGGGCGCACACCGAGAAAGGCTTCGCTGGCGATCATGAACGGGCGCAGGTAGAGGCTCGATTCCTCGGCGGCGCTGGCCGGTGTCGGCACCCAATCGACGTCCTGGGCGACCAGCGCCTTGACCGCGCCGAGGAAGTCCTCGTCGGACAGCTCCGGCAGGGCCAGGCGGCGGGCCGAGGCGCGAAAGCGAGCGGCGTTCTTCTCCGGGCGGAAGGTCCAGACGCTCCCGTCGGCGTGACGATAGGCCTTCATGCCCTCGAAGATCTCCTGGGCGTAGTGCAGGACCGAGGCCGCCGGGTCCAGGGTCAAGGGGCCGTACTGGCGTACCTGATGACCATGCCAGCCAGCGTCTTCGGTCCAGCGGACGTGGGCCATGTGGTCGGTGAAGTACTTGCCGAACCCGGGGTTCTCAAGGATGGTTTCGCGAACGCTGTCGGCGGTGGGGGTGGCACTGGGCTCGAGCGAGAAGCCTTGGGTGGACACGGAACGTTCTCCAGAAATCAGGTGATGTCGCGGGGATCACCAGCCGCGATATCGACGGTCAGGGGGCCGATGTCGTCGCAGGACGAGTCGGCGGAAGGTCGAGGCGGGGCCGTGGCGCCGCCGTATGCATGCAGAATGACACAGCGCAGCCTGGCGGGGGAAGACGCAAATGAAGACGCGAAAGGCGATGCAGGTATCCTGCCGACGCCGCCACATCGCCGCCACATCGCCGCCACATCGCCGCCGTCTCGCTCCGGCACAGACGTCGCCGCCCGCACCGTGAGCGGTGCGGGCGGAATGCCAGGCGGCCCTTGGCCCGATTCGCCTGTCAGGCGCTTGCGGGCCTGAGACGTTACTCGCCTTCGATGGTGGTTTCGCGCAGTTCTTCCTCGCGATCCAGCAGGTAACGAGTCAGCAGACCCACCGGGCGACCCGTCGCGCCTTTCTGGCTGCCGCTGTTCCAGGCGGTGCCGGCGATATCCAGGTGCGCCCAGGGGTATTGCGTGGCGAAGCGTGACAAAAAGCAACCCGCGGTGATGGTGCCCGCCGGGCGGCCGCCGATATTCGCCAGATCGGCGAAGTTGGAGTCCAGTTGCTCCTGGTATTCGTCCCACAGTGGCAGATGCCAGGCCCGGTCCCAGGCGGTCTCACCGGCGTCGAGCAGGTCCAGCGCCAGGTCGTCGTCGTTGGACAGCAGGCCGGTGGCGTGGTGGCCAAGGGCGATGATGGCAGCACCGGTCAGGGTGGCGATATCGACCACGCTGGCGGGGGTAAAACGCTCGGCGTAGGTCAGGGCATCGCACAGCACCAGGCGACCCTCGGCGTCGGTATTGAGCACCTCCACCGACAGGCCCTTCAGGGTCTGGATGATATCACCGGGCTTGGTGGCACGGCCGTCGGGCATGTTTTCGGCGCTGGCGACGATGGCCACCAGGTTGATCTTCGGCTTGATGGCGAGAACCGAGGCCACGGTGCCGAACACGCCAGCCGCACCGCACATGTCGAACTTCATCTCGTCCATGCCGGCGCCGGGCTTCAGCGAGATACCACCGGTGTCAAAGGTGATGCCCTTGCCGACCAGCACATGGGGCGATTCGTCGGTGTCGTCGGCGCCGTCGTAGCGCATCACGATCAGCCGTGATGGCTCTTCGCTGCCGCGCCCGACAGACAGCAGGGAATGGGCGCCGAGAGCCTCCAGCGCCTCTTCGTCGAGAATCTCGGTGGTCAGGGCGCCAGCCGACTCACTCGCCAGGCGCTCGGCCTCGGCGGCCAGGTAGCGCGGCGTGCAGACGTTGCCGGGCAGGTTGCCCAGGGTGCGGGCCAGATTGATGCCGTCGCCCACGGCTCGGCCATGGCGTGCGCCAATGCTGGCAGCATCGGTGTCATCGCCCTCGCTGATCAGCAAGGTGACTTCCGCCAGGCTCGGTGCCGGCGCCGGCTCGCTCTTGAACTGGGTGAAGCGGTAGCTGGCGCGAAGCGCGCTCTCGGCGATCTTGTGGGCCTTCCAGCCGGCGTCACGATCGGGGACGGGGACGTCGGTGAGCGTCACCGCGGCGGCCTCGATGGACATCTGCGCCAGGTGCGCGAAAGCCGCGTCCACGGCCTTGCAGAACGCGCCTTCCTGGCACTTGGCGCGCTCGCCAAGACCGACCAGTAGCAGGCGGTCGGCGGGTAGGCCCGGCGCGAACGGGATCATCTGGACGTTGCCGAGCTTGGCGTTGAAGTCGCCGCGCTCGATCAGCTGTTGAATGAGACATTCGCTGGCATCGTCGATCTTGGCGGCGGCGGGCAGCAGGTCGCCGTCCTTGAATACCGGGATCACCAGGCAGGGGGTCTCGGTCTTGACCGGATTGGCCGTCTTAACAGGGAATTCCATGCTGACTCCACAAGACAAGCGTGAGGGGATTCTGGATAATGCCGGCACCATGCCGAGACCAACCAGTGTACCCAAGGGCCGGCGCCAATGCATGAACCCTGCGCCCAATGGGCGATAATCCGGCGGGCCGCCGGTTCGCGGTGTCGCGGCGGCGGCGACTAGCCTGAGCACTACCGCCGGCGCACGCGAGTCGACGTTGACGGGAACGGCGGTGTAGCGTCGCACGACCCCGTAGAGCCAACGCCGATTGCGCTTGTGCTGCTGGGTACTGGACACGGAAGACGACGGGCCAAGTGGCCTGGGCCGGGAGAGCGCGTTGATCATATTTCGTTATCTGAGCCGAGAAATTCTGCTGACCATGTCCGCGGTGGCGGGCGTGCTGCTGCTGGTCATCATGGGCAGCCGTTTCATCCGCTACTTTTCCAGCGCGGCGAACGGGGAGATTCCGGCGAGCATTCTCGGCAGCCTGATGGTCTACCACCTGCCGGGCTTTCTCGAGCTGATTCTGCCCCTGGCGTTCTTTCTCGGCATACTGCTGGCCTATGGGCAGCTCTATCTAAACAGCGAGATCACCGTGCTGGTGGCCTGTGGCACCAGCCCCAATCGGCTGTTGACGGTCAGCCTTGTGCCGGCGGCGTTAGTCGCCGTACTGGTCGGCATGTGCAGCCTGTGGCTGACACCGGCGGGGGCACTGCACAACGAACTGATGCTCGAGCAGCAGCGCAGCAAGCTCGACTTTTCGGCGCTCGCACCGGGGCGCTTCCAGGAGTTCGGCAGCGGCCGTATCGCCTACGCCAGTGACGTCTCGGACGACGGCGAACGGATGCAGGAAGTCTTTATCAGCGAGCGACAGAGCCGCAGCGATGGCACTCCGGAAAGCGTCGTGACCCGTGCTACCCAGGGCTATCAGACCACCGACCCCGACACCGGCAGTCGCTATCTGGTGCTCGATCATGGCGAACGTTACAGCGTCGATGCCGGGCGTGCCGAGGCCGAGCGTCTCGAGTTCGACACCTACGCCGTTCGACTGGCCCGGGCGGCGGAGGCCGTCGAGACCGACGCCGCCGAGTTCGCCACGACGCCTGTCTTGTTCGATAGCGACAATTCCGAGGCCATGGCGCAGCTGCAGTGGCGTCTCGGCGCTCCGGTAATGGTATTCGTGCTGACGCTATTGGCCATGCCGCTGTCCCAGGTCAATCCGCGCCAGGGCCGCTTTGCCAAACTGTTGCCGGCGATCTTCCTGTACGTCGCTTATCTCAGCCTGCTGCTCGCGGCCATGGATGCGATCGGCAGTGGCAGCTTGCCGGTGGTCATCGGCATGTGGCCGATCCACCTCGCCTTTCTGGTGTTCGGTCTGCTGCTGACCTATCACGCCCAACGCAAGGGAATGAGCGGATGATTCTCGATCGCCTCGACGGCTATATCGCCCGCAACGTCCTCGGCGCCATCTTAGTGGTTCAAGTGGTGTTGCTGGGGCTGGATTTGATCATTACCTACATCGATGATCTTAATGACATCGAAGGCGGCTATGGTGCCCTCGATGTGTTCCTGTTCCTTTGCATGCGCTTGCCGTGGCGCTTCTATCAGTACGCCCCGGTGGGGGTGCTGATCGGGGCACTGATCGGCCTCGGTGGCATGGCCTCGAGCAATGAGCTGACGGTGATGCGTGCCGCTGGTCGCTCGCTGACGCGCATCCTGTGGGGGGTAATGAAGCCCATTATCCTGGTGGTCGCGGTGGTGCTGGTGGTGGCGGAATACGTCAGTCCACAGACCGAGCAGTTTGCCCAGGCCTGGAAGGTGCAAAAGATGCAGGGCGATGGGGCCGTGGTCACCGAGCGCGGTGGCTGGCAGCGTGAAGGCGACGATTTCTATCGCTTCGGGGCCATTCGCGCCGATGATACCGTGCTCGACCTGACCCGCTACGAATTCGATGGCCATGACCTGAAGTCCGCGACCAGCGCCCGGCGGGCGATATGGCAGGGGGATCACTGGCAGCTTGAGCAGGTTGAAGTGACTCGCTTCGAGGCCAATGCCACCCACGTTGAGCATCACCCGACCCTCGAGTGGCAAACGACGTTGTCGCCGGAGCAGCTCTCCAGGCTGCTGCGTGAGGTGGAGACCCAGGCTCCCTCCGAGCTGTGGGCCTACGCGACCTATCTCGAGGCCCAGGGGCTCGAGGCGACCCAACCGCTGCTGTACTTCTGGCAGAAACTGTTGATGCCACTGACCATGGCGTCACTGGTGCTGGTGGCGGCGTCTTTCGTGTTCGGACCGCTGCGCACCGTGGCCGCGGGGACGCGGGTGTTCTACGGCGTCATCACCGGCCTGGTGTTCAAGTACACTCAGGACCTCTTGGCCCCGGCCTCGACGGTGTTCGGCTTTTCGCCGGCCTGGGCGGTGTTGGCCCCGACCCTGATCTGTGCCGGGCTCGGGCTTTATCTGCTGCGGCGTAGCGGCTGATGCCGCCGGTTCGGTCACTTCTGTGTTTTTCGTGCTGAGGGAAAGGCTGGCATGACTCGACGCTTCACCCAACTCGACGACGTCTGGCCGGCCGGTTTCGGTCGGCGCCTGGGGGCGATGATCTACGATAGCCTGCTACTGCTGGCGATCTGGATCGTGATTACCACCCTGCATGTGGTCGTCGTGCGCCAGGTACTGGGCATGGCTCCGGAACAGGTCGGGCAGGGCGCGGCGCAGGTCTTCAGCCTGCGCTTGCTGCTGGTGGCCGCTGCCTTCGGCTTCTTCGCCTACTTCTGGCGGCGCGGCGGGATGACGCTCGGCATGCAGTCCTGGCGGCTGAGGGTGCAGACCCAGGACGGCGGGCCGATCAGCCTCACACAGACCATGATCCGCTTCGCCGTCGGGGCGATCGGCTTCGTTCCCTTGGGCCTCGGCCATCTGTGGGTGCTGTTCGATGGGCAAAAACGCAGCTGGAGCGATATCGCCTCCAATACCCAGGTCGTGGTCCTGCCCAAACGCGACAAGCCAGCTCGCTAGCACCCTCGGCGGGGCTTGGTAACGCAAGCCGCGTTCAGCGGATGACCGAGGTGGTTGGCTCCCGTCGGCCGCTGTCTCGCCTTCGGTGCTTCTCGGCTCACTGTCCCATCCCCATCCCCAGCCCCAGCC